>JACCDM011200246.1_pt1 | contig 23739 bp, 20 predicted proteins | sample 7445851 | NCBI WGS metagenome assembly JACCDM01 (sample SAMN15323438, study PRJNA562643) | freshwater metagenome | isolation source: river surface water | place: USA:Blue River Watershed | collected 2017-08-16
GGCATGGTTTTGCCTACATCCAAACAAATTTGGCAAATGGGAAAAGATTCCTTTTTGGTGTTGATCGTTTACTTATTGGCAATTTGGGGATTACTCGTAATTTCTAGCTGATAATTGTCAATATTTCCTTTAGATAGCAGGATTTTGATTAACTTGTTTGTATAAAATCCGTTTAAAATGAAAACTATCCTAGTTGCCACTGATTTTTCTGAAGGATCAGCAAACGCCATTCAACACGCTCGTAAATTAGCAAAGGCTTTTCATGCTAATTTGATTTATTTTCATGCACATTTTCCTGTTGTTCCAACCAATTATTTAGACCCTAATGGTATCTATTTATCTTTGCCAGAAATTGATATTCAGGAGACGATAAAAGGTTTAGAAAAGGCATTGAATAAATACATAAAGGAAGATGCAACAAATAATTTACAATCTTCGGCTGTTGTTGAAATAGGAGACTTGGCCTCCGGAATACAAGCTTTACAAGAAAAACAAAAATTAGATTTAGTCTTGATTAGTAAAACGGCAAGTACAAATTTCCTTGAAAAAATGATTGGGAGTACTGCTAAAGGACTTATTCATGACCTTGATATTCCGCTTTTAGTCATTCCTGCCAATTATACTGAAGATCTTTTTCACAAGGTCTTATATGCTTCACAATTAGAATTTGATGAAATTCCATTCATTCAATCAGCAAATGCGTGGGCTAAAAAAGGCGATCATAAATTAACGATTGCACATTTAAATGAAGAATTTGATACAGATTTAATCCCAGATCACCAGTTTTTGGAAGATATAAAACATGCTTTAAAAGGGGAGCATGTGCATTATGTAAATGCAGATTCAAAGTCGTTTAAAGCAGGTTTTATTAAATTGTTGAAGGACGAAAAGGCAAGTTTAGTTTGTATGACAACACACAAAAGAAATTTGCTCACGCAAATTGTTTCTCCAAGCAAAACCAGGGAAGCAATTGAATTTATCCCAATTCCAACTTTAGTTTTCAATGCAAAAAATTAATATGAAACTCTTCCTACTTATTTCTTTCTTCTTCCTTCTTCCTTCTTCCTTTGCATCAGCACAATCAGCAATGGAAATCATGAGAAAAGCAGATGAAAAAATGAGAGGAAATAGTTCGCAGGCAGAAATGGCCTTTAAAACGGTGCGAAGTACTTGGTCGAGAGAAATGTCGGTAAAAACCTGGTCTAAAGGGAAAGATTTAGCCATGATATTGGTGACTTCTCCTGCAAAAGAAAAGGGAATTGTGTATTTGAAAAGGAAAAAGGAAGTTTGGAATTGGATTCCAGTCTTGGAGCGTGTGATTAAATTACCTCCTTCTATGATGGCCAATTCTTGGATGGGAACAGATTTTTCAAATGACGATTTGGTTAAGGAGTCTTCGGTCGTTGACGATTATACACATCGCTTACTTAGAGATACAATCATAAATAATACAGTTTGTTATCAAATTGAATTGAAACCCAAAGCCAATACAGCTGTGGTTTGGGGAAAATTAAAAGTAGCGGTTGATAAAAAAGACTATCTACAATTGTATACAGAATTTTTTGATGAGGGAAATGAACTCGTTTCTACCATGTTAGGAACCGAGGTAAAAATGATGGATGGGCGTTTGATTCCAACTCATATCATCATGACCCCTAAAAACAAAAAGAACCAACGGACGGAGATTATTTATAAAAATATTCAGTTTAATCGCCCAATAGCTGATTCGTATTTCTCACTAGATCAAATACAAAATTTGGATTAAATGTGGTTGTTCTCCTTGGCTTGGAAAAATTTGTGGCGAAATAAAAGTCGTACCTTAATTACCATGGCCTCCATTTTTTTTGCGGTGCTGTTATCTACTCTCATGAGTAGTTTAAAAACGGGGATATTCGATAATTTGGTGGATAATATGGTGGGCTATTATTCGGGATATATTCAAATTCACCAAAAGGGTTATTGGGATGAACAGCTTTTAGATAATAGTCTGGAGCAAAATCCAGAACTTGAAAGACGCCTATCTTCTTTCAAAAGCGTAAAAGGATTTACCACACGTTTGGAGTCTTTTGCCTTGGCCTCTTCTGGAAATTTAACGAAAGGCTGTTTGGTGCAAGGAATTGATCCGATTCGTGAAAATGGCATTACGAATTTAAAAAATAAAATTGTTCAGGGTAAGTATTTTAGTTCAGATAATGAAGGCGTTATTTTGACGGAAGGATTATTGAAGCGGATGAAAATGAAAGTGGGAGATACGCTGATGCTCTTTGGTCAAGGCTATCATGGATCAACGGCTGCAGGTAAATATCCAATTATTGGAGTGGCCCATTTTGGATCTCCTGAAATTAATAATTCTGTGTTGTATCTCCCCTTATCAAGTGCGCAAGAATTATTTGGGGCTTATGGATTAGTTACATCTTATATTTTACAATTAGAAAACCGACATGATATTAATGAAATCAAATCGGAGGTACTTACGGCTACGGGGCGCAATTTGGAAGTCATGACTTGGGAAGAGATGATGCCCGAAATCAAAAAGCATATTGAGCTTGACTCGGCCAACATGATGTATGTTCAAGTCTTTTTATACATTTTGATTTCTTTTGGAATTTTCGGAACACTCTTAATCATGATGGCAGAGCGTAAATATGAATTTGGAATGTTGCTTGCCATTGGAATGAAAAAGTCTAAAATATCTATTTTATTATTGTTGGAGTCTATTTTAAATGTGATTGTAGCCTGTATATTAGGTCTAATTGCCAGCATTCCAGTCGTATATTATTTTCATATACATCCTATTCGCATTACAGGTTCTACCGCCAAGGCGTATGAACAATTTGGCTTCGAACCGATTTTCCCAACCTCTACTGATAGCAGTCATTTTATTAGCCAGGCTTTGATTGTTTTATGTATTGGTTTGGTTTTGTCATTATATCCCATGTATCAAATTAGTAAAACGAATCCAGTGGATTCAATGAAAAGATAATGTTCGTCATCAGCTCAATCGCTTGGAGAAACATTTGGAGAAACAAAGCAAGAAGTTTTGTAATTATGTTCTCTGTTGCTCTAGGAGTATTTGCAGGATTAATGGTCATGGCTTTGTATAAAGGTATGATGAGGGATCGTATTAAATCTTTGATTGAGCAAGAAACTGGACATTTGCAAATTCATCATCCTTCTTTTAAAAACGACTATGAGGTAAAGTTTACAATAGACAATTTGTCGAATGTAAACATTTTGTTAGTCCAAAATTCGAATGTAAAAAAGTTTACATTTAGAAGTATTGCCCAAGGAATGTTGGCAACAACGAACGGAACTTCAGGATTACAAATCAATGGCATTGATCCGATTACTGAAAATGCCTGTTCACAATTAAATCAGAAAATCATCAAAGGAAAACCTTTTTCGAATTCGAAAAAGTATGAAATTTTAATTGGAGAGAAGTTGTCGGATAAAATGAAGATTGAAGTGGGGGACAAGGTGGTATTAACCTTTACCGACCACACAGACGAAATCGTTTCAGGTGCTTTTCGGGTGGCAGGCATCATAAAAACGAGTAATTCTGCTTGGGAAGAACGAAATGTGTATGTAAGTCGAGAAGAATTAAATGAATTAATTGGCCTTCCAAACCAAGCTCATGAAGTGGGGATTTTATTAAAATCCAACGACTTTGTATCGAACACAAAAATGCAATTGCAAAGGCAATTTCCAAATCAATTTATTGAAGATTGGAAAAACCTTTCACCCGAAACGGAATTAATGGTGGATACCGTTGATATCACTTCCTACATTATTATGGTTATTATCTTGATTGCATTGGCATTTGGCATTATCAATACCATGTTAATGTCAATTTTAGAACGTACTCGCGAAATAGGAATGATGATGGCATTAGGAATGAATAAGGGAAAACTTTTCCTTTTGGTTTTATTAGAAACAACTTTTTTAACCTTATCAGGTGTGCCATTGGGAATTTTGGGCGCATTGGGATTAGATAAATATGTATCAACTTATGGATTTTCTTTTGGAAAGGATAGTGAAGTGATGATGCGAAAATTTGGATTTGGATCCAGAATTTTTACCGAATTTCCGTATGAAAAATTGGGAATTACGGTTCTTTTTGTGGTTTCAACGGCTTTTATTTCATGCATTTATCCAGCCATTCAAGCCTTAAAATTAAATCCAATGGAAGCACTACGTAAATGAATAATGAATTATGGGTTATAAGTTATGAGTTATAAGTTATGGAGGCAATAATTGACGCACATCAGATTTCAAAAATTTACAACAAGGACACGATTCCTGTGTATGCCATCAATCAAGTGCATTTGCACATTGAGAAGGGTGAATTTACGGCTTTAGTGGGTCCTTCGGGCTCAGGAAAGACAACGCTCTTAAATCTGATTGGTGGTCTCGACAGAGTAGATGAGGGAAGCATTGAGATTAACGGGCAAGAAATTACCAAAATGAACTCAGGAGAATTAATCGATTTCAGATTGAAAAATATCGGATTTGTTTTTCAATCATATAACCTAATTCCTGTTTTAACCGCAAAAGAAAATGTTGAATTCATTATGCAGTTGCAAGGTATTGATAAGGCAGAGCGTGATGTGAGAGTCAAATTGTTGTTTCAGCAAATTGGAATGGAAGATAAACAAGAAAATAGACCTTCTCAATTATCCGGCGGGCAACAACAACGTGTGGCAGTTGCTAGGGCATTGGCTTCGCGACCACAATTTGTCTTGGCCGATGAACCGACAGCCAACTTAGATTCTGCTTCAGCCAATAATTTATTGGATATCATGTGGAAATTGAATCAGGAAGAGCAAATGACTTTTATTTTTTCAACACATGATCAGCGGGTAATAGATCGCGCTACTCGAGTAATTACCTTGGTTGATGGACGAATTGTTTCAGATAGCAATCAAGTACCCACAAATCACTAACATGTATCGATTCATACTTTTTATTAGTTTTTTGTTCGTTTTGAAGAATCAAATCATGGCACAAGATTCTGTAAAAGTATCTCCAATAAAATGGAGTGGTTATGTCAAATTTTTAGAAACGCAAAATGTAGATCATCTTAATCAATCCCTTAGTGCAACGCATTTAATTCATAATCGGATGCGCATGAAGTGGAATATTGCCCCTAAAATTCAATTACAAGCGGAGTTGCGCAATCGGATTTTTTGGGGAAGTGCCGTTCGAAATAATCCATTTTTTGCGGAGTATTTAAAAAATCAAAATGAATGGTTTGGACTAAGTACTGCTTGGATAAACCAATTGGACCTTGTTGCACACAGCACTTTTGATCGATTGTATCTTGATTGGAAATGGAAAAAAATCAGTTTTCGAGTAGGTCGACAGCGAATCAATTGGGGAATTTCAAGTGTTTGGAATCCGAACGACATCTTTAATGCCTATAATTTTTTGGATGTAGATTATGAGGAACGTCCAGGCTCGGATGCCATTAAAATGCAATATCATTTTGAAAATATGTCCTCTTTAGAGGCCGTATACGCCCAAACTAGTAAAAATACGTCCATTTCAGCCATTAAATATTTTTTTAATCGATCGAATGTTGATTTTCAATTCATTGCTGGAAATTATCATGGGGGAGGCACTTTTGGTTTGGGAATCGCTGGAAATTTAGGAGATGCAGGGATTAAGGCAGAATTACAACATTATTTGGAACAGCCCTCAACAAGTTTGTCGCAGACAAACTTAACCCTTGGAATAGATTATTTATTTGCCAAAGGTTGGTATGTGAGTGGAGGGTATTTGTTGAATTCATTGGGGATTACTACCCCAATTGCAGGCCTAAATGCAGTGGATTTTAGACTTTCATCTAAAAATCTCATGCCAACGAAGCATAATTATTTACTGATGCTTAATAAACAATTAGGACCACTCAGTAGCGTTTCGCTTACTTCAATTTATGCACCTCAGACCAGTTTGTTGATTGCTATTCCAACTTTTAGCTATTCAATGTCTAATAATATTGAGATGAATATCTTCTGGCAATCCTTTTATGCGGAAGTTTTCAATTCGTTCCGTCCTGTCAATAATGTATGGATGGCTCGACTTCGCTGGAGTTTTTAAAGCGCATGTTCTTCTAAAAATTCGCTGGGTGTAAGTCCCGTTTCTTCTTTAAACGTTGCAAAGAAATGTGATCTAGAAGGAAAACCTGATTCAAATCCTATGGCTTCTAATTTTAAGGATTGAGATTTACCTTCAATTAACAAGTTTTTTGCGTGTTCCACACGCAATTTGTTTCTGATTTTAGAAAACTTCACCTTTATGATATTTGCAAAACAGTAATAAAGGTGATGCTTTGGAATATTCAATTGCTCAGAAAGGATATCGATATTGAATTCCGGATCTAAATAAGGTTTATTGTTTTTTAAATGGTCGATAATTGACTTGGAAACTTCCATGAACGGATCTTCCTCTAAAATAGTAAATGTGTCTTCCCAAAAGTCTTTTTTATGGTCTAGTTTTTTTCTAGGAGCAATCGGAAGTCCATATAATATTTGAGGTAATACTAAAACAGATAATGGAATGACACAATAACTGTAACCCGAAATTCGGTCGAAAATAGTATAATAAAATTCAGAAATACGGAATGGGGCTTTTGTAATTTGAATTAAATAAAAAGAAAGTGGGATATAAAAAAAGAATATAATTATAGAAAGAATAGTAAGTGTGTAAAGCCATCTCAAGATTAAATTTTTGTGCGATTTTGGAACTGCATTTTGCTCGAAAAATTTATTTGAATTACTTACCAAGGTTAAACTGGCAAAGGCATATATGGCGGCACTAATTGATCGTAAATAAAAATGGATGTATTGAGGTACGATCCAATAACGGGTATCTTCTAAAACTAGTTTGGGATTTTCCGTGATTAATTTAGCCATTTGTAATTTATATGAAAACGGACTAAAAAAATAGGGCAAGAGACAAAATATGGAAAAAATTGCCGGCGTAAAATGTAAATAATCTGAGGTATTTAATTTGGAATTATCTGTAACTGTTCCTCTTACATAAAAGTATAACAGGGGGCCTATCAAGTATACAAAAGGTAAAAAAATTCCACGAACCAATGCCAAAAGGATTGGAGATTTCTCGTCAAACGTGAAATTATGCAATAGCCCAAAGATCCCTAAACAAAAAAGGAAACCGGCCAAATACATCGCATTTTTATTTATTTTTACATTAAACAGCATGATGATGACTGCCAAATAAAAATTTAATAATGCAAAAAAGTAAACGGTCATTCGGAGTGAATTTTCCTAAAGATAAAAAAAAGCACATTCTTAAAAAAAATGTGCTTTCTAAATTTTGTTTTCTATTTATATTATTTGTAATAATTTAAATCCTTGTTTTGGATTTTAAGGGACAAGGATAATTCTTACGTTCTGTGACAAAATTATAATTATTTTTCCAATCGATGGAATCAATTAACAATTTTGAAGTCCTGATAACTAATTGGACTAGTCTTGAAAAATAGTTTTGCTGTTTAAATTAAATTATTGTTAAATTTCAAAAAATTAGAATTTTATAAGATGGATTTAAAACATATTCAAACGGAAGTTGATGCAAGTTACTTGTATGGAATCTTAGCAAAAACAGAGTCAGATCCACTTGTAGCAAAAGTTTTCACCGAAATGAGTGATATTGAAAAAGGGCATGCAATAGCTTTTTTACAAAAAAATGGACTAAGTGAAAATGCTCTTCCAAATCCATCTGGAAGAGCAAAAATGTTACAAAAGATTGGTAAACTTTTTGGAAATGATTACATATTAGGTGTTTTAATGGATACCGAGGTTGGATTGTCAAATTCAATTCTTGCGGCCAGAAAACAAACGAAAACAAAACCTTCTATTTCAGATACTGCACACGTTAGTATTTTGAAAAATGTGTTGGCGAATCATAAAGAATTATCAGGACCTACTTTAGCTCGCTTTGAAAAACGACATCGTTCTGTGGGTGGAAATGCATTGCGCGCAGCGGTTTTAGGAGGTAATGATGGTTTGGTTTCTAATTTTAGTTTAGTGATGGGTATTGCTGGTGCAAGCAGTGGGCAAAAAGAAGTATTGTTGACAGGACTTGCTGGACTTTTAGCAGGTGCATTATCCATGTCCTTAGGAGAATGGATCTCTGTACAAAGTTCGAAAGAGCTTTCTGAAAATCAGATGGAATTAGAAATGGAAGAGTTGGAGACGAATCCAGAAGGAGAAGAAAGAGAATTGGCATTAATTTATTTAGCCAAAGGAATAGAAGAAGAACAGGCCAACAAAATGGCCAAGGAGATTATGTCCAACAAAGAGTTAGCGCATCAAATGTTGATTCGAGAGGAGTTGGGAATTAATCCAGAAGATCTTGAGGGCTCTGCCATGGAAGCTGCAGTAACTTCATTTTTATTATTTGCCGTTGGAGCAATCATTCCGGTCTTTCCATTCTTTTTTATTGGTGGAACTAATGCCATTTTACTAAGTGCGGGATTGAGTGCTCTAGGACTCTTTGGCATTGGAAGTGCCATTACCTTGTTTACAGGTAAAAGTATCTGGACCTCCGGTATGCGTCAAGTATTATTTGGACTAGCAGCAGCAGCAATTACTTTCGGAATTGGTAAAATAATTGGGGTTTCAGTGATTGGCTAAAAAGTCTAATGCTCTCTCAATGATTTGGTGCATGTCGTAATATTTATATTCTGCTAATCTACCCCCAAAAATGATATTAGATAATGCTTCTGCTTTTGCTTTGTATTGTTCATAAAGAGCATTATTTACTGCATCATTTACAGGATAATAAGGTTCTGAATCTTTTTGATAAGGAACAGGATACTCGTAGCTTATCCAAGTTTTATCAGATTCTAAAAACTCAAAATGCTTATGTTCTATGATACGTGTGTAAGGAATTTCCTGTTCGGTGTAGTTAACAACCGCATTGCCTTGAAAATTTGGCATATCCTTCTTTTGGTGATCCAATTCAACTGTTTTGTATTCTAAAGGACCAAATTCATAATTAAAAAAGGCATCGATTGGGCCGGTGTAAATTACTTTTTCAGCCTTCTGAGTCCACTCCTCTTGATTCGCTAAAAAATCTACACCCAATTGAACCTCTACATTGGCTAAAAGTTTTTCAAAGATTTGTGTATAGCCGCCCTTCGGAATTCCCTGGTAGCTGTCGTTGAAATAATTCGTATCAAAAGTAAATCGGACAGGTAAACGCTTGATGATTTCTTTAGGTAACTCTTTAGGATCTTTTAACCATTGTTTCGCGGTATATCCTTTTATCAGGGTTTCGTAAACATCTTTCCCAACAAATTTGATTGCCTGTTCCTCTAAATTTTGAGGATCGTCAATCTCTTTTCCCTGCTCGTCAATTATAGCTTTTGCTTCCTCTGGGGTGTTGACATTCCATAGTTGGTTAAATGTCCACATATTGAAAGGAAGAGCAAATAATTTGCCCTTGTAATTAGCAATGGGTCGATTGGTGTAATGGTTAAATTCTGCAAATTGGTTTATCCAATCCCATACTTTTTTGTTGGATGTATGAAATATATGTGCGCCATAGATGTGCACATTGATATCGTTTCTATTTTCTGTATAACAATTTCCTCCGATGTGGTCTCTTTTTTCAATTACCAAGACCTTTTTACCTCTTTTTTGAAGTTCGTGAGCACAGATGCTGCCAAAAAATCCGGCACCAACTATTAAGTAATCGTAAGGTTTTGTTTGAGACATAAGGATGAATTTGTCTGTAAAATTACGCGCCCTTCGTTACTTAAACAAATTTGGTTTATATTTATACTGATACCAAAGACCTATTCATATGATATTTTTTAACTCTTTCCTCTTCCCTCTTCCCTTTTACCTCTTACTTATTATTTCTTCCTTCTTTCTTCTTCCTTCCGCCACATTTGCCCAGCAAGCTCCAGATTATACAAAATCATTTGTCGAGTCCTCCAAATCATGGATTGAAGTAGATTATGCAGGAGACAATATCATTGGTCATAAATTAGATATATTTTTACCCAAAGAGGGGAAAGGTCCTTTCCCGGTTATCATAAATATTTACGGTAGCGCCTTCTTTTCTAATAGTTCAAAAGGGACGATTTTTCAAAGTGGCTTGGGACAAAGTTTATTGAAAGCTGGTTATGCTGTGGTAAGTATCAACCATCGTTCGAGTAAGGATGCAATTTGGCCAGCACAAATTCAAGATGTGAAAGCGGCTATTCGATTTATCAGAGCAAATGCAACTATTTTTTCATTGAGTCCAGGCTTTATTGGCATTACTGGTTTTTCATCTGGAGGACATTTGTCGGCATCTGCCGGAACAAGTAACTTTAAAAATACCATAGAAATCAACGGGAAATTTGCTGATTTAGAGGGTTCAGTGGGTAAATTTTTACAAACTCCAAGTCATGTGGATGCCGTGGTCGACTGGTTTGGTCCAACCGATTTCTTAAGTATGGATATTTGTGGAAGTACGATGAAACATGATGATCCGAAATCGCCGGAGTCAAGTTTAATAGGAGCGCCAATTCAAGAAAATAAGGAGTTGACACAGTTGGCAAATCCAATGTCTTTCGTAAATCCAAAGTCTGCACCATTTTTGATTTTTCATGGCGATAAAGATCCTTTGGTTCCACATTGTCAGAGTGAGAAATTAACCGCTACTTTAAAAAGTAAGGGTATATCAACTGAATTGGTATTAGTTGCAGGAGGTGGACATGGTCCAGGTGTAATGATTGACACTTATTTTACTCAAATGATTCGGTTTTTTGATGCCCAGCGTGCCAAAAGAACCTTATTGGTAATTGATGGACAAATAGCGATTGATCAAGAAATAAATAAAATCAACCCAGACAAAATTTCTTCAATGAATGTGTTAAAAGGAGATATGGCTACGAAAGCTTACGGAAAATCTGGAGAATTTGGAGTGATTGAATTAGTATTGAAAAAATAAATATGAGGGGCATCCGCCCCTCACTCTTTTTAATTTTTATTCTTCCTATTCATTACAAAAATTAGGGTGGCAATTCCTGCACATCCGCACATCACAATTCCCATTGCAAAAGCATTACCTGTAAAAAAGATTCCGACTAAGGATGAACTCAAAGAACCAATTGCCATTTGTAGAGCGCCCATTAAAGCGGATGCACTACCAGCACCTTTCTCAATAGGTTTTAAGGCAACACTAGCCATATTTGGAAAAATAAGTCCTTGAAACGCAAGCATTAAAAATAATAAAAAAATCAAGGAGTACATTGAAAGCAAATCAAAATAAGTCCCAATTGACATGATAGAACCAATAATAAATTGGGCAGGTAGGGAAATGCTTAATAGTTGAAAACTTGATGATCGTTTAAGTAATAATGTGTTCAGTTGACTTGCACTTATAATTCCTGAGGCAATGATAGCAAATACCCATCCAAATTGTTGTTCATTCAAATGGTAGTAGTTGAGAAAGGTCAATGGTGCACCCGTAACAAAAGCAAAAATACTTCCTGAGCCAATAGCTCCAGCAAAAGCAAATCCTATAAATTTCTTTTCTTTAAAGGCATTTAAATAGCCATTTCCAATGATTTGTAATGAAAATACCTCTTTTTCTTCACCTGTGGCTTGATTTGGATTTTCAGGTAACCAAGCTTTAATAAGAAAAATCATCGTAAACATAATGCCTGCCAAAAGTATAAAAATATAGGGCCAGTTTACCTTACTTAAAATGACACTTCCTATCGTTGGTGCCAAAATTGGTGACACTCCTAAAATTAAAATTAATAAAGAAAGCACTTTTGGCCGGTCATCTTCTTCAAATGTTTCTCTAACAATCGCATTGGGCGCAACCATACCAACGCTTGCTCCAATTGCTTGAAAAAACCTAAGAACTATTAATTGATTTACCGATTGGCTAAATGCGGATCCGATGGAGGTCAAAACATAGATTCCCAATCCAATGTATAAAACCTTTTTTCTGCCAAAATGATCCAACATAGGTCCATTAATCAGCTGTCCTAAGCAAATTCCAAAAAAGAAACTTGATAACGTATAACCCACCTCTACTTGAGAGCAATGCAAAACCTCCGCAATGTTTTTAAATGCCGGAAGGTACATGTCGATTGATAATGGACCAATGGCCGATAATACCCCTAATACAAAAATGATTTTGTTTTTTGTTTGACTACTTAAGTGCATAAATTGTTGGGTAAAATGGCAATCTATTAGAAAAGAGAATTAGTTACCACTTGGTTACTAGTATTTACTAATGAAGGTCACAAAATTACATTAAGATCTTTAACTTTACAAAAACTTAACAATTACACATATGAAAACGTCTCAGAAAGTACTTATTTTTATTGCAACCCTTTTATTCTCAAATGTTATGTTGGCACAAACAAGCAAAGACGAAATGATTAAAGAATGGCAAAGAGCTAAAGAATACACAAAAGAGTACTTGGATGTCATGCCAGACAACAAGTATGATTTAAAACCAACTCCAGAAATGCGCTCTTTTGCACAACAAATGTTACACTTCACTGATGCAAATTATGCCTTTGCATCTGCAGCTACAGGAGAGAAAAGTCCTTTAGGTATGGGCGAAGCTGAAAAATCAACTGATCAGTCGAAAGCAAATGTGACTAAAATAGTCTTAGCAAGTTATGATTTTGTTATTGAGGGGATTAAGAAAATGTCGGATGCATCTTTCAAGGAAACTGTTAAAATGTTTGGTCGTTTTGAAATGACAAAAGGGACAGCCCTGAATAAGTGTTTTGAGCACCAGACACATCACCGTGGACAAACTACAGTTTACATCCGTTTAGCTGGTGTTAAGCCTCCACAAGAGAAATTGTTTTAAATTATTTAAGGGTATATTGAATAGTTTAATTTTATATAAATAAAGTATGTATAGCTTAAAACTATACAAGTATTGATTATTTCAATTTGACCCGGATCAATCCACCTGTTAATTTCGGTGCATCATCAAACAAAAATGCACATGAAAAATTGGATATTAGCAGGTGGATTATTTTTATCTTTCTGCCTTTCGGCTCAAGATAATCCTCATCATGGAGGAAATCCTCATGGCGCTAGCATGAGTTCAAAAAGTGAAGCAACTACCAACAAAGATTGGTGGCCCAATCAATTAAATATTTCTATTCTTCGACAAAACTCAAACAAGTCAAATCCGATGGGTGCAGACTTTAATTACTTGAAGTCGTTCAAAGGATTGGATTACGCTGCCTTGAAAAAGGATATTAATTCGGTTTTAACTACATCACAAGACTGGTGGCCTGCCGACTTCGGAAACTATGGTCCATTATTCATTCGTATGGCTTGGCACAGTGCAGGTACGTATCGTACTGGAGATGGTCGTGGGGGTTCGCGAGCGGGACAACAGCGTTTTGCTCCTTTGAATAGTTGGCCAGATAATGCCAACTTAGACAAGGCGCGCCGTTTGTTGTGGCCAATCAAACAAAAGTATGGGGCTAAAATTTCTTGGGCCGACTTAATGGTCTTAACAGGAAATGTTGCTCTTGAGAACATGGGATTCAAAACTTTCGGTTTTGCTGGTGGTAGAACAGATGTGTGGGAGCCAGAAACTGATGTTTATTGGGGCAAGGAAAGAAAATGGTTAGATGACAAACGTTATGCAGAGGGGCGTAAATTAGAAAATCCTTTAGCAGCAGTACAAATGGGTTTAATCTATGTGAATCCAGAAGGACCTAATGGAAATCCAGATCCAATTTTAGCAGCGAAAGACATTCGTGAGACATTTGGACGTATGGGTATGAATGATGAAGAAACGGTTGCTTTAATTGCAGGTGGTCACACTTTTGGTAAAACGCATGGTGCAGGCCCAGCAAAACATGTAGGCCCTGAGCCAGAAGCAGCGCCTATTGAAGAACAAGGCCTAGGTTGGAAAAGTACTTATAAGTCAGGTAAAGGAAAAGACGCTATCACATCTGGTTTAGAGGTAACTTGGACTTCTACTCCTACTAAATGGGGATCAGGTTTCTTAAAGATATTATTAAATAACGAGTGGGAATTGACAAAGAGTCCTGCTGGTGCAAATCAATGGGTAGCAAAAAATGCAAAACCAAGTATCCCAGATGCATTTGATCCAAATGTGAAGCATCTTCCAACAATGTTGACAACGGATTTATCCCTAAAAATGGATCCTGTGTACGAGAAAATTACACGTCGTTTCGCAGATAATCCTGAAGAATATGCAAAAGCTTTTGCGAAGGCTTGGTTCAAGTTAACGCACCGCGACATGGGTCCTAAAACAACTTATTTAGGTCCAGAAGCTCCGAAAGAAGACTTATTGTGGCAAGACCCAATCCCTGCGTTGAATCATGAGGTAATCAATGACAAGGATGTTGCTACACTTAAATCAACCATATTAAATTCCGGCCTATCCATTAGCGAATTGGTAAGTACAGCATGGGCGTCTGCCTCAACTTACCGAGGATCCGATAGAAGAGGAGGAGCAAATGGGGCAAGAATCCGCCTAGCGCCCCAAAGAAATTGGGAAGTTAATAACCCAACTCAGTTGAATAAAGTGTTAGCTGTGTATGAAAAAATTCAAGGAGAATTCAATGCAAAATCGAAAACAAAGAAAGTTTCAATTGCAGACCTAATTGTTCTTGGAGGTTCTGCCGCTGTTGAAAAAGCGGCAGCTAACGCTGGCCATTCTGTGAAAATTCCTTTTACCCCGGGCAGAATGGATGCTTCACAAGAACAAACAGATGCAGCTTCCTTCGCTGTTTTAGAACCGATGGCTGATGGTTTTAGAAATTACTTAAAAACATCCTACAAGCTTTCAACAGAAGAATTGTTAGTTGACAAAGCACAATTGCTGACCTTGACAGCTCCGGAAATGACGGTTTTAGTGGGCGGAATGAGAGCTTTAAATGCTAATTATAATGGTTCAAAGCAAGGAATTTTTACTGAAAAGAAAGATCAATTAACAAATGATTTCTTTGTGCATTTATTAGACATGAACACCACATGGAAACCAACAGATGAGACTAAAGAAACATTTGAGGGTCGAGATCGTACATCGAATGCCGTAAAATACTTAGCAACTCGCGCGGATTTAATTTTTGGTTCTAATTCAGAGTTGAGAGCTTTAGCAGAGGTATATGCTTCAGATGATGCAAAATCAAAATTTGTAAATGATTTTGTAAGTGCATGGACCAAAGTAATGAATTTAGATAGGTTTGAGATTTTTTATAAATAGGTTAAAATGAGGTTTAATGTAAAAGCCCGGAATTTTTCCGGGCTTTTTATTTGTCTTATTTCGGTACTACCGTTACCACAATTCTCTTATATCTCGTTAAAGCCGGACTCCCCTTGTCCGTCACTTGTAAAATAAAATGAATGGTTTTGGGACTATCTACAGCTGGCGCTGTGATAGGTAATCGGTACAAGTTCGGTGAAAAAGGCCTAGTGCTGATATAGCCTGGATAAGTGCCAGCTTCTTTGTATTGAAACCACAAATAACTCATCGAATCACCATCGGGATCGCTCGTACCATCAGCATTTAAGAAAAATTCTTCTCCTGATTTGACAGTGAATTGATCTGGATGAGTAGTTTTTACCACAGGTGCATGATTTACTTCATTGAATTTTTTGGTGGTCCAATCGATTCTAGCAGCAAAGTCATTTTGCACAGCTGTTCTCCAACGCCAAATAGTGGCAGTATTACTTTTGTAAAATTGATTATCATTTCCGCGTAAGGAATCTTCTGCATTCGTCCAAATGGCTCTGGTTTCAGGCTCATCTTTTGGCCAATTTGGTCTTTTAAATGCTCCTGAATTAGAATCTCTTAAAGTGGGCAAATATAATTCATAGCGACCACCCCAACCGCCAATATTTGGATGATTAGCATTGTTTAATCCATTTTCAATAAGTCCTAAATAAGCGGGAGTATCTCCTTCCATTCCATAAGCCACATCTGGGTATAAGGCACCTAATGGTCCATGTCCTTGTTGGATATTTTTAGCTAACCAATTATTTGATACCGATTCTCGATCTGTACCAGGAGCATTGGTCGACATGCCCAGCCATGTGGCATACGAATAACTGTAGCCCGGAGTTACCACAAAGAATATATCTGGGAATGTTTTGCGAATCCACGGACCCGAATCGTCTTGGTCAGAAATCGTATAAATACGTACTTTTTGATAGATTTTAGCAGCTTCTTGTGCAGAGTAGGTTTCTTTGATTTTATATAAAGCCTGCGCCAACGTGTTAGGTCCTCCCCAGATGCTAAACCAAATTGGACGATCATCTTTTTTAATCAATTGCTGTACAATCCATTCCGATCCTTCTGAATATTTTCCTTTTCCAACCCCTTCCATGCCATATACGGGTAATCCTTTTTTGACAAGTGCTTTTAAACTTTCATAAGAAGGATAGCCCTTTTCATGTACTAATAAATTGGGTTGGACTTTCTGGTATGCTTTTAGGATCTTATGCATCGATTCCGGGAAAACGCTGCTTTTTTGATGGATCGAAGTAGTAGCTACCAATCCCTCAATATCCCATTGGTTGCTGTAAAGTAAGAAACGAATGAGAGATTGTGTATCATCAGGATCAGCCTCTATGTCAGACAAGACAATGACGCGTTTTTTTGTAGATTGAGCTTCAATTGTTTCAAGGACTAATATTAAACAGCAAGTAATTAATAAGGATTTTAAGTTAAAATATAATTTCATCTGTTAAATAGGTTTGGGCTGATACTTATTTACATAATTTGAATTACTACTCTTCTATAACGAGTTAATTGCGGAGATCCATTGTCGGTCCCTTCAACTATCACATGGTATTTATCTCCTTTTTTGGCTGTCATTGGAATTTGCACTTTTACAATGCTTCCATCAAGTACCACTTGAGCTTTTCCATCTCCTGCTTCTACATAAGGCCATGCTTTGAATTGTACAACATTGCCTTTGTCTTTATCTTGTGCAGAAACGTGTAAATTGATTTTCTCTCCAGCATTAGCCCATAACTTAGTCCCTTCTTTTACCGTAATCCATGGGGCATGATTCGCCTCTTCGTAGGATTTTACACACCATTCAGCGCGTGCTAAAAAGTCTAATTGCATGGCTTCTAACCAACGAGTTTGGGGATAGTTTTTATCCATTTTGCCTGTTTCTGGATTGAAGTCGGCGGCAGTATCTCCATCTTCATAGCGTAATGGATTTTCTTTCGATTGCACAAATCGACCTCCCCATCCACCATAAGATGGATTACGGTAGTTGTCTAAACCGGTATCCATTAGGTTTAAAAAGGCTGGAGTATCTCCTTCAGAAATAAAATCATATTGTTTGTATAAGCCTGCTGGTTTAACCTTACTTAAATCTCCATGCACATGTTCCCCAAAAACGGGTTGATCATCTCCTTTTTGCACTTGCCCATCACCATAAGAATAATATTTCTGTAATAGGGGTCCGTGGTTTTTAATTAATGGACCCATAAAGGTGCCTTCAAAGTATTTTTGGAAGGATTTCGGGACATCTCTTTTCCATGGATAAGCCATGCACCAGAATTGATTGAAGTTATAAAACACTCGAATTTCTGGCCAATTAACACCAATGTATTTTTTATAGGTCGCATCTTGATCTAAAATGGTGTAAATAATTGATTTTTTAGAGATTCTCGACTTAATCGCCGCCCAATTGGGTTTATTTTTGTTTTCTTCTTCGATCGATTTCAAGGCTCTCGCAATCGTATTGGTGCCTCCCCAAGCTTGCAAGTAAATTTCCTCGTTGTCGGTTTCGTCCATCAATTTGTTTTTGATCCATTCCGACCCTTCCGTTATTTTTTCCATTTCGCCTTCAAAATCGATGTTTCCCACTTTCACTAAGGAACGTAAATAATCGGGAGTTGGATAAGCCTTACTGTGCAATAATAAATTGGGATGAACTTTTGCATATTGGTCCAACAAATCTTGAATCCACGTAACGCCTGCCCAACGTAAATCGGTGCGAACTCCATAGATTTTTTTAGTGGAGGCCATTTCCGACTCGAATTTGGTGCCTTTCCCGTCTCCTTTGTAATGCCACATGGAGCTTGAATACACCAAACCTTCTACATTAAATTCATTGGTGTATAAAAGCATGCGAATAAAAGTGTCCACATCGTCGATTTCTCCGTCGGTGGTAATAATTGTGCGAGGTAAATTTCCTTTGGCAAATAGGCCAAAACTCATGAATAAGGCGGTTCCTAAGATCAATAACTTCTTCATTTTTTAAATTGAGTTAGTTTGAATAATATTTTTCCATTCTTGATAGACTTTTTGTAAATCAGAACGCTTGTTTTGTTTTTTGATGGTTTGGGTATTTATTTTTTGTTTCAATTCGGATAAATCCGAAAAGACGCCGGCTTGTAGGCCGGCTAAAAAAGCCGCGCCTTGCGCAGAGATATTGGGGTTATCTTGTAATTCAATTTTCGCTTCAATCAACTCGCTTACACATGCTTGAACGAAAGTGTTTTTAGACAATCCTCCATGCATGGCAATTTGTTGAATGGGACTTCCTAAGTCGGACTCCATGGCATCGATTACGGCCTTAATTTGAAAAGCGATACTTTCTAGAGTTGCTTTTACCAAATGCGCTGGTTGGGTGCCAAAAGTCATGCCCACAAAAGAGGCTTTTCGGTCCATTTGCCAAAAGGGTGCTCCTAATCCACTAAAGGCTGGAATTAAAAATACACCTGAATCGTATTTTACCGATTCGGCAATTGAGGCAGTTTCTTTGACATTATCTATGATTTTCAAGGAATTTTTCAACCATTCAACCATCGAGCCACAAGCCACAATGGCTCCTTCCCAAGCATACACTACTTGGTCTTTAGTGCACCAGCCAATCGTGCTCAATAAGCCATTAGTCGATTTTTTGGGTTGGGACCCAACACTCATCAACATCGAACAGCCTGTCCCTAAAGTCATCTTGGTATCTCCTTCCTCAAAACAGGTTTCACCAAACATAGAAGCATGCGAATCGCCAATCATTGCACCTACTGGAATGGGTTTTTCTGAGAGTCCAAACAATTGCGTACTCCCAAAATCGTCAGACGATCGTTTTAATTGAGGCAAGTGCAAATTTTGCAATCCCCATTTGTGTAAGATTTCCTTGTCCCAATCGAGCGTATGAATATTAAAAAAGAGTGTCCTACTGGCGTTCGTCAAATCACAAGCGTACGATTTTCCATCTGTTAATTGATATAAGATCCAGCTATCAACTGTTCCAAAATAAATCTCACCTTTTTCAATGGCTTGTTTGATTTCAGGATGATTTTGAATAATCCACAACACTTTCGTGCCCGAAAAATACGGATCTATCAATAAGCCCGTTTTTGATTGAATCCATTCGTTTTGATGCTGTAATTCTTCACAAATTTGAGTAGATCTTTTGCACGCCCAAACAACAGCTGGAAAAACAGGTTCTCCTGCTTTATTCCAAAGTACAAAAGTTTCCCTTTGATTACTGATGCCGATAGATTTGATGCGATTAATTTCTATTCCTTTTACACAGGATTTCACCGCTTCTTCAACACTTTTCAAAATGGCATACGGATCTTGTTCCACATGACCATTTGGGAAATAGCTCGTTTCCAAGTCAGCCAGTCCTTCTCCCACAACCTTTGCGTCTGCGTTCAATAGCAGCGCTTTCGTGCTGCTGGTTCCTTGATCAATCGCTAAAATTAAATCTTCCATTTTATTTAGCTTTTTGATTCATTTTATCAACAATCACGGCTAACAAAATCACTAAACCTTTTACGACTTGTTGCCAAAATGGTGAAACGTTTAATAGCACTAATCCGTTGTTTAACACACCAATTAAAATCGCTCCAATGATGGTTCCTTTCACCGAGCCTTGTCCGCCCGACAAGGAAGTTCCACCAATCACAATGGCCGCAATAGCATCTAATTCATAATTGATGCCTGCATTGGGTTGTGCAGAATTTAAACGGGAAGTCACCAAAACCCCTCCTATTGCTGCCATGGCACCTGAAACCGCATAAACAATCCATTTTACTTTTTGGATGGGTACGCCCGAAACAATAGCTGCTTTTTCATTTCCTCCAATGGCATAAATGAATCGACCGAGGCTAGTTTTAGTAGTCAATACATAAAAAACGATGATCAATACGGCAGAAATCCAAACTGGAATGGGTACTCCCAAAAACCAAGCGGCTCCGATTTTTTCAAAGTTTGCCCCTAAATCAGAAATTGGCTGCCCCTGCGTGTATAAAAAGGTTAATCCGCGCGCAACGGTTAACATGGATAAGGTAGCTACAAAGGGAGGCACGGAAAAGCGAGTGATGACCCAGCCGTTAAAGAGTCCTAAGGCCGTTCCCACAGAAATAGCCGCTACAATAGCACCTAAAACTGTAAACCCAATCCATAAATCGAAGGCAGGTAGTGCAATGCCCGATTTTAATAAGCCTGCACAAATGGCTCCTGTTAAACCTAAAATGGCGCCTACTGAAAGGTCGATGCCAGCTGTGAGGATTACGAGTGTCATACCAATGGATAAGCACATGTTGACTGATATTTGTCGTAACACATTCCACAAATTGCCTGATGTAAGGAATTTGTCCGTTACTAAGCTCAGTACCAACATGAGTAGCAACAAGGCAATCAGTGATTGTGATTTCTTTAATAGGGAAGAAGTTATCATAGTTTAGGTAGTGCTTCTTTTAATAGGTTATGTTCGTTTAGTAAATCTCCAGTTAGTTCGGCTTGAATTTGTCCATTGCACATCACTAACACTCGATCGGCAAGAGCTAAAATTTCTGGAATTTCAGAGGAGGCAAATAATATACAAGTGCCTTCGGAGGCAATTTGATTCATCAATTGGTAAATTTCATCCTTCGCTTGGATGTCAATTCCACGTGTAGGTTCGTCCAACAGGAGAATTTCAGGTTGTGTGGATAACCATTTGGCCAAAATGACTTTTTGTTGATTTCCACCACTTAGTTTTCCACACAATTGTTCGATGGATGAACTTTTAATGCGTAAATCGGTACGGTATTTTTCTGCGTTTGACTTGTCTGAAGCATCTTTTAACCAATCAAATAGTCCTAATTTGGGTAAGCTAATGTTGAAAGCTAAATCTTGCTCCATTACCAAGCCGTCTTTTTTTCGATCTTCGGTGACAAAGGCCATTTTGTTCAAAATGGCATCGGCTGGGCTTGCAATTTTTTTGACATTGCCTTGTAAAAAAATCTGCATGTCCTCAATTTCTGGATTAAGACCAAACAAAGTCTCCAAAAGTTCGGTACGACCCGCGCCCATTAATCCGAAAATGCCTAAAATTTCGCCCTTCCTAGCAGAAAACTGGATATTTTGTAAACGATTTGTAGGTTGTGAGTCCTGATTTCTAAAAGTCAAGGATTTTACCTCGATGGCAAGCTCCTCCTTCGCAAAGCTCTCCTTCTTTTTTTCGATGACGACATTCCGACCCACCATATGTGCAATCAATTCCGACTCGGTCGTATCTTTCATCGCTCCTGATGCAATACTTTTTCCGTCACGTAGCACCTGGAAGTATTCCGTAATGCGGAAAAGCTCCTCCATTTTGTGTGAAATATACACAATGGTTTTACCCTCGGCTTGCCAGTTTCGGATGAGTTGATGTAGACGTTCAATTTCTTGATCCGACAAGGCGGAGGTAGGTTCGTCCATTAAAATCACAGAAGCCTTGCTGTGCAAAGCCTTTGCAATTTCAATCAACTGTTGTTCACTTACTTTTAAATCGCCGAGTAGGGTTTGCGGCTTGGCCTGAACGCCCACTTGTTTCAATAAATTGACACAGACTTGGTCCATTGCTCGGGAATCAAGCAAGCCCAAAGCATTCTCCATTTCTTTGCCTAAAAAGATGTTTTCACATATACTTAAATTAGGAAATAAGTTGAGTTCTTGGTGAATGATGGCAATCCCCGCCTCCTGTGAAGCATTTGTGTCTTGGAAAGAAACAACCTGACCATTCATTAGGATGTCGCCCGAATATCCTTGATAAACTCCCGAGAGAATTTTTAACAGAGTCGACTTTCCTGCGCCATTTTCCCCTAACAAGGCATTTATTTTGCCTGGTTGAAATGACAAATTGACTCCATCAAGGGCTTTCACCCCCGGAAACTCCATCGTTAAGTTCTGTACTTGTAACATCTTAGCGTTTGATTTCTACGGGATAAATGATTAAAGATTTGAGAGGGATATCGGTCGGGGTTACTTCACAAGCCCCCACATATTTTATCACATCTCCGACTTTTAAACCTATTACTTCTTTCGGTATTTTAACCTCTCTCAAATAATTGTTTAATGCTTCCGTCAAGGCATTTAAGTCCTTTTGCGATTTAAAATCACTTAAACTCACCATTCGCGAGGCATCTCTCACCTCATTTCCAAAAATGAATTTTGTGTCTATCGTTGATCCATTGGCCAATTGTATTTCACCCTCATTGATGCCTGAAATTGTTGAACTTCCTTTTACTAAAAAGTGTGCCGACTCACCAATCCCCAATCGATTACCCAAATCTTTCTTAGCTTTATTTAAATTGTTGTTTAATTGTTTAATTAATTCTGATTCTTCCGTTAACAAAGGGTTGTTCAACACTCCTTTTTGAATGATCTCATTGATTCGACTTTTGAAATCTGTGGAACCAACGGAATCTGTGGTTCTAAAATGTGTGCTTAGTTTTTCAAAATAAATTGAGTTATACAACACGATAACAAGTATAATAAGTCCGATTATTTTTTTCATCTTAGAAATGTTTGGACGTTTTTGCATTCACTAAATTGACCGCCACTGGAATATGTTGCGGGAACTCTTTTCTTCCTTTAAAATATTCCACTGCAAATTCGGCAGCAGTTTTGGCCATGATTTTTGGATATTGCATGCCTGTCGCCACAATTTTGCCTTCTTTGATTTTCTGAACCACCTCATCGGCTCCATCAAAACCAAAGACCTTAATTTGATTGGCTTTCCCAGCCGATTGAATTGCCTGATAGGCTCCCAATGCCATGGCATCGTTTCCACAAAAAACAGCTTGTAAGTCTGGATTGGCTTGCATCATCGACTCCATCACCTCCATGGCTTTGTTTCGATCAAAATCGCCATTTTGTTGCCCAAGCATCTTTAATCCTTTGAATTTATCCACCACTGTGTGAAATCCATTGGAACGTGCATAGGTGTTGTTGTCTCCAGCTAGTCCTAATATTTCTACATAATTTCCCTTTCCGTGTAAATGTTTCACAAATTCTACCCCAATGGCCACACAACCGGTGTAATTATCAGATAAAATTTGACTCGTTGCGGCATCATTGGAATTCACTTCGCGGTCCATGCAAAAAACGGGAATTCCAGCTTCTTTTGCTTTCAAGATATTGGCGATTGAACCATCGGCATCTGTTGGATTGAATAAAATGGCATCAAATCCAGAAGAGATCAAATTTTCAAAATGATCAGATTCTGTGGCCGGATTATTTTGCGAGTCGAATAATTTGGCCTCATAGCCTAGTTTTTCAGCGTTTTGAACGGCAGATTCTCCTAAAACTACAAACCATGGATTATTTAGTGTCGAAATAACGACCGCTATTTTGGGTTTTTCTGTCGACTCTTTAGAGGAGCACGAAAACAGCAAAAGTCCACAAAGGGCTATAATGTATTTCATTTATGTAATAGGTTTAAAGCTTCTTGTTGAATTCCTTTTCCAGAAA
>JACCDM011047628.1_pt1 | contig 23720 bp, 22 predicted proteins | sample 7445851 | NCBI WGS metagenome assembly JACCDM01 (sample SAMN15323438, study PRJNA562643) | freshwater metagenome | isolation source: river surface water | place: USA:Blue River Watershed | collected 2017-08-16
ACAAAAGTTCTTGCCCAAGTGAATAAGAAAGTTAGCCCTCCAACCACACTCCTAAAGCGAGCTCCAAGGCTAATAACTATTTCTACTAATTGTGGAACGATTGCAATTCGTACTTACTTCCGCGATGCTCCACTCACTGTTACGGCACTCACGGCATTAATTAATTCTGGTTACTACACGAGGACCCAATGTCATCGCCTATCGACCAAGGGAATAAATTGGGTGCAATGCGGTGATCCCACAGCGACTGGTTTAGGTGATCCTGGGTTTAGTTACAAGGATGAAAATCTCCCCGAGGTTGAAGAAAATAACTATCCCCGAGGAACTGTCGCGATGTCTAACTTCGGCAGACCGGACACAAATGGCAGCCAGTTCCTCTTGTTCTATGAGGATACGACACTACGGTCACCAAATTACACAATCTGGGGCGAAATAATTTCAGGGATTGAAATTATTGAACATATTGCTGCGGGTGGCGTAAAAGGTGGAAATTCCGAAGGTGTTCCTGTTAGAACTCTCGTGATAGAGCGAATAACTCTCCGCTAGTTTGTATCAATAACTTTAAATATTTCAGCAACGCGTCCCACGGGTAATCCTTGCGCTGTGGCATTACGCTCGCCCCAACTTCTTACCATTTCTTCCAACTCCGCATTATGAGCGGTCTGACTTACATGAGCCTTTAGAGCGGCAATCTTCTTTGGAAAAGTATCCGTTATATCTACAAAGTGATTCGGAGTTGGCGAACTAGTTATCCAAACTTCTTTGACACGCCACGGCTCAAAGCCGGCCTCCTTAAGGTCTGTGAATGCGTAAGGATTTCGAGCATCTGGATAAACAGCTTGGATTGCAACTTCACCAGCTGCGAGATGATCGGGGTGGCTGGCAAAAATCCGCTCATAATTTCGTTCTGGTGATTGGATCACCATCCGATCTGGCTTGGATTTTCTTATCTCTCTAACAATCTCTTTACGCAACTCAATTGTAGGTACGAGCCAACCATCGCGATGATTCAAAAAGGTGATATCTGAAACTCCAAGTGCAGCACCTGCGTCACGCTGTTCTCGTTGCCTTACTTTCGCCATTTCTTCAAGAGGAACATCTGATTCCTCACCACCTTGATCACCATTAGTAATAATGCAATAAGAGACTGATATTCCCTTTGCTGTCCATTGAGCAATGGTTCCGCCGGCTCCGAAATCACAATCATCGGGATGCGCCATAACTACGAGAATGCGCTTTATTTCATCATCGGCTAGCGGAGTCACCGCCGTATTCTAGACTTGTTTATATGTCTAACAGATTGCTTGAAGGGTTAAACCCCGAACAAGAATCTGCGGTCACACATCAAGGTGGACCTCTCTTAGTAGTAGCCGGAGCTGGCTCGGGAAAAACACGAGTACTTACAAGAAGAATCGCTTATCTTCTTGCCGAGCGCGGCGTTGAGCCCTTTGAAATTCTCGCAATTACATTTACAAATAAAGCGGCTGGGGAGATGAAAGAGCGAGTTGCAGCACTGGTAGGAAAGCGCGCTAAAGCGATATGGGTCTCCACCTTTCACTCTGCTTGCGTTCGCATTCTTCGTCAAGAAGGAACTCGTTTAGGTTTTTCAACTTCATATTCGATTTACGACCAAGCAGATAGCGTGCGATTAGTGACCTTGGTGATGCGAGATCTAAATTTAGATCAAAAACGATATAACCCAAGAGCTGTCGCTGCACTGATTTCAAATGCGAAGAATGAATTACTCGGTCCCGCAGATTATCGGAATGCAACCACAAATCACTTTGAAGAGATTGTTGCGGAAGTTTATGCGATTTACCAACAGCGCTTAACCAGCGCCAATGCTATGGATTTTGATGATTTGATTATGAAGACGGTAGAAGTTCTCCAGAAATTCCCTGATGCGAGAGCCCGTTATCGAACTCGATTCAAACATATCTTGGTAGATGAATACCAGGATACAAATCATGCCCAATACATACTTATTAGAGAGCTAGTCGGAACTGATCGCGATGGAATTCCGGCTGCTGAACTATGTGTGGTTGGAGATGCCGATCAATCAATTTACGGCTTCCGGGGCGCAACAATTCGAAACATTCTGCAATTTGAAGAGGATTACCCTGATGCCACCACGATTCTTTTAGAACAGAATTATCGCTCCACCCAGAACATCTTAAGCGCCGCAAATTCGGTAATCTCTAAGAACGAATCGCGTAAAGAGAAGAATCTTTGGTCAGATGCAGGAAGTGGTCGCAAACTAACTGGATTTGTGGCTGAGAACGAACATCACGAAGCTGAATTTGTTCGAGATGAGCTATTTAAGTTAAGTAATGAAGGAATATCTAAGTTTGGTGAGACCGCAATTTTCTATCGTACAAACGCCCAATCCCGCGTGTTCGAAGAGGTCTTTATGCGTTCAGCCGTCCCCTACAAAGTTGTTGGCGGTGTTCGCTTTTACGAACGGAAAGAGATTAAGGACTTGCTCGCTTACTTACGGGTTTTAGTGAATCCTAATGATGAAGTTTCACTGCGCCGAATTATAAATACTCCTAAACGTGGTATCGGAGATCGCGCACTTGATGCAATTGATGATTTAGCCAAACGGGATTCCATCTCTTTTTGGCAAGCACTCTCCATGAGTACATCAACTGATGTAACTCCTCGAGCCAATGCATCCATCCAGGCTTTTGTATCGATGCTTGTTGCGCTACAGGTTTTGGTGGAAGCAAATAGACCGCCATCAACAATCGCGGCTGCAATCTTGGAACAATCAGGTTTATTGGAAGAATTACGCGCTAGCCATGATCCCCAAGATGAGGTGCGCGTTGAGAATCTAGAGGAATTGGTTGCAGTTATTGAAGAATATGAAGAACGCGCCGTGAGCGAGGGTGAACGCGCAACGCTCGCGGGATTTCTAGAGGAAGTTTCACTCGTTGCAGATGCAGATGAAATACCTGAGGGCGATGATCACGGTGGCGTGGTAACACTTATGACCCTACATACGGCTAAAGGATTGGAATTTCCCACCGTATTTTTAACCGGGATGGAGGAGGGAGTTTTCCCGCACTCTCGAACTTTGGGTGAAAAAAATGAACTTGAAGAGGAGCGGAGATTGGCATACGTGGGCCTAACGAGAGCGCGCGAGCGACTATATCTTTCGCGAGCTGAATATCGCTCGGCCTGGGGCGCACCAAATTACAACCCACCATCTAGATTTCTAGAGGAAATCCCAGAACAACTAATTGATTGGAATAAGTCGGAGAGTGGATTTACTACACCACCAATCACTAGAAAAAAGTTTTCATCACCACCCCCGCCGCGCGCCACAGGAAAACAGAGCTCGGGCCTACAACTATCAGTTGGCGATCGCGTATCACATGACACATTTGGTTTAGGTACTGTGATTGCAGTCTCAGGCGAAGGAGAGAAGGCCGAAGCGACGATTAATTTCGGAACATATGGAGAGAAGCGATTGTTGCTCCGTTATGCCCCAGTAGATAAGTTATGACCCATGGACCTATTTGAATATCAGGCCCGAGATCTGTTTGAAGCAAAAGGCGTTCCAGTACTTGGTGGCGCTGTTGCTAGCACCCCAGAAGAAGCTCGCTCTGCTGCACAACGTTTGGGTGGAAAGGTAGTTGTTAAGGCACAAGTAAAGATTGGTGGACGCGGCAAAGCAGGTGGCGTAAAACTGGCAGAAAATGCTGATGATGCCTTTGAGAAAGCTAAAGCAATTTTGGGCATGGATATTAAAGGTCACGTCGTTAGAAAAGTGATGATTGCCGAGGCAGCTCCCATCGAAAGTGAGTATTACCTTGCGATTCTTCTTGATCGTGCAGCGCGTTCATTTTTAGTGATGGCTTCGGTGGCCGGTGGAATGGATATTGAAGAAGTTGCTCATAAGACCCCAGAAAAACTGGCTCGAGTACATATAGATGTAAATGAGGGCTTAAGTAAAGAAAAGGCAGTTGAGATTATTAAACAAGGTGCATTTCCAGCCGATGTAATGGAAAAAGTTGCTGATGTTCTCGTACTACTCTGGAAAACTTTCCGGGAATCTGATGCAACATTGGTAGAAGTCAACCCACTTGTTAAAACATCCGATGGCCAAATAATCGCTTTAGATGGAAAAGTTACTCTTGATGACAATTCCGCATTCCGTCACCCAGATCATGAAGCTTTGATAGATCATGCCGCTACTAATCCGCTAGAAGCTCTCGCAAAAGAGAAGGATTTGAATTACGTAAAGCTAGAAGGTGAAGTTGGTGTAATCGGAAACGGCGCCGGCTTAGTGATGAGTACGCTCGATGTAGTTGCTTATGCGGGCGAAAAATATGGAGTAAAACCAGCAAACTTCCTTGATATCGGTGGGGGAGCCTCCGCTCAGGTTATGGCTGATGGTCTATCAATAATTTTGGGAGATCCTGCTGTGCGCTCAGTCTTTGTAAATGTCTTTGGTGGCATAACTGCTTGCGATGCCGTAGCAAATGGAATTATTCAAGCCCTTGAAATGTTGGGCGATAAGGCAACTAAGCCTCTTGTTGTAAGACTTGATGGAAATAATGTCCTTGAGGGGCGAAGAATTCTCAACGAAGCTAAACATCCTTTAGTAGAACAAGTCGATACGATGGATGGAGCAGCTGCGCGCGCTGCAGAATTGGCGGCGAAGCGATGACAATTTTTATTGATGCAAATACAAAGGTAATAGTCCAGGGAATGACTGGGTCGGAAGGTACAAAACATACAAGGCGCATGATTGCTAGTGGCACAAAAATTGTTGGGGGAGTAACTCCTGGCAAAGGTGGCCAGATCGTTGAAATTGAAGGTAAAAAACTGCCAGTCTTCAATACCGTTAGCGAAGCTGTCGCGGCGACCGGCGCAAACGCTTCAGTCGTCTTTGTACCACCAAAGTTTGCCAAGGCTGCGGTCATCGATGCGATAGATGCGAAGCTTCCTCTAGTAGTTGTTATTACTGAGGGAATTCCAGTTCACGACACAGCCGCATTTTTTGCATACTCCCAGAGCAAAGGAACTACTCGAATCATCGGACCAAACTGCCCCGGGCTAATCTCTCCTAGCAAGTGCAATATCGGAATCACACCAGCCGATATCACCGGCCCTGGAAAGATTGGCTTAGTTTCAAAGTCGGGAACACTCACCTACCAGATGATGTATGAACTTAGGGATATCGGCTTCTCAACTGCAGTTGGAATTGGTGGCGATCCAATTATTGGCACAACTCATATCGATTGCTTAAAGGCGTTTCAAGATGATCCAGAAACCGAAGCGATAGTAATGATTGGCGAGATTGGCGGGGATGCAGAAGAACGGGCAGCAGCTTTTATTAAAGAATACGTTACAAAGCCGGTAGTTGGATATGTAGCTGGCTTCACTGCTCCAGAAGGAAAAACTATGGGTCATGCCGGAGCGATAGTTTCTGGCTCTTCCGGCACTGCAGAGGCAAAGAAAGTTGCACTTGAGGCAGCTGGAGTAAAGGTCGGAAAAACCCCTAGCGAAACGGCGAGATTACTCCGCGAAATCCTAAGCGCTTAGTAATTTAATGAATCGAATAATCCGAGTTGGCATCCAACAAGGAATTCGTAGCATCACGCTAATCCTCCTGCCGATTGCATTTATCTCACTTGTAGCTTGGGCAACTGCGGGAAGTTCATCTGGAAACACCGCAGATCCGCTCCGTGCAGCGCTCTGGTTCTTTCTTGCCGCGCACCAAGTCCCACTCCTTCTATCTCTCTCCGATAGCACTAGCTCCGGATCGCTCACATTTCTTCCAATCGGCGCACTTCTAATTCCGTTTTTCGCGCTCCGTAGCGGATTTATCCGTATGACCGAGACACTTGGTTCGCCAAGCAATAGCCGAGATAAGCGCAATTACATTCTTGCACTAGCGCTTAGTTATTCCGGGATTGCTTATTTAATTGCCTTACCAACACTTGGCGGCACTGTCGCAGCCCCGTTTTATATAGCGATTCCGGTTTTGATTTTAGTTTCGTATGTCGCAATATTTATTGCAAGTGGAGCCTTGCCGAATCATAAGCTCCAATTTCCATGGCAACGGGCGCTACGCCTCGCCTGGATTATGACCATCGCGCTAATCGGTATTGGATCAATTATTTTGAGCGCATCGTTGGTTTATCACTTTGAGGTAGTTGTAAACCTTACAAAAGTCGTCGAACCAGGAGTTTTTGGTGGCCTCGTTCTACTCTTGGGCCAAATCCTTTACATCCCCAACATTGCAATCTCTGCCCTAAGTTATGTTGCAGGCAGCGGAGTGAGTATTGGTGCGGGAAGTTTGCTCTCACCATTTGTTCATCGCATCGATGAAATTCCAGCTATCCCTATTCTCGGAGCACTGCCTTCTAATAGCCATCCATTTGTTTTCCTCTTTGCAATCCCGGTTATTGCACTGGGTACTCTCCTTGCAAGGTACGGAATTCGTACCTATTCGGATGAGGTAGAAGCTAAGAGGTTTTACATTTCTTTCGCTCTTATATTTTTCACCCTGCTCTTCATTCTCTCCCGCGCCAGTAGCGGTGAGTTACTCTCCTCAAATCTCTCTTCAGTCGGTCCAATTTGGTGGGCATTTCCTATCGTTCTCACGCTAGAGGTTCTGATTGGCCTTGCTATCTATATATACGCTCCAAAAGTTTTGCTGAAGATAAGGTCACGCAATGAGTGAGGAGAAGTGGGCTCTACTTTCCGTTTCTGAAAAGACCGGAATCATTGAACTTGCCCGACTGCTTCTAAGAAATAATTTCAAGATTCTCGCATCTGACGGCACTCATTCTTATCTCGCTAGTAATTCCATCACAGTAACTCGTATCGCAGAGTTCACTGGAGCTGAGGAGATATTTGATGGGCGAGTAAAGACTCTCCACCCGCTCATTCACGGTGCCATTCTCTTTGATCGAGATAACCCATCCCACGTCTCTGAGGCAAACCGTTTAGGAATAAAACCCATCGAGGTTGTGGTCGTAAACCTTTACGGAGAAGAACAATTCGATATTGGTGGACCAGCGCTAATTCGCGCTGCGGCCAAGAACCATAAGAGCATTGCTGTGCTTACCGATCCAACCCAGTACTCGAAATTCGAAAGAGCTCTTCAAGATGGAACGTTGGATGAATTCAAAATTGAATGTGCAAGAACGGCCTTGGAGTTAACGGCTAGATACGATCTTTCGATTCTTAGAAGTCTTGCAACTCCACTTCGCTATGGTGAGAATCCTCATCAAGATGGATTCGTTTCGGGAGCACGTGGTTTGGCGGCGGCAACGCTTCTTCAGGGCGGGCAGCCCTCGTTTAACAACTATTTGGATATGGATTGTGCAACATCGATTGCATCTGATCATAAGATGAACACAACAGTAATTGTTAAGCATGGCGCTCCTTGTGGAGTCGCTAGCGCCATAGATCCTGTGGATTCATTTTCTAAAGCTCTCAAATCAGATGAAAGCTCGGCTTTTGGCGGCGTGATAGCAACTAATTTCCCAATTGAGGAAGAGCTAGCCGAAATGATTATCTCCGGATTTTATGAAGTATTGATTGCGCCTTCATACTCAAGTGGTGCGCTAGCGCTTCTAGCTCAACGTAAGAGGATGCGCGTCTTGCGACTTGATAAACGCGCCCCGCAACCTTTCAACTTCCGTGAGATAAATGGTGGATTTTTATTTCAAAGCAGTGATTACCTTGATTTCAGCGATAGTTGGAAACTAGTTGCTGGAAACTTAGTAAGTGAAGAAGTGAAGTCAGATTTGGAATTTGCCTGGCGCTGTGCGGCGCGCACGCGTAGCAATGCAATAGTCATCGCAAGAGATATGGCCACAGTCGGAATTGGAATGGGCGAAGTTAGTCGGGTTGCGGCTGCGAAGAACGCAGTAGCTCGAGCATCAGATCGAGCCGAAGGAGCGGTTGCTGCCAGCGATGGATTTTTTCCTTTCCCTGATGGGTTAGAGATTCTTGCTCACGCTGGAGTACGTGCAATCATCGCTCCAAGTGGATCTATCCGTGATGAAGAGATTATTGCTGCTGCCGGACGGCTAGGAATTACCCTTTACTTCGCGGCAAATCGTCACTTCTCACATAACTAGAATTCGCTCATGGCAATAATCCTTGATGGCCGGTTAGCGGCGAGCGAAATCAAGGCAGAGCTATCGAAGATCATCAAGGGCAAGAGACTTGGTTTGGGAACCATTCTTGTTGGAGAAGACCCAGGCTCTCATTCATATGTTGCTGGAAAACACAGAGATTGCGCTGAAGTTGGCATAACTTCCATTCGTATCGATCTTCCCAAAACCGCCACTCAGACGGAGATTCTAAACGCCATAGCTGAATTGAATAAGAACCCGCAATGCACGGGATTTATAGTTCAGCTTCCACTACCTGAAGGCGTTGACACAGATAAAGTTTTGGAGGCAATTGATCCAAAGAAGGATGCGGATGGTCTCCATCCATTGAATTTAGGAAAACTAGTATTAAATCAAAAGACTATTAATCCTTGCACTCCGCAAGCGATAATTGAATTGGTTGAGCGAAACAATATTTCATGGGCTGGGAAGGAAGTAGTTGTAATAGGAAGGGGAGCCACAGTCGGCCGACCCTTGGGACTGCTTCTCTCGCAGAAAAAAATTAATGCAACCGTGATTCTTACGCATACTGGCACTAAGAATCTCTCCGAACTAACCAAACGAGCTGACATTATTGTCGCGGCAATCGGTAAGGCCCACTTCCTAACTGAAGATATGGTTTCAGCAAAAGCTGTTGTAATTGATGTTGGATTAACTCGGGTAGGAGAAAAGCTTTTGGGAGATGTGGATCCAAAAGTTCATCAAGTTGTTGCTGCATATTCCCCAGTCCCTGGTGGAGTAGGGCCGATGACAAGGGCAATGCTGCTACGCAATGTTGTCGAGATTGGGGCTAAAGCTTGAAGCGCCTGGGATTTGTGCTTGCTGGAATTTCAATTGCGATATCAGCTCTCTATTCAGTCCGTTTAGGTGCGATATCTCTTGCGATAGCGCTCGCCATCTACTCAATTCCGGGGCTTCGTAATCGCAGGAGGATTGACCTGATTGTTCCAATACTTCTTATTGTGTCCCTAGTTACAGTCGCATTGGCGCTTCCGAGGAGGTAGCCGGTGGGTTCTCCCGCTATGAGTAGATCTGGGAAAGTGACTGTAGTTGGTGCTGGTTTCTATGGTTCAACCACCGCACTTCGATTAGCGGAATATGACATCTTCGAAACTGTGGTTTTAACCGATATCGTCGAGGGTAAACCAGAAGGAATTGCTCTTGATATTAACCAATCTCGTTCTATCGAAGGTTTTGAGACAAAACTTGTTGGCAAGTCCACAACTGCAGAGGGTGCCGGTTATGAAGCAACCGCTAATTCTGATGTCGTCGTAATTACTGCTGGCCTTCCTCGTAAGCCTGGGATGAGTCGAATGGATTTAATCGGAGTAAATGCTGGCATTGTTCGAGGCGTTGCTGAAAATATTGCTAAGCACTCTCCCAACGCAGTTCTAATTGTTGTATCAAATCCACTCGATGAGATGACTGCGCTAGCCCAAATCGCTTCGAAATTCCCGCACAATCGCGTTATGGGTCAAGCTGGAATGCTTGATACCGCTCGTTTCACTCATTTTGTGGCTGAAAAATTAAATGTCCCAGTCTCTTCAGTAAAAACGTTAACACTTGGATCACATGGCGAAACTATGGTCCCGGTACCAAGTCGCTGTACCGTAAATGGAAAAGCGCTAAGTGAGTTATTAAGTGGCGCCGAGATCGAAGAATTAGTAACTCGAACAAGAAATGGCGGGGCCGAGATAGTTGCGCTCCTTAAAACGGGCTCTGCTTACTACGCACCTTCCGCCGCAGCTGCTCGGATGGCTCGAGCGGTCATAACCGATTCACGCGAAGTCATGCCGGTTTGCGCCTGGGTTACAGGCGAGTATGGAATTAGCGGTGTCTATCTAGGCGTTGAAGCCGAGATTGGCCGAGCCGGCGTTAATAAAGTCGTGGAAGGCAAACTCACCCCGCAAGAGTTAGAAGAATTGAAGAGAGCTGCGGAAGCAGTTAGATCAAAACAAGCAGATGTGAAAGATCTCTAGAGAGGAAGCCATGTCTAAGATAAAAGTACAGGGAACAGTCGTTGAGCTTGATGGCGATGAGATGACCCGCATTATTTGGGACTTCATCAAGAAACAACTCATACTTCCTTATCTAGATATAAATCTTGAGTACTACGACCTCGGAATCGAATATCGCGACGCCACCAACGACCAGGTAACGATTGATTGCGCAAATGCCATCAAAAAGCATGGCGTAGGAGTCAAGTGCGCGACCATCACCCCAGATGAAGCGCGCGTCAAAGAGTTCAACTTAAAGCAGATGTGGAAGTCCCCAAATGGAACTATTCGCAATATTCTCGGTGGCGTTATTTTCCGCGAGCCAATCATCATTAAGAATGTACCGAGGCTAATTCCTCACTGGAGTAAGCCAATCGTTATTGGCCGTCATGCTTTTGGTGACCAATACCGTGCCACAGATTTCAAAGTCCCGGGCGCAGGAAAACTAACTGTGACCTTTACCCCTGCCGATGGTTCAAAGCCTATGGAGTTCAATGTCTTTGATTTCCCAAGCTCTGGCGTTGCTATGACTATGTACAACCTCGACCAATCCATTCGCGATTTCGCTCGAGCTTCATTTAATTATGGATTGGTTAGAAAGTATCCAGTTTATCTATCAACTAAGAACACAATCTTGAAGGCCTACGATGGTCGCTTCAAAGATATCTTCGCAGAAATCTTCGAAAGTGAATTTAAGGATGAGTTTAAGAAGTATGGACTTGAGTATGACCATCGCCTAATTGATGACATGGTGGCTACATCGCTTCGTTGGGAAGGTGGCTATATCTGGGCTTGCAAGAATTACGATGGCGATGTCCAGAGCGATACCGTCGCGCAAGGTTATGGCTCACTTGGGTTAATGACCTCTGTACTCATGACTCCAGATGGCAAGACCGTTGAAGCAGAGGCTGCTCATGGAACAGTCACTCGTCACTATCGCGATCACCAAGCAGGTAAGGCGACCTCAACAAATCCAATCGCATCTATTTTTGCTTGGACTCAAGGTCTCCAGCATCGCGCGAAGCTAGATAGCACCCCAGAAGTCGCTAACTTTGCAGCTACTTTGGAGCGCGTATGCATAGAAACTGTAGAGAGCGGGAAGATGACAAAGGATCTAGCGCTCTTAATCAGCAACGATGCTCCGTGGCTAAATACCCAAGAGTTCCTAGCTGCGATAGATGAGAATCTAAAGAAAGCTATGAAGTAAGAAGATTCAACTAGATGCGGACTCCAGTTTTCGCATCAAATAGGTGAACTGCATCTTTCTTCGCGGCAACTGTGACTGTTTGACCAGCCTTCGGAGGGTTCTTTGGATCCCAACGAACAATTACCTGAGCGCCTTCATCGCTGGCATTGTTGAACTTAACCGCTGAATCGATTGGTTTGCCGTAGACGAACGCATCTGCGCCAAGTTCCTCGACAACTTCTACTTGGATTTCAAATCCCTTAGAAGCGGGCTCAAATCCTTCCGGACGAATACCAACAATTACAGAACTTCCAGCCGATGCTGGAACAGAGACATCAAGGTGTCCGAGCTTTGCGCTGCCACCAGATACTGGGGCTATCAATAGATTCATTGCAGGTGAGCCAATAAATCCAGCAACGAAAGCATTTGCTGGTGAATCGTAGAGATTACGCGGGGTATCAACTTGCTGTAATAGACCATCTTTGAGCACGGCAACGCGATCACCCATAGTCATCGCTTCGACCTGGTCATGTGTTACATAAACAGTTGTGATACCAAGACGGCGCTGTAGCGCTGCAATTTGGGTACGAGTCGCTACACGCAACTTTGCATCTAAGTTTGAGAGCGGTTCATCCATTAAGAAGACTTGTGGTTCGCGAACAATTGCCCGGCCCATAGCAACGCGCTGACGTTGGCCACCAGAAAGAGCTTTTGGTTTGCGCTCTAGGTATGGCTCAAGATCAAGTAGTTTTGCAGCTTCAAGGACACGGCGCTCCCGCTCTTCCTTTGAAACGCCCGCAATTTTTAGGGCGAAACCCATATTCTCTGCAACCGTCATATGTGGGTAGAGCGCGTATGACTGGAAGACCATCGCGATATCGCGATCTTTTGGCGCAACATTTGTTACATCTCGATCCCCAATAAAGATTGCTCCAGTATCAATCTCTTCCAATCCAGCCAGCATGCGAAGTGATGTTGACTTTCCGCAACCTGATGGGCCGACGAGAACTAAAAACTCGCCATCATTAACAGTGAGATTTAACTTATCAACTGCAGGTGCTGCAGTTCCGGGATAGATGCGTGACGCATCTTTGAATACGACTGATGCCATTTTTTTCACTTCCTTCTCCGGGCAGGTACGTGCCCGACGGTCCGTTGGATGAAGCTAGGTGGAACGGGCGAAGGCTATGCGAGAGATGAGCGTGAGGGAAGAGGTTTTGGCCAGGATTCTCACCGCTCGGCTACCCTTAGCCGCTCTATGGACCCCGATGGTGCCCTTTCGGTCGCTGGCCTAGCTAGCGACCTTTTCGTTGTACTCACTTTTATCCTGCTCGGCTCCATCTTCGTAGCCGCCGAGATCGCTCTCATCTCCCTTCGCGAAGGCCAAGTCAAAGCCTTAAGCGAGCAGGGTCGCCGCGGTCGCCGAGTCGCCTACCTCGCAAGCCATCCCAAGAATTTCCTAGCCGCTGTCCAGGTTGGGGTCACGCTCTCTGGATTCCTTTCAGCTGCCTTTGGCGCAGACCAACTTGGGGACTATCTAATCCCCTTGCTCATCAATTGGGGCTTATCTGAAAGTATCGCCGGCGCGCTATCACTAGTTCTCTTAACTCTCTTGATTGCCTATGTCTCTTTAGTTTTAGGCGAGTTAGTTCCGAAGCGAGTGGCTCTCCATAAGACCGAGAAGATTGCCCTAGCGGTTGCTACCCCCGTCTCAATCATCGGCGTCGTATTTAGACCGCTTATCTGGTTATTAGCGCATTCCTCAGATTTAGTGCTGCGCGCCTTCGGTATTGACCCCAAGGCTTCGCGCGAGGAGATAAGCGAAGAGGAGCTAGTTGATTTAGTCACCGGTCATAAAGCGTTGACTGAAGAAGAGCGGGACATCGTTGAAGAAGTTTTCAATGCAAGTGATCGCTCAATTCATGAAGTAATGGTTCCAAGAACTGAAGTTGATTTTATGGATGCTGGTCTTTCGCTAAATCAAGCAACAGCGATTGCCATTGAAAAACAGCATTCGCGCTACCCGGTTGTTCGGGGCAGTAGTGATGAGGTAATCGGCTTTATTCACGCTAGAGATTTATTGGAGCGCCCAGATAACAGCAAGACGGTTATGGATCTAGTGCGTCCTATCATCTTTCTTCCCGGAACCAAAGGTGTTCTCCCTGCGCTTACCGAGATGCGCTCGAAGCGTCAACAAATTGCTATCGTCCTTGATGAATACGGCGGTACTGATGGAGTCGTTACTATGGAAGATTTGGTAGAGACTCTCATAGGCGATATCCATGACGAATACGATGATCATTCGGAAGAGGTTTCAAACACTCAAAAAACCGGTGTATTTGAAATTGACGGGCTAATCGCACTTGATGATCTCGCTGAACAGACGGGGGTTGAGGTTCCCGAAGGGCCTTACGAGACGCTAAGCGGATTTGTGATGCATGAATTAGGACGGATTCCTGAGGTGAGCGATTTGCTAGAGGTTCAAGGCGCCCAGATCAAGGTTCTATCGATGGAAGGTAAACGGGTAGGTTCGCTATTGCTCACAAGAACAGCAAATTGACCTTTACTGAGAGAATTAGCGGATGAAACGGGTACTTTCCGGAATTCAGCCAACAGCTGAGTCGCTGCACCTTGGAAATTATCTTGGCGCTGTAAAACAATGGGTTGAACTTCAAACGGGTAACGATGCCTTCTATTGCATCGTTGATCTTCATGCACTTACCGTGGAAACTGAACCGGCAACTTTGCGCCGCCGCACTTTGGCAGCCGCAGCCCAACTCATAGCGCTTGGATTGGATCCCAAGAAATGTACCCTCTTTATCCAATCGCACTTGAGTGAACATAATCAGCTTGGTTGGATTTTTGAATGTATCACTGGCTTTGGTGAAGCAAGTCGCATGACTCAATTTAAAGATAAATCAGCCAAGTCAGGCTCTGATAGAACTGTGGTTGGGCTCTTTACTTACCCAATGCTGCAAGCCGCTGACATATTGCTTTACCAAGCAAATAGCGTCCCGGTTGGAGAAGATCAGAGACAACACATTGAGTTAACTAGAGACTTAGCCCAACGTTTCAATGCTAAGTATGGTGAAGTGTTCACAATCCCAGAAGCACACATCATCAAAACTTCGGCCAAGATAAATGATTTACAAGATCCAAATGCGAAGATGAGTAAGTCAGCCGCCTCAAATTCTGGTGTAATCGATATCCTCGATAGCGCTGAAATAAATATTAAGAAGATTAAGAGCGCAGTAACCGATACCGGAAAAGAAATTAAGTTTGATGAGAAAAACAAACCTGGTATTTCAAATCTACTCACAATCCACTCAACTCTTTCAGGCAAGAGCATCGCAAGTATCGAGGCGGAATTCGCTGGAAAGGGTTACGGGGATTTCAAGAGCGCGGTGGCTGAGGTTGTTACGGAATTCTTCCGGCCTGTTAAAACTCGAACTGAAGAATTACTAGAGGATGAGCGTGGACTATCGGATATTTTGGAAGAAGGAAGCGCGAAAGCTCGCGAAGTTGCCGCCAAAACTCTAAAGAACGCCTATGACGCGCTCGGACTGGTACCAGGCACCCAATTCAAGAGTTGAGATGCGCATGAAGGTGAAGATTGCGCTCGCACTCATTGCAGTACTGATAGCACAATTAATTTCATCAGGTGCGCGAGCCGAAGAACCTACACCACGTATTGCTGTTGCCTATGACATCGGATTTAAGGGCGATGGTGGTTTTAATGATGCAGTAAGCGCTGCGCTAGAAATTGCAAAAAAGCGCTATAACTTAGTTGAACCATTCGTTCGCGAATTGCCAACTAGTGGCACAGCTTTAGATCGATTGACCAAATTGAGATTTCTTGCCAAGAGCGGATACACCTTAATAATTGCGGTGGGTTCTGGTTATCGCGAAACAGTTAGAAGAGTCTCCATGGAATACACCGACACTCAATTCGCCCTCATTAATGATCAGACCTTGGCACAACTCAATATTTCAAACATCTACTTTGATGAAATTCAAGCAGCTCGCGTGGCAGGAACAATTGCTTCGTTGAGGAGTAAAAGTAAAGTAGTTGCAATTATCTCCGGTAGTGATGCGCTAAATGCTGCTTTCGAGTCAAGAGCAAAGGGCGTAAAGGTCTTGAAATTGAATTATGAAGGAGATTCCAACAAATTACTTATGGAGCTAGGAAGTGCTGACATTGTCTATTCACTCTGGGATAGAGACTCAAAAGTCTTTGAAGCGGTAACTTCGCGAACGCCACGAACCTGGTATATCGCGCGTAACCCAGATCAATATTTTGCCAAAATGGGTGCTAGTAAACGCATTCTTGCAGTCCTCGAGAAACGGCTAGAGAAGCCGATCTCGCTCTTAGTCCGCCTAGGTCTTGAGAACAGAGCGCTAATTGACATCGTTGATGATGCTCGGGGTGTTTTTGGTAAGACTTATAACTTTGAAAATGGCGGCTACCGAGTAACTCTAGCTCCTGGATTCACAGCAAAACAGCTCGCTCAAATAAGGGCGCGATATCCAAAGATAGACCTGGCTTAAACCCGCAATAGACTTCGGATATGACCGATATTGATTGGGAAGAACTAAGAAACGAAGCGATTGGCGCGATGAAACGCGCATATGCACCCTATTCGAACTTTCCGGTAGGAGTTGCTGCAAAGACTGCTGATGGACGACTTGTTAGTGGTTGTAACGTTGAGAATGCAAGTTATGGTCTTGGCTTATGCGCTGAATGTGGTTTGGTCTCAAACCTAGTTTTGGGCGGTCGCTCAATAATTAAGGCAATCTATTGCGTCGATGCTCATGGAAATGCACTGTCTCCGTGTGGTCGCTGCCGACAACTTCTCTGGGAACACAGCACACCAGATACCCAATTCATGACACCTGATGGACCAGCCCCACTCTCATCTCTTCTACCCTGGGCATTTGGACCTGAAAATCTCTAATTGAATTGATTCTGTGACTCTCGAAGAGATCAAGTCGCTTCCCAAAGTTCTTTTGCATGATCACTTAGATGGTGGGCTAAGGCCACAAACTCTCATTGATATTGCGCGGGAAATTCAAATCGAGTTACCTTCATACGAAGCAGCCGAATTAAAACGAGTCATCTTTGACGCATGTAATGAGGGCGACTTAGAGAAGTATTTGAAGAATTTCGAATACACCATTGCAGCAATGCAAAGTCGTAATCACATAATCCGAATAGCTCGTGAGTGTGTTGAGGACCTAGCACAAGATGGAATTACTTACGCTGAAGTTCGGGGCGCACCGGAGTTATTCACCCAAGGTGGCCTAGATATTAATGGGGTAATTGAAGCCACTTTAACTGGTTATAAAGAGGGCATGGAGGGCGTGAGTGCATCCGGGAAAAAGATTGAGGTAAGGGCAATTCTCTGCGCGATGCGTCAAGAGAAGCGAAGTTTTGAGGTTGCTGAAGCAGCGTTGAAATACCGAAATCGGGGAGTAGTTGGCTTTGATATTGCTGGGCCTGAGAATGGATTTCCGGCATCAAAGCACCACGAGGCATTTGAACTTCTCCTAAAAAATGATTTTCCATTCACAATTCATGCAGGTGAAGCAGGGCCCTTTGAATATATTGAGGAGTCAGTCGCTAAATACAAGGCACCGCGAATCGGACATGGTTTTAGGCTGTTAGATGAAATTGACTTTAGTGGAGACGATGTAAAACTCTCAGATCGCGCCAAATATCTTCGAGATTCCAACGTACACTTCGAAATGGCTCCAACTTCAAATCTACAGACTGGTTTAGCTAAGAGTTATGAGAATCATCCCGCTGCTCTCTTTCATAGTCTCGGTTTTAATGTGGCACTTAATACTGATAATCGCTTAATGAGTGATACTTCACTATCCGCCGAGTATTCAAAGATGTCTAGCGCACACGGTTGGAATCTTGAGGTTGTGAGAGAGATGAATTCCAAAGCGCTAGCCGCAGCGTTTTGTTAGTGGATAAGATGTCACATCATGATTGATTTTCGCGATCAAGAGGTAATGCAAAATCCGTATCCACATTTAAGGGAACTTCGCCGATTTGATAAACCAGTTTGGCACCCCGAATTAGAAGTATTTTTAGCTGCGACTCATCGCGACGCAAATGAGGTTTTGCGAAATAAGAATCTTGGCCGTATCTACATCGATCGCACTCCTGAGTCAGAATGGGAAGTTTTTAATTGGCTTCACTCCGACTCGATATTAGATAGCGAGCCCCCCAAGCACACTCGCCTAAGAGGATTGGTTCTAAAGGCATTTAATCGCAGCCGGATGGAAGGCATGCGCTCTCAAGTCGAAGAGATTGTTTCGGGCTTACTTGATGAAATCGAAGCAAAAGGTGGCGAATTCGATTTAATCGCTGATTATGCCGAGCCGTTACCTGTAAAGGTGATTGCGCTTCTTCTCGGCTTTCCTCCTGAAGAGGAGCATCTACTTCGTCCTTGGTCTCAAGCAATTGTGAAGATGTATGAAGTAAATCCACCCAGAGAGCACGAAATAGCGGCTCAGCAAGCTGCTAACGAGTTTGCCTCATACGTGCACTCATTGATGTTGGAACGTAAGCGTGAACCTCGGCAGGATTTGATTACTGATCTAGTCCAAGTCCATGAGCAAGGCGAACAACTTTCTACTAACGAGTTAATTGCAACTTGCATTCTTTTGCTAAATGCTGGCCATGAAGCAAGTGTTAATGGATTTGGAAATGGGATGGTGGCGCTACTTAACAATGAATCTGAACGAAGTCGTTTATTTGGCGATCCGATTACACTCTCTCCAACTGCAGTTGAGGAGTTCTTAAGATTTGACTCGCCGCTACAGTATTTCGAACGCACTGCAACTAGTGACTGTGAGATAGGTGGGGTAGCGCTGAAATCGGGTCAGAAAATCGTAAGTCTCTTGGGTTCAGCAAATAGAGATGAAACCGTATTTGAATCCGCAGATTCCTTAAATGTGGCTCGCCAACCGAACCCACATATCGGTTTTGGTGCGGGGATTCATTTCTGTGTAGGTGCGCCATTGGCGAGGCTAGAGATGTCTATCTCGCTGCCACTTCTTCTTAAGAGATTTCCAGAACTGCAGTTAGCTCGCCAGCCACAGCGCCGCCCCGGCTTCTCGTTGCGCGGCTATAAGGAAGTGATGGCCAACTTCTAGGGCCTACTCTTTCGCTATGAAACCAATACCGCTAATACTTGATTGCGATCCTGGGCATGATGATGCGCTCGCTATTATTTTGGCTGCGAAAAATCCAGCCCTTAAATTAATTGGCATAACCACCGTCTCTGGAAATGGTGGAATTGCAAAGGTGACGCTAAATGCAAGGCGAATTGCCACCATGGTTAATCTGCACATACCCATCGCAGAAGGCGCTGGCAAGTCAATATTGGGCGAGGTTGAGGAAGCTACTGATATTCATGGCGAATCCGCTTTAGATGGCGCCGAACTACCTGAGCCAAAAGTGGAACTATCAAAGCTTCATGCCGTTGACTTGATGGCTGAATTACTCCGCGATTCAAATGAAAAAGTCACGATTGTGGCAACTGGTCCGCTAACAAATGTAGCTCTATTTCTAAAAATGTATCCGGCTCTCAAGGAAAAAGTCAATGAGATTGTCTTTATGGGCGGAAGTGCCACAAGAGGTAATCGAACTCCCTTTGCTGAATTCAATATCTGGATGGATCCTGAAGCAGCTGACGTTGTGTTGCGTAGCGGTTTACCCTTAACAATGTGCGGTTTGGATGTGACCCATCAAGCACTTGTAACTAAGGAGATATTTGCAAAACTCGAGTCAATGGGAACTAGCGTTAGTAAGACAATAATTGGGCTACTTAAATTCTTTGCCAAAACTTATGACGAAGTATTTGAAATGCCTGATCCACCACTTCATGACCCAGTCGCTGTTGCACTTCTCATTGACCGAAGTGTTGTTAAATGTAGGAAAGTAAATGTTCAGGTCGAGTTAACTGGCACCCTTACGAGGGGAGCCACAGTCGTAGACCTGCATGATCGGTTTGGTGCGCGAGCTAATTGTGAAGTCGCTTTAGAGCTTGATTTCAAGCGGTTTTGGGAGCTAATGCTCGATGCAATCGCCCAGTCAGCGACTACAAAGTAACTGATCGACCTTTTGCTCGATCGGCTGCGATTACTTCCCGAAGCGCTCCGACTGCGGTATCAAGCAGAATATCCAATGGTGGCATCGGTTCTTTCCCATGCACCATCATTACTCCGCCTGCTCTGACTCGAAGCATCGAAGCGATCACAAAAAGGGCGGCAGCTTCCATCTCGGAACATAACGCTCCACCTAATTGCCAGGCCCGCCATCTCTCCAAGAGATCTTTAGCGACGCCCATTCGCGCTGGCTCATGTTGGCCATAGAAGGAATCTTTAGATTGTGTAATTCCAGTTCGATATTTCGCGCCGTTCTTCTGGGCCGCCGCCTGTAAGGCCAAAACAAGGTCGATATCAGCAATTGCTGGAAATTCGATAGGCATATATTGGCGAGATGTTCCCTCATCTCGTATAGCTGCGGTGATGATTGCAAGTTCGCCAGACTTAATATCTTCTTGAATATGTCCAGAAGTCCCTACGCGAATGAAGGTATCCGCTCCACACCGTACTAATTCCTCCATCGCTATCGCTGCAGATGGACAACCTATTCCAGTTGAAGTTACAGAGACTGGTACACCATCAAGTGTTCCGGTATAGGTTACATATTCCCGATTAGTTGCGATGTGTTTTGGATTATCGAATAACCGCGAAATTGGTTCACAGCGTCCAGGATCACCTGGAAGAAGTACATACTTTCCAACATCACCACGCTTTAATTGAATGTGGTACTGCTTTCCATCTGTCTCCATCATCGCTCCTTCGCTATATCTATCTTGATTAACTCTCGTACCGACTCGATCGCTGCTTTAATCAGATTATCCAACGGTCCGAATTCGCCTTCCCCATGCATAGCCATAATCCCGCCAGCTCGTGCGCCCAAAATTGAAGAAACTACACAAATGGTAGATAACTCCATCTCCGAACATATGGCACCGCCCGTCTGCCAAGCGCCCCAAAGCTCAATCAATTCATTGGAGTTCGCTGAGCGCTCAGGTTCAACCTCACCATAGAAGGAATCCTTGGAGTGAGATATTCCGACTCGATGTGGCAACCCCATTCTTTCAACCGCACTTTTCATCGCTCGAACTACATCGATATCGCAAACTGCAGGGAATTCAATGGGCATGTAGTGAAGTGAAGTTCCCTCATGTCGAATCGCCCCTGTAGTTATGGCAATGTCGTTTGATTTAGTCCCAGGTTGAATGCCACCGGATGTGCCAACCCGTATGAAGGTGTCTGCCCCCGATTTATAAAGCTCTTCTACCGCTATTGCACTCGAGGGGCAACCAATTCCAGTCGAAGTTACCGAAACTTTCACTCCATCTAAAGTCCCAGTGAAAGTCACATACTCACGGTTAGTTGCAATATGTTTCGCATTATCGAGGTAGCTTGCAATTATGGGAACGCGACCCGGATCTCCCGGCATCAACACATATCTACCAACATCTCCGACTTGGGTATGAGTGTGATGTTGTTTACTCATTGAAATCTATTCATCCGCTCGATAAATAAATCCATGAATCGCTCCACATCGACCTGCATAGCAACATGAGCATTAGCCGGCTCTTTGAGCGCCCCGTAGTAATCAGCAATTGTTTTAGCTTTTGATGTTGGAGCCATGAGATCTACTCTTACAAAATAGTCCTCAGACTTTACTAAATTCGGATCTAGCAATAGCGCAGCAGCAAGCGGATCATTTATCGCGCAACCCTCAATTGATTGGTGCTTAACGTGAAACTCCATATAAAAGCGAGTTGATTCGGTGATGAATTCTTTGATATCTCTTCGCGCTCTATCAATTCGATTTAAGTGCTCTTTAGTGAAAATACATTTGTAAGTTACATCAAGGGGGACAAGAGTGAAATCAATCCCAGAGCGCAAGACAATATCGAACGCTTCTGGATCGCAAAATACGTTGTACTCCGCTTGTGGCGTGGCATTGCCGGGATAGTGAATGGCACCACCCATAGAGATAATCGAGTCAATCTTCTGGGCAAGTTGAGGACGTTTCAGAAGTGCAAGTGCCACATTTGTCATAGGCCCTACTGCCAAAATAGTGACTTCACCCGGATACTTTTCTACTTGCTCAATGATGAAATCATGTGCTGCAACTTTAGAAATAGCCTTATTCGATGGAGGGAGCGAGGCATAACCAAGACCGCCGTCGCCATGCGTCTCTTCAGCGACAGAAAGTTCTTTCACAAGGGGTTCTTCTGCACCCCTTGCTACCTCGATATGAGAAATCCCGGCTAACTCCACCAGACTTAATGCATTTCGAAGACACTTCTCTTGCGAGGTATTTCCGTGAGTTACGGTAATACCTAGTAACTCAATCTCGGGAGAAACTGCAAGAAGCAAGAGAGCAAGGGCATCATCAATCCCAGGATCAGTATCAAAGATTACCTTTCTAGGCATATCTTTATTCTTCCACTTTCAGATCGAACTTACTTGATGGGTGAGGTTTGATTATTAAGGTAGAGAGCAGCGTTGCTAAAACCATCGCTCCCGTCATGAAAGAGAATCCACTCCAACCGCCAAATTCATCAACTATTAGTCCGCTCAAACTACTTCCTAAAGTGATTCCAATGGAGAGAGCAGCTCCGACTAATGCGAAGGCTTCGGTAAGTCTTGGTAACGGCACCAACTCTTTCATTAATGCATTTGCGGCGATTAGAGCAGGCGCAATTGCAACACCCGAGAGGATTAAGAGATAAACAAGAGTATCGATATCTTGAAAGACCAGTATGGTGCTGGTGGCAAGAGTCATGAAAGCAAGTGCAATTGTGTATCTAATAGCGTTACTAGATTTCCAATGAATGAAACCATAAATGAGTCCGGCGACAATACTTCCTAGAGGATATAAACCAACCCATAATCCACCCTCTGCGGCTCGATTATTCTCCTTTGCCACGGCCAGTATCACTACGAAATTTGAACCAAAGAGCAAACCCAAGGCAACTAATGATGCAAGCAATCCTTTAATTCTTGAAATTCTTAACAAGCCACCGTGTACTTCATCAGAGTGTTGATTTCCGCCGTGATCAAAGGAGGTAATGGCAAGCCCCACGGCTCCTATAACCATAAATACTACTCCGGCAAAAAGTGGCGAATGTGAACCATAAAGCGAGAACATGAATCCGGCTAGCGCTGGGCCAACTACAAATGCGGTCTCATCAAAGACCGATTCAAGTGAAAGCGCCGTGTCTAGATCCTTCTTATCGGAAATGGTGCGGCTCCAACGCGCTCTTGTGTAACTTCCAAAACCGGGCATTGTGGCGCCAGCAAGGGCCGAGAAAAAGAGCAATAAAGGAATGGAGCGCTCACTGAAATAAACCACAGCCAGAATAGAAATGGCGTTTACAAGAGCAATCGGAATTAGAACAACGCGCGTTCCATGCTTGTCGGCAAGCCTGCCAATTCGCGGCCCGACAATCGCTCCAGCAAGGGTATAAAAAGAAGATGCGATTCCAGCGAGTAGGAAAGAATCACGAACGGATGAGACCAGAAAAACCAGCGCAACCGTATTCATTGCCACCGGGATTCTGCCAATCATTCCAAATCCGAAGGTAGGTGCCGCGTGACTGTGCCGGATTACCTCCCGATAGGACCCAAGCAATTCGCCTCATCTCTACTTGAAATTAATTGCTTAAACCTATCTCGAAAGGCATACTCGCGTCCAACATAAACGAGGAGCAAATATGCGAATTTATTTTGCCGGCCCACTTTTTACTCCATACGAGCGAAATTACATTGATCAATGTGCAGCGAAATTACGCGCTGAGGGTTTTGAAGTATTTGTTCCGCATGAGATTGAGCTACCAAATCCAGTCACAGCAAAATTTATTTTTGAGGTAGATTCAAAAGAGGTTATGCGCGCAAATGCTGTTTTAGCGCTACTTGATGGGCCGATGGTTGATGATGGGACCGCCTCAGAAATTGGAATTTTTTGGGCCGCCATGCGAAGCGATAAGAGTAAAAAGGGCATTATTGGATTAGTCACAGATACGAGAGTTATTAGAGACCGTAACATGATTGATGGTAAAGGAATAAATTTATTTGTCCGTGGTTGCGTTGAAGATGCTGGATATGTGATTGATAACTTCGATAAAGCCTTGCCAATTCTGCAAAAGTGGCGAGCGGAATTATCAACCTCTAATACATAATCGTCTTAGTTAAATGATGGGGCCAATGCGTTGCGTGGTAGCTCTTCCAAAATCTGAAATCGACCTGGGGCATTAGTAGTGGTTCAAAATTAGGACGGCGCTTATTTATCTC
>JACCDM010473416.1_pt1 | contig 23703 bp, 21 predicted proteins | sample 7445851 | NCBI WGS metagenome assembly JACCDM01 (sample SAMN15323438, study PRJNA562643) | freshwater metagenome | isolation source: river surface water | place: USA:Blue River Watershed | collected 2017-08-16
CGGGCGCACCCGGGGCGGCGCGCCCCGCGGGGGGGGGGGTGGGGGGGCCGTTTTTTGGTGGGGCGGGGGGGGGGGGGGGGGGGGGGGCGGGCCGGGGGGGGGCGCGGCCCCCCCGCGCGGGGGGGGGGGGGGGGGGGGGGGGGCGGCGCGAACATATGGCCGCACTCGGGGAGTGTCAAACCTCCAACCCCTTGTCGGCTTGCACGTTACGGGGTCCGGCGGTTACACTTCTGGGCTCGGTTCGACCACGCCCGAACCAGAGGCTCCTTCTTCCAGCACAGGACGTCCCGCGATGAAGCCCGAGATCCATCCGACCTACGCGACCGCCACCGTCATCTGCGCCTGCGGCAACACGTTCCAGACGCGGTCGACGCACGCGGAGATCCATACCGACCTCTGCGCCGCCTGCCACCCGTTCTTCACGGGCAAGCAGAAGCTCATCGACACGGCTGGCCGCGTCGAGCGCTTCCGCCAGAAGTACGGCAAGGCCAGCGCCTGAGCCTCCGCGACCGTCTCGCCGACGCGCTCCGGCGCGCCGCCGAGGTCGAGCGCGACCTCCTCGATCCCGCGACCGTTCGCGACGCCAAGCTGATGGCGTCGCTCGGTCGGGAGCATCAGCGCCTCGGCCAAGTGGTCGAGCGCGCCGGGGAGCTGGAGCGGATGGAGACCGAGCTCGCGCAGGCGCGCGAGCTCGCGTCGTTTGAGGACCCCGAGCTCGCCGCCGAGGCCCGCCGGGAGGTCGAACGGCTGGGTGTGGCGATTGTCGAGACCGAGGAGGCGCTCAAGCCCCTCCTCATTCCCCCAGACCCGCTGCACGACCGCAACGCCATCGTCGAGATCCGCGCCGGTACCGGTGGGGACGAGGCCGCGCTCTTCGCCGCGGACCTCCATCGGATGTACACGCGGTACATCGAGCGCCACGGTGGCTGGCGCATCGAGACGATCTCCCTCTCCGACGGCACGCTTGGCGGCCTCAAGGAAGCAATCTTCAAGGTCAGCGGGCCCGGCGCCTTCGGTGACCTGCGCTACGAGTCCGGCGTGCATCGCGTGCAGCGCGTCCCCGCCACCGAGGCCGCCGGGCGCATCCACACCTCCGCCGCCACCGTCGCCGTCCTCCCCGAGGCCGAGGAGATCGACCTCAGCATCGAAGAGAAGGACCTTCGCATCGACGTCTTCCGCTCGTCGGGCCCCGGCGGCCAGAGCGTGAACACCACCGATTCGGCCGTCCGCATCACGCACCTCCCGAGCGGCCTCGTGGTCTCGCAGCAGGATCAGAAGTCCCAGCTGCAGAACAAGCTGAAGGCGATGGAGGTGCTCCGGTCGCGCCTCCTCGATCTCAAGCTCGCGGAGCAGGAGGCCGAGCGCTCGCGGATGCGGAAGAGCCAGGTCTCCACGGGCGATCGGTCGGCGAAGATCCGCACCTACAACTACCCGCAGAGTCGTGTCACCGACCATCGGATCGGGTTCACCACGCACGACCTCGCCGGGGTGATGGACGGGAAACTCGATCCGTTGATGGAGGCGTTGCGCCTCGCGGACCTCGAGGAACGCCTCGCCGGGGACGCGGGATGAGGGAGACGGTCGGCGCCCTGCTCGACGCGCTGGCCGTGCGGCTCGCGGGACCGGGGATGCCACCGGCGCGGACCGAGGCGCGCGACCTCATCGCGGCTGTCGTCGACGCGCCGCGCCACTGGCCCACCGCGCACCGGGACGAGATGCTCCCCGCGGCCGTGGTCGAGCGCATCGAGGCCGCCGCCACGCGGTACCTCGAGGGGATGCCGATGCAGTACGCCGTCGGTCGCGCCACCTTCCGTCACCTGACGCTCGCGGTGGACCGCCGAGTGCTGATCCCGCGTCCCGAGACCGAGCTGCTCGTCGATCTCGTGCTCTCCCTCACGGGCGGCGGGCGGGGCGTGGCGGTCGATGTCGGGACCGGCTCGGGGGCCATCGCGCTCTCGCTGGCGTCGGAGGGCGCGTTCGAGACGGTGCACGCGGTCGATCTCTCGTTCGAGGCACTGGCGGTCGCGCAGGCCAACCTCGCGGCGATCCCGGAGGAGCGCCGCCACCGCGTGCGATGGCATCAGGGCGACCTGCTCGCGCCGCTCCGCGGGCTCGCCGTCGACGTGGTGGCCTCGAACCCGCCCTATATTTCGAGTGAGGAGATGCCGGCGCTTCCGGCGCTCGTGCGCGAGTGGGAACCCGCGATGGCGCTCGTCGCACCGGAGGAGGGGATGGCGCTAATTCGGGCGCTCGTGCCGCAGGCGGCGGCGGTGCTGGTCGCCGGTGGGTGGCTGGTGATGGAGGTGGATGCGCGGCGCGCCGATCTCGCGGCGGCCGCGGTGCGGGACGACGGGCGCTTTGCGGCCGTCGAGGTCCGCGCGGACCTGACGGGCCGCCCGCGATTCGTCGTGGGGCGGCGAATGGAGACATGATGCTGAGCGACAAGGCAGGGGAAGTCGGTCGTCTCATCGGCCAGAGTGCGGAGTATCAGGCGCTCAAGCGGGCCAACGAGGCGCTCAAGGACGAGGCGACCCTCGTCGCGGCACTGCGCCGGATGGACGGGCTGCGCGACGAGGCCCAGCAGATGATCGCGCGCGGCGAACAGCCGACCGAGGCGATGGAACAGGAGCTCGAGCAGCTCCTCGGCACGGTCCAGGCGAACATGCTCTATCAGCGGATGCTCTCGGCCAACGAGAACTTCGAGAAGCTGATGGTGCAGGTGAACCAGTGGATCGGCGAAGGCATTCAGCGCGGCGCCACCAGCTCGATCATCACGCTGGGCTGATCGTGCCCGGGCGCGGGTGGCTGGTGGTCTTCGAAGGGGGCGAGGGCGTCGGCAAGTCGACGCAGCTCGCGCTCACCGCCGAGCGCCTCGCGGCGGCGGGGGTCCCGCATCGCGTCTGTCGGGAGCCCGGGGGGACACCGCTGGGGGATCGGGTGCGCGAACTCCTCCTGCACGCGGACGTCGCCGTCGTCCCCGCGGCGGAGGCGGCGCTCTTCGCGGCCTCCCGCGCCCAGCTCGTCGCCGAGGTGCTGCAACCGGCGCTCGCGGCGGGTGAGGTCGTCCTCCTCGACCGCTTCCTCCTCTCGACGTACGCGTACCAAGTGGGGGGACGCGGGCTCCCAGAGGGGCCGGTGCGGGAGGCGAACCGCCTCGCGACCGCGGGGATTGTGCCCGACCTGACGCTGGTACTGACCCTGGGGGCGGGCGCCGGGCTGGCGCGCGCGACGACGCGCGGCCCCGCCGACCGCATCGAGCGCGCCGACGCCGGATTCCACGCGCGTGTGGCCGACGCCTTCCGTGCATTCACCGACGCGGCGTGGCAGACCGCGCACCCCGAGTGCGGCCCCATCGTCGCCATCGATGGCGACGGTCCGGTCGTCGCGGTGCAGGCGCGCATCGCGGAGCGCCTCGCCGCGGCGATCCCGGCGTGCGGCGTGCTGGTGGGGGGGGCGTGAGTCGGCTCCGCTCGCTCGCCCTCACGGGGCTCGCCCTCGGCGTCGCCTGGGCCGCCACCGGCGCGCTCCGCGATGCCGTGCGGCCGCGTGACCCCTCGGGGGCCGATGGGGCGCGCCTCCTCGAGGAGGTGATGGACCGCGTCCGCACCAATTACGTCGACACCGTCGACGACGCCCGCCTCTGGGAGCTCGCGACCCTCGGGCTGCTCGGCGAGCTCGATGACCCGAACTCGAGCTATCTCACGCCGGCGCGTCGCGTGGCGCTCGAGCGCACAATCACCAACAGCTACCCCGGCGTGGGCGCCCAAGTCGAGGTGATCGACGGCGTCCCGGTCATCGTGCAGACGCGACCGGGCACCCCGGCGGAGCGCGCCGGACTCGAGGAAGGCGATGAGCTCCTCGTCGTCGACGGGCGGAGCACACGCGGCTGGAGCGACGCCGAGGCCCGCGCCGCGCTGCGCGGGCCGCGCGGGAGCTCGGTGCGCCTCGAGGTTGATGGACCGACCGGCCGACGCACACTCACGCTCGTCCGCGACCAGATCCACGTGAACGCCATCGCGGGGGCCACGGTCGTCGAGGGCGACATCGCGTATCTCGCGGTCAGCACCTTCAGCGATTCGACCGCGGTCGAGCTCCGGCGGGCGGTGGACTCACTCGTCGCGCGAGGCGCTAGGTCGCTCGTGCTCGACCTGCGTGGGAATCCGGGCGGACTCCTCGCGCAGGGCGTCGAGGTGGCCGACCTCTTCCTCGGCGCGGGCGCGCAGCTCGTCACGACCGCGGGGCGTACCGCCGCGTCGCGCCGCGTCTACACCGACTCCACCGCCTCGGTCTGGTCCGCGCTGCCGGTCGTTGTGCTGGTGAACGAGCTCACGGCGAGCGCGGCGGAGATCGTCGCGGGGGCGCTGCAGGACAACGATCGCGCCTTGCTCCTCGGGCGCGTGACGTACGGCAAGGGGAGCGCACAGGGGGTCTACGGCCTCGACAATGGGGCGGCGATCTCACTGACCAACGCGCGGTGGTACACGCCGCTCGGCCGCAGCATCGAGCACCCCGTGCCAGGGGAGGACGAGGAGGTCGCGCCCGCGGAGGCCGACACCACGCGCCCGGTGCTGCGGACACCGGCGGGTCGCGCGGTGCAGGGTGGCGGCGGCATCGTGCCGGATCAGGTGGTCGGCGACACCGCCGCCTTGTCGATGGACCGCCGGCTCGCGGCGGTCATCCGGCGTCGCGGCGATGGGTGGCAGGCGGCGCTCCGGGCCGATGCCGCGGTCGCGCGCGCCGTGGCGATTCTGCGCCGCGCACGTGCGCCGCGCGACGTCTTCGTCGACTGAGGCGTCCACCGCTCAGGCCGGCGGGACGCCTCCGAGCAGTGCGGCCTGATCGATCACCCGAACGCCCGTCGGAGGCGTGAAGGTGAACGCGTCTGCGGGAAGCCGCGCGCCGAGCCGCACCTCGGAGAAGGTCAGCGTCCGGATGAGTCCGCTCGGTTCCCGGAGTGTTGTTGCGATGATGACTCGACGGGCGGCGTCGATCCGGAGCGTCGCGCGCGAGAAAGGGGCGCCGCCCGCACGCGGCTCGAGGCTCACCTGCGCCACGCGGCGGCCGGCGACGAGCGTATCGGGGAGGCTTCGGACGGTGTAGCGTCGCGCCGGCTCGGTGAGGAGGGCCGCGACGAGATCGAGCCCCGCGCCAGCCCCAGCGCCGCGCGGGAGGCGGATCGCTTGGCCGCGGAGCGTGCTGGGGAGGTAGATCCAGACCGCCGCCCCATCGGCGATGATGCGGTCCTCGGCGGGATCGGTGAACCGGAAGGCGAAACGCGCCGTCCCCGCCTGCAGGAACTCACCGCGTGACGTCATCGCAGCACCGCCGCTCGCGGGCGTGAGGGTCTGCGTGAAGCGCGCCCGCAACGTCCGCGCGCCACGGTAGGCGCCGGCGACGCGGTCGAGGAGGGCGATGGCGGCGGAGTCGCCGGGGTTCGCCGCGGTCTGCGCCCCGAGGTGTGATGGCAGGGCGAACCCCTCGACGAGGATCGCAGGCGTGCCCACGGTGACGAGCGGGCCCACCACACCCAGCGTGGCGAGCGCGCCGGCGGCGAGACCACGTAACGCCCGCCGCATCGAGCGCATCAGGCGCCTTGGCGCCGGTGCCGACCGCGGACTTTCGAGCGGCGTCGGCGTTCCGCTCACGCGAGCCGGCGGCCGAGCACCGTCGCGATCCCCGCGAGCTGGCGCATCGTCTCGGCGAACTGCGCCGGCGTCTGCGACTGCGCCCCGTCGGACATCGCCCGCTCCGGCTCGGGGTGCACTTCCAGGATGAGCCCATCGGCGCCCGCGGCGAGCGCGGCCCGGGCCATCGGCATTACGAGGTCGCGCCGGCCCGTGCCGTGGCTCGGGTCGGCGATGATCGGCAGGTGCGACACCTGATGGACCACCGGGATCGCCGTCAGATCGAAGAGATTGCGCACCGTCGCGTCGAAGCTCCGCAGTCCTCGCTCGCAGAGGATGACGTTCGGGTTCCCCTCGTTCAGGATGTACTCGGCGGAGAGGAGGAGGTCGGCAATCGTCGCCGCCGCCCCGCGCTTGAGCAGCACCGGGCGGCCCAGCCGACCGACCGTCTTCAGAAGCGCGTAGTTCTGCATGTTACGCGCGCCCACCTGGATGCAGTCGGCGATCTCGGCGACCTGACGCGCGCCCTCCTCGTCCATCGCCTCCGTCACGATCGCGAGGCCGGTGGCCTCACGAGCCCGCGCGAGGAGCGTGAGCCCCTCGGGCCCGAGCCCCTGAAAGGCGTACGGCGACGAGCGCGGCTTGAAGGCGCCGCCGCGGAGCGCGACCGCACCGGCCGCCTTCACCTGCTCGGCGGCCCGGATGATCTGTGACTCCGACTCCACCGAGCATGGGCCGGCGATCACCGGCACCTGCTCACCGCCGAAGGCCACGCGGGGCGCGATGGTGACGATGGTGGGGGAGGGGTGCGCGGCCCGCGCCGCCTTCCGGTACGGCGGGTCCACCTGGAGCACCTCCGCCACCCCGGAGAGCCCGTGCAGCGCGGCGCCGACGGCCCGCCCCTCGACACCGTCGATCGCGACGGCGGTCTGTGCGCGCCCGGCCATCACCTGTGGGGTGAGCCCGCGCTCCCGCACGAGGTCGCAGACCCGGGCGAGGTCGGCCGGGGTCGCCTCGGCCTGCATCACGACGAGCAGCATCGCGGTCTCAGCCCGCCGCGGCGGGCGCCTCGACGTCCACCGCGGGCCCACGCATCCGCACGCTCACGAGCGACGAGACGCCCGGCTCCTGCATCGTCACGCCGTAGACCGCGTCGGCGGCCTCGGTCGAGGTCCGCGGGTTGTGCGTGATGACGATGAACTGGGTCCGCTGCTTGAACGCGTTCAACATCTTCACGAAGCGGCCGATGTTCGAGTCGTCGAGTGGCGCGTCCACCTCGTCGAGGAGGCAGAAGGGGCTCGGCTTCGTGAGGAAGATCCCGAACAGGAGCGAGAGCGCCACGAGTGCCCGCTCGCCGCTGGAGAGCAGGTGGATGCGCTGCGTCCGCTTGCCGCGCGGGCTCGCGTGGATCTCGATGTCGCAATCGAGCGGCGCCTCGGGGTTCTCAAGCCGCAGGTCGCACTCGCCGCCGCCGAAGAGCGTCATGAAGATGTCCCGGAAGTGCGTCCGGACCTCCGCGAAGGTCGCGAGGAACATCTCGCGCGCCGTGACGTCGATCTCCTTGATCGCCGCCTGTAGCTGCGTCTGCGCCTGCGTGAGGTCCGCCCGTTGCGTCGTCAGGAACTCGAGGCGCTTGGTCTCCTCCTCGTGTTCCTCGATGGCGAGCGGGTTCACGGGGCCAAGCTGCTCCAGCTGCGCCCGCAGGCTGTCGGCCTCCGCACGGAGCGCTTCGTCCTCGATCTCGAGCGCGGTGTGGCTCGCCAGCAGCTCCTCAAGCGGGCGGCGCCACTCCGTCTCCAGCCGCTCGCGGATCGCGGTGCGCTTCCCCGAGAGTTCCGCGAACCGGAGCTCCGCGAGGTGCAACGCCTGCGAGCGCTCGTCGGTCCCGCGCCGGGCGAGATCGAGCGCCTGCTCCGCCTCGGCGAGCGCGGTGTCGGCGGTGCGCACCGCCTCCTCGGCGGCGCCGAGGGTCGCCTCGGCGTCCTCCTGCACGGCGCGCCGCGCCGCGAGCTCCTGCTGCCACGTCGTCAACTGCGCCGCGAGAGAACCATCCTCCTCCGCGATCGTCGCGAGTTCCCGATCGAGGGCGGCGAGTCGCGCCGTCGCGCTCGCCGACTCCCGCTCAAGCCGCTCGCGCCGCTCCGTGGCGACCTGGGCGCGCGCTTCGGCCTGGGCATGTGCGACCTGCTGCGCCGCGCGCGACTCCCGGGCCTGGTCCTGCGCCTGTTCCGCCGCCATCAACAGCGCGCGTGCCGTCGCCGCCGTCTCGTCGGCCACCACCAGCTGCCGCGCTGTCTCCTCCTGCGCGGCGAAGCTCCGGTTCACCCGGTCCCCGAGTTCGCTGTGCCGACCCGCGAGACGCTCGGCCAGCGCGACCGCGTCGGCGAGCTCCCGGGCGGCGCGATCGCGAACGCGATCCCGGTCGCTGCGCGCGGTGGCCGCGTCCGCCGCCGCACGCTGCGCGGTGGCTGCGCTCTCCGCCGCCCCCGTCGCCGCCGTCTCGGCCTGCACGACCTCATCGTGGACTTGCTGCGCCGTTGCCTGCACGGTGGCGCGGCGTCCGGCGATCTCCTCGACCTGCACCTTCAGCTCGTCGAGCTCCGCGCGGCGGCGGAGCGGGCCGGCGCCGGCTTCGCGAGCGGGGAGCCACACGGCCCCGCGCCCGTCGACGAACGCCGAGCCGTCCGCGAGCGCCCGGACCTTCCCGAGCAGCGTCCGGACCCACCCGGCGGCCGCCCCATCGATCCGCACCTGCGCGCCAAGGTCGTCGGCGTCCGCCGAGCCCCCGTCACGGATGGCATCGAGCGGCAGGAGGAGCAGGGCGCCCGGGTTGGCCTCGGCGTGCCAGGTGCGGATCGCGTCCGCCGCGGCGCGATCCCGCACCACGACGGCGTGCACCGTCGCGCCGAGGAAGCGCTCGACCTGCGCGGCCACGGCCGTGTCGGCCCCGATGAAGTCAGAGAGCGGGCCCAGCACCGCGTCGCCGCCGAAGCGCTCGCGCTCGCGCAGGAGCCGTGCGGCGGCCGGGGCGAGCCCGACTCGTTCCCGCTCGAGTCCCTCGAGCGCGGCGAGGCGCCCGTGAATCGCGGTGTGCTCCTCTTCGACCCGGCGCACGTCGGCGCGCGCCGCGGCCTCACGATCGCGGGCGGTGCGCACGGTCGCGCGCGCCTGGTCGAGTCCGTTCTCGGCCGCGGCCGCCGCCTCACGCGCCGCGGCGAGGACGTCGTCGGCCGCGGCGAGCTCGCGCTCCGCGAGGGCGAGCCGGGCGGTCAGCCCCTCGTGCTCCACGCGCAGCGCGTCGGTCCGCTGAGCCACTTCGGCGAGCTCGCGCTCGGCATTCTCCCGCTCGAGCTCGAGCCGGCGGGTGCGGTCGCGCAGTTCGCGCGTCGCGCGCTCCGCCTCCTCGGCCGCGGTCCGCGCCGCAGCGACGCCGGCCCGCGTCTGCTCCTCCGCGGCCTGACGGTCCGTCAGGCCCTGCGCCGCCGTGGCGAGCGCCTCGACGCACTGCGTCTCCTCGGCGACTGCGGTCGCCTGTTCCATCCGCATGCGGTCGCCGAGCGCGAGGCCCTGCTCGCGTTCCTGCACCGTGCGGTCCCGGCGCGCGAGCGCATTCCGCTGACGCTCCTCCGCGACCGCGAGCTCCTGCTGCAGCTCCAGCACGGCCTGCCGTGCCGCGGCCGCGATTGCCGCGCGTTCGTGCCGCGTCGTCTCCGCGGCGGCGCGGGTCGCGTGCGCCGCGTCGCGCGTGACCTCGGAGAGGCGCACCGCCTCCTGTGACGCCGGCACTGCCTCGCGGAGCGCACCGAGTCGCTCCTCGATTCCCGTGAGCTCCTCGTGCCACGCGCCCATCTCGCGCGCGGCGAGGGTCAGCTCGACGTCGAAGCGCCGCGCGGTGATCTCCGCGTGCCGTTCGGCGCGCTTCCGCTGCCGCGCGAGGGAGCGAACCTGCGTCTGCACCTCGCCCATCAGGTCGTCGATGCGGAGGAGATCCCCGCTGGTTGCCTCGAGCTGGCGCTCCGTGCTCCGGCGGCGGTCGCGGTAGAGGCCGATCCCCGCCGCCTCCTCGAAGAGTTCGCGCCGGTCGTCCGGGCGGTCCGAGAGGAGGAGGTCGATCATCTTGCTCTCGATCACCACGCCGGTGTCGGCACCGAGTCCGGTGCCGCGCAGCAGGTCGTGGATGTCGCGCAGCCGGCACGGCGCGCGGTTCAGCAGGTATTCGCTCTCCCCGCTCCGCGAGAGCCGCCGCGTGATGACCACCTCGGCGAACGGCACGGGGAGGATCCCCTCGTCGTTCGAGAAGTGCAGGGACACCTCGGCCACGTTCACCGCGCGACGGGCGGAGGAACCCTGGAAGATGACTTCCTCCATCTTGGCGCCGCGGAGCAGACGCGCGCGCTGCTCGCCGAGCACCCAACGCACGGCGTCGGAGACGTTGGACTTGCCGCAACCGTTCGGGCCGACGATCGCCGTCGCCCCCTGGTCGAACGTCAAGACAGTCGGGTCCGCGAAGGACTTGAACCCGTGTAACTCGAGCTTGGTCAACCGCACGCCGAACGTTCTCCGGAGACGAGGGACAAGCGCGAAAGATGCATCGGACCGCTCGGGTGACGCTACGTGGCGGGGCCCTTCGGCGAGGGCTTGACGCGGGGTCAGGGCCCCGCTTCGAAGACCCAGAAGGGGCGGTCGCTGGCGATGCCTGCCCGCTCGGCCGCCTCGCGGCTCGGGTACGGGCCGGCGATCACGCGCCAGGCGGGGGCGCCGTCGCGCGTGGCGGGGACGAGTCGGGCGCCTCGGATCGCCCCGGCGAGCCGCCGGGCCGCCGGCTCGTCGGTGAGCGTCGCGAACCCGACCATCCACCCCTCGGCCGACGGGGCGAGGGGCACGTCGGAGGTCGGTGCGCCGCCGTCCCTCGTGGCACCGCCCACGTCGCCCGCACCGCCGAGGGCGCTCGTATCGCCCACGAGCGCGGTGTCCCCCACGATGCCATATCGGGCGCGCACCATCTCGGCGAAGGCGCTGTCCGCCGCGGCGGTGTCGGTCACCGCATCGGCGCTGAGGCGGTTATCGAGGTTGGCGCGCCGCGGGCGGAACCCGTCCCATCGGACCAGGCGCCAGAGGTCGGCGGCGCCATCCGGGTGCCGGATCTTCTCGCGCCCCGACACGATCTCCCGCTCCACGACGTCGCGCCCGTCCCGGACGATGATCGTCGCGGTCGGCGTCACCACCGGGAGATCCTCCCCCCAGGGTGCGTCGATGGTCGCGATGACCCGGCCCGTCCCGACGGCGATCACGAAGACCTGCTCGAGCCCCTCCGCACCGGCGAGGAGGTACGCCCCCTCGGGATCCATCCGAAGCACGGTGACCACGGCGGGGAGATCAATCGCCGCCGCCTCCTCCTGCGCGAACCGGTCGACGACCTGGAGCGTACGCGAGGCCGTCGCGACGTAGAGCCGGTCCCCGCTCGGTGTCGTCTCGATGGCACGGATGCGGCCGCTGACGCCCTCGCGGAATACCTCCGTCAGGTCGCGGATTCGCACGGCGATGATGTCGTCGTCCGTGACACCCCAGACGAGGTCGGCGGCGGTGGTCCGGCGCCACATCGCGGTGGCGGGCAGGTCGAGGCTGTCGACCGGGGTCGGATTGGGGGGACGGATGCGGCGGATGACCGAGCCGACGCCGGCGGTCGTCGCGACCACGAGGGCGCCGCCGTCGAGGAGGGGAACGAGCGCGTCGGGCGCCTGCGGTGGTCGCCACGTCCAACTCGCAATCGGGGTGAGCCGCTGCAGCGTGCCCTCGGCGCGCGTCGTGAAGACGGCAGCCCCTTCGGTCGCGGTGAGCGCGCCGAGCGCCGCGGTGTCGAAGCGCTCCACCGCGCCGACGCGCAAGCTCATCCCGAACGCCCGCCCGCCGCTGTCCTGCGCGACGAGGGTCCCGAGGTATTCGTCGAAGCCCAGCAGCGCCCGCGTGGGCGGGGCCGGCTCCCGGGACCGCCAGAGAACCGAGTCGCTCCCGGGGCGGTGGACGGAGACGACACCGCCATCCGTCGGGACCTGCAAGAGGAGCGCCTCGAACCCGCCGCCGCCGGCGAGGACGGCCGGTGGCGGGGCATCGCCCCCGCAGCCGCTCAGCAGCGCGAGGGCGAGGACGACCGAGCAGGAGTTGAGATGGCGGCGCACGCCGGGAATCTAGCCGCCGCGGCTCAGAACGATTGGCCGAGGGTCCAGAACCAGTACCCGTTCTTCAGCGAGCCGTCACGCGGAATCGAGTAGTCCCACCGGATCAGCGCGATGTTGAACAGGTTCATCCGCACGCCGAAGCCATAGCTCCGGAGCGGATAGCGCTGCGTCAGGAAGTCGTAGTTCGCCGGGCGTGTCGCCGAGATGCTCTGGCCACGCGACCACGCCATCCCGAAGTCGTAGAAGAAGAGCCCGTCGACGGGGGGCAGGGAGACCGGCAGCACCCCGAGGACGAAGCGCCGGACGAGCGGGAAGCGGAGTTCGACGTTGGCGTAGGCGACGCGACTCCCGAGGAGCTGGGTCGCCTCGCACTGGTTCGGGTCCGTCGCGGAGCCCGCGCAGTTCGACGTGTAGAGCTCGCGGTCGTAGCCGCGCACAAAGTCGGGGCGACCGATGAACTTCGGGAACTCCGTCTCGTCCGGGCCGGCCGAGATGTTGAACGAGACGCGGCTCGCGAGCGTGAGCACGCTGAAGAGGATCGGGTCGTAGCGCCGGAGGTCGAGCCCGTAGGTGGTCCACGAGACGTTCCCGGCGAGCTTCTCCACGGAGGCGCGGTACCGGTGCCCGAAGATCCCGCCCGTCCCGCTGAAGAGCGCATTGTCCGAGACGTACGCGACGAACGGCGACACGTAGTTCAGCGAGCCGGCACCGACGATGGAGTCGATATAGAAGCCGGTGGAGAGTCCGAGGTTGAGGTCGATTCCCTGGCTGATGTACATCAGCGAGCGGTCGACATTCTGGAAGTTCGCGCCGACCTCGAAGCGCGTGAAGCGATTGATCGGGAATATCCCGTTCGCGTAGGCGGACCGGGCGATGAAGCGGGCGAGGACCTGGGTCTGCAGGAACTGCGCTCCGTTCCCCACCTGACTGGCGCCGGCGAGGAAGAAGTAGGGCATCTGCTGCGCCCCGAGCTGATACTGCAGGCGGCCGCCGAGGTTCGTGTATTCCGCGAACACCTGCGCCTCGCTGAGACGACCGTTCACGCCGCCGGCCAGCGCGAGCCGCTCGTTCCCCACCATATCGGCGAGGACGATCGTCGTGCCGCCATAGACGCCGCGGCCGAAGTTGTCCTGCGCGTACCCCACCTGCGGCCGCGCCACGTATTCGGCCTTCAGCTGCCCCTTGTACCGGCTCGCCGTGAAGGAGGCGGGGTCGGGAAGGGTCATCGTGCTGTCGAGGAGCGCGGCGACGGAGAGTCCCGCACGCTCCGTGCTCGGCAGCAGCCCCGCGGGCCGGAAGCCCTCGGGGCCGCGGTACATCGCCCGACGCCGCGTCGCGTTCGCCGTCACCTTGGCGCGCGCGAGGCTGTCGAGGATCTCCTGTGCCACCGCCGCGGCGCCGCCACGCGCGGGTGCCGCGGACGTGGTGTCGACCGCCGCCACCATCACCGGGGCGCGGAACGGCTCCTTCTTGAGTTCACGAGGGTTCACGATGCTCCAGATCGTGAACTGCCCGTCGTCGTGGTAGGTGAACGCGAGCTTGTCCGCCTCACGCGCCCACGTCATCACCGGACTGTTCTCCGTGATGGAGAGCACCCCGCCGACGAACCGCGTGAGCTGGTAGTGCTCGCGCGTCCCGAGGTCGAAGAGGAAGATCTGGGCGATCCCGGTGCGGTCGGAGACGAAGGCGACCGACTGGCCGTCCGGCGCCCACTGCGGATTGATGTTCTTGCCGGCCTGCTCTGGCAGCACCTCGACCTCGCCGCTGGTGAGGTCGAGGACGCTGATGCGCCACGCCCCGAGGGTGAGCGAAGCGAGGTCGGTCTGCGGCCCGCGCTCGCTCACGAAGGCGATGCGCTGCCCGTCGGGGGACCACTGCGGCATCAGGTCGCCGTAATGGTCGTTGGTGAGGCGGGTGAGATTCCGTCCGTCGGCGTCGATCATGTACAGGTCCGACAACCCGCCCGAGGCACCGCTGAAGACGAGCTTCCGCCCATCCGGCGACCAGCTCGGCCCCATCATCGCCTGCAGATCGGTGTCGAGGCGGCGCGCCACCCGCCGCCGACGCACATCGTAGACGTACAGCACGTCGCGGCCGCGCCGCTGTGCGGTGAAGGCGAAGTATCGCCCGTCGGGGGAGAACGCGCCCTGCGAATACAGGTAGCGGAGCTCCTCGAATTCGGGGTCGAGCGTGCTCTTGGTCAGGCGCTCGAGCCGCTTCCCGGTGGTCGCGTCCGCGAGGTAGAGGTCGAGGAAGACCTCGGCACGGAGCAGGCTCCCCGTCGAGATGTAGGCGATCTGCTTCCCGTCCGGGGAGAGCGACGGCGCCACGTAGACCGGGATCACCCCACCGGTACGCCGGGCGTTGAGTAGCGGGGCCGCCGTGCGGCGCGGCCGCTCGAGCTGCGCGACCTGCGGGAGATACCGCTGCTGCACCTCCTCGCGCCACTCCTCGCCCAGGTCCTCGAGGTCGAGGCCGAGGAAGCGCCGGAACGCGCGGTCCACGCCCACGCTCGCCGAGGCCTGCAGGATCTCGCCGACGACCTCGTCCCCCCAGCGCCGCCCGACGTAGGACCAGAGGGCCTCGCCGAACCGGTAGGGGAAGTAGAGGTCGGGGCGATCCGTCATCTCCTCGACCGTCGGGATGTTGCCGTTCAACGCCGCGTCGCGGAGGATCGCGTCGGTGTACGTGTGCGCCGGGCCGATCGAGAGGTACTCCGCCATCCCCTCGACGAACCAGAGGGGGGGATTCACCTGTGCGAGCCCCTGCAGGTCGCCCGTCTGCCCGCGGGCGAGGATGTCGTACTGGAAGACGTGCACCATCTCGTGCGTCAGGACGTGCTCCGCCTCCCCGAGGTCCCCGGAGAAGAAGAACATGTTCCGCTGGCGTAGCGCGTCGGTGACGCCGCCCGTGCCCTCGCCGAGGTCGCCGGTGACGTTGTTCTGCGCGAACTCGGTGCGCGATCCGTAGATGAGAATCGGCTTCCGCTCGCGGAACTCGTGTCCGAGGAGACGCGAGAGCCGAGCGTACGACCGCTCCGCCATCTGCCCCGCGTACCGGGCCGCGGTCTCCAGCTCGGGGTAGTAGTGCACATCGAAGTGCTCGGTCTTCAGGACCTGCCAGTCGAAGGTGCGGTACTGGACGTGGTTCTGCCCGAAGTAGCCCCCCTGGGCGCCGAGTGCGGGCGCGATCAGGGCGAGGAGGGCGGCGAGGGTGACGCGGAACGTCAGTCGAGGGCGCACGCGGGGGTCACGCGGAAGGGGCGGGGAGCGGGACGACGGCGGCGTCGCCCCACAGGCGTTCGAGCTGGTAGTAGGTGCGCAAGGACGGGTGGAACAGGTGCACGACGACGTCGACGTAGTCGAGGAGGACCCAGCGGCCCTGCTCGAGCCCCTCGACGGAATGGACGGTCATCCCCTCGGCCTTCAAACGGTCGAGCACGTGCTGGGCGGTCGCGCGGACGTGCGTGTCCGAGGTCCCGCTGGCCACGAGGAAGTAATCGGCCATATCGGTGACTCCCCGGAGGTCGAGCAGGGTCACGTCGACCGCTTTCTGGTCGGAGAGGACGGTCGCCGCCTGACGGGCGACCTGCAGGACGGCAGCGGGAGCGGAGACCACGGAGGGAATCAGGTGGGTGGTGGAGCGAACCCGGGATGGGTCGAAAGGTTCCGTCGGGGGCAGGGCGATGCAAGCGCGGGGAGGGGCGAAGGGGCGGCCCCGCGTCGCGGGACCGCCCCTTCGGCTGCCGACCGTGGGGCCGAACTCAGGCCTTGATGACCCAGACCTTGATCTCGGGCTTCACATCGGCGTGCAGCCGGATCGCGACCTTGTAGACGCCGAGCGCCTTGATCGGCTCGTGCAGGTCGATCATCCGCTTCTCGACCTCGGTGAAGCCCTGGGTCTCGAGCTGGTGCGCGATGTCCGTCGCGGTGACCGAGCCGAAGAGCTTCCCTTCCTCGCCGACCTTCGCGGAGAAGGTGAGGGAGACCTCCGCGAGCCGGTCCGCGATGGTCTGCGCCGCGGCACGGCGCGCGTTCTCGGCGGCTTCGAGCCGCTCCTTCTCCTGCGCGATGCGCTTCTTGTTCCCGGGGGTCGCCTCGAAAGCGACGCCGCGCGGGAGCAGGAAGTTCCGGGCGTAGCCCGAAGAGACCTCCACGATGTCCCCGGGGTGCCCGAGGTTGTCGACCGCCTGCCGAAGGATGACTTCCATTGTTTCACTCCACACGTTGGGATTCTCGCCGCGGGTCGCGACGCCAGACGAACCAGGTGTCGCCGAGCCCGAGCCCGACCGCCACCGCCCCGATCACCGGCCAGAAGAGGAGGGTCAGGATCCCCCACGCCACCTTCTGCCACCATCCCGGTGCCAGGAACCACACCATCACGCCCACCCCGCGGATCGCGTAGAGGGCGCCGAAGACCACCAGCAGATTCCATCCCCCCTGCTGGACGAGACCGCCGCCAGGCAAGGCCACGAGCGCCAGCCCCAGCACGACGCCCCAGATGGCGCGGTCGTCGAACCGGAAGCGACGCAGCGGAGACATCGGGGGACCGATGCGCCGCCGTCCCAGCCGATGCACCAGTGCCCACGCCAATGCGAGGAGCAGGAGCGACTGCAGCACGACGAGGGCGGGGAAGAGCGGCCGGACCCGCGCGGGCCAGCTGCCGAGCTGTCGTTCCACCTCGGTCGCCATCTCCGCCCACACGGGCGATGAGGCCGCCAGCTCCTGCCAGGCCGTCGTGGCGGTCATCGCCTGCCACTCACGGCTCGCCGCCATGGACCGGGCGCCGAGCTCCGCACCGACGGCGGTGACGGCACCCACGAGCCCGCCCGGAGAGACGGTCAGCACGAGCAACGTCGCCGCGGCGGCCACCCCCACGCTCCACACCGCCTGCGTCAGCATCGGCCGATCGGGCCAGCGGACGAGTCGTGCGGTGAACGCGAGAGCGAGGAGGAGGAGCCACCCGCCGGCGAGTGGCGCGAACGCCCCACCCACCTGCAGGAGCCGCCAGAGGAGGGCCGCCGCCGTCGTGAGCCAGAAGACCGGCAGGACGGGGAGTCCTCCCTCGCGCCGCCATCCCGCGAGCGCCGCGGCCGCGACGAGCGGGGCCAACGCCACCAACGGGACGGGGAAGGGAATCAGAATGCGAAACAGCGGGACCTGCCCGAGATACGAGAGGAGGATCAGGACGCCGAGCGGTGCCCAGATCCCACGCTCCCGCGGCGGCTCGACGTGCTCCGCCACGCTGACCTCGGTTACTGCGCCGTCTGGCTGCGCGTGTACGGGAGCAACGCGAGGTAGCGGGCCTTCTTGATCGCCTTCGCGAGCTGCCGCTGATGGCGCGCGTCGACCCCGCTCAGCCGGCTCGGGAGGATCTTCCCGGTGTCGGTGATGAAGCGGGAGAGGAAACGCTCATCCTTGTAATCGATGAAGCGGATACCGGCCTCGGTGACCGGGCAGACCTTTCGGGAACGGCGCATGGGTTACTCCTCGTCCTCGTCGTCGTCGGCATCGCGCGCCCGACGGGCGGCGAGCTGCTCTTCAGTCATCGGCGGCGCGCCGAGCTCGTGCTCGTGCACCGAGACCAGGTAGCGGATGACCCCGTCGTCGAGCTTGAGGGCACGCTCGAACTCCGGCAGGGCCGCGGCGTCGGCGTGGAACCGGGCGACGATGTAGTAGCCCGTCTCCTTGGTGCCGATCTTGTAGGCGAGCTGGCGCCGGCCCCAGTGATCCAGGGTGATGGGCGCGGTGGTGCCGAGGAGCGCGTGGTGCTTCTCCAGCTTCTCGGCGATGGCGGTGTCTTCGAGTCCGGCGTCGAAGATGTACACCGCCTCGTATTCACGAGACAATGTGGCAATCCTCCCTTTGGTCGTGATCGCCCCCTGCGGGTTGCCGACGCAGGAGGAGAGCGGGGATGTCCGGCCGACGGGCGTCGGCGCGGGGGCCCGGATGTGAACAGCCCATAAGTCTACCCGAGACCCGCAGCCCTGGTCAACGGGCGGACGGTCTCGGGCGCGGCCCGCCGACTCGAGGCCGACGGAAGACCAGCTGGCTACCGCAGCCGGTCGAGCCCCCGCTCCGCCGCGAGGACCCCGAAGCTCGGGGCCGGGTTCCCCACGAGCACCCCCTGCCACGCCGCCCGGGCCTCTCCCACCCGGCCGTTCGCGGCGTGCCACTGCCCCATCCCGTTCCCGATGGTCTGGCGCTCCAGCACGCTCGCATCGGCGGAGAGGAGACGCTCCGCCGGGAGGGCGCCCTTCATCCAGAGCAGCAGACGGTGGTAGCTCCCGTTCTCTATGATGTCCCAGGATGGGTCGATCGGGGCGAGCACCTGCGCGACCTCCGCGCGGCGGCCGAGGTGCGCGAGCGAGAGCACCCACCAATAGGTCGCGGCGACGCGCTGGTCGAGGTTCGAGGCCACGCGCGCATCCTCCGCCCAGATCGGCTCGGCGAGGGCGAAGTCCCCGTCAAGGAAGTACGCCAACGCGAGGTGATAGCGGATGTTGGAGTGGAGCGAGCTCGTCGGGATGCCACGGGCGTTCGGCTGACCGTCCGGCTCGACGACATCGGGCCAGGACCGCACGACGGCCCACGCGCGCTCGAGGTCCGCGCGCGCCCGTCGGGTATCGCGGATCGAGAGGAAGCGGTGCCCCCGATGGCGGAGGAGGAACGGGGACTCCGGGTGCCGTTGCAGCCCGAGCGTGTAGAGGTCGATCGCGCGCTGATAGGCGCCGGTGTAGCCGATGCGGCGACCGAGCCAGATCAGCGCGTCCCTGTCCTGCGGTGCCCGGTCATACGCCGCCTGGGCGGCGGCGAGGTCGGGGGGGACGAGGACGGCGGGGTCCTGCGCCGCCGCACGCGGGGCGGCGAGCAGGATCAGCAGGAGCGCGGGGCCCATGGTGCCGAGCGCCTGGAGGCGCAGGCTCTGACGGACGGCGGGCGTGACGACGGCTCGATGATGCATCGGAACCTCCGGGACGGGCCGCCCGGTCCCGGGCGGGATGAGGTCAGACGTTGAAGCGGAAGAGCAGGACGTCTCCATCCTTCACGAGATACTCCTTCCCCTCGCTGCGGACGGCACCCTTCTCCTTCGCGCCCTTCCAGCCACCGAGCGCGACGAAGTCGTCGTACGCGACGGTCTCCGCGCGGATGAATCCGCGCTCGAAGTCGGTGTGGATCACCGCCGCCGCCTTGGGGGCGGTGTCACCCTGCTTGATGGTCCAGGCGCGGACCTCCTTCTCGCCGGCCGTGAAATACGTCTGCAGGCCGAGGAGGTGGTACCCGGCGCGGATGAGCCGATCGAGCCCCGCCGACTCGAGGCCGAGTGACGCGAGGAAGTCCGCGCGGTCCTCGGCCGGGAGCTCGGCGAGCTCCGACTCGATCTTCGCCGAGAAGGTCACGACCTCCGCGGGCTCGTGGTCCGCGGCGATCGCGGCCCGGAGCGCGGTGACGTATGGCCCTTCGGTACCGGTGAGCTCGGCGTCGGTGACGTTCGCGGCGTAGAGGATCGGCTTGAGGGTCAGGAGCTGGAGCGGCTTGAGGAGCTCGCGCTCCTCCGGGGTGAGGGCGACGTGCCAGAGGGCGCGGCCATCGGCGAGCGGCGCCTGCGCCTTCTCGAGGGCGGCGGCTTCGGTGGCGGCGGCCTTGTCCCCCGTCTTCGCCGCGCGCTTCGCCTTGTCAAGGCGCTTCTCGACCACGCTCAGGTCGGCGAGGGCGAGTTCGAACTCGATCGTCTCACGGTCGCGGGCCGGGTTCACGCTTCCGTCCACGTGGATCACGTCAGCATCGTCGAAGCAGCGGACGACGTGCACGATGGCGTCGGTCTCGCGGATGTTCGAGAGGAACGCGTTCCCACGCCCCTCCCCCTGCGACGCCCCTTTCACGAGCCCGGCGATGTCGACGAACTGCACCGCCGCCGGGACCGTCCGCTCGGGACGTACGATCTCGGCCAGCCGGTCGAGACGTGGGTCCGGTACGGTGACGACGCCGACGTTCGGGTCGATCGTGCAGAACGGATAGTTCGCGGCCTCGGCCTTGGCGGCCGTGAGGGCGTTGAAGAGCGAGGACTTGCCGACGTTTGGGAGGCCGACGATGCCGAGGCTGAGCATCCGAGGGAAGGGCAGGAGGTGGAGACTGCGACGAAAGGTAACGGCGTGCGGTGATTCGATGACGCCCCGGATCCCGTTCGAGGTGAACATGGCGGGGCAGCGACGAGTGCCCCCGTTGTGGGGCGGAGCGGAGCGAAACGACGAAGGGGAGGCCGACGGGCCTCCCCTTCGTCACATCCTGAACGACCGGATCAGCTCAGGAACCAGGGGGCGAGCACGAGGCTGACCACGCTCATCAGCTTGATGAGGATGTTCATCGCCGGGCCGCTGGTGTCCTTGAACGGGTCACCCACCGTGTCGCCGACAACGGCGGCCTTGTGCGGGTCGGAGCCCTTGCCACCCATGATGCCGCCCTCGATCGCCTTCTTGGCGTTGTCCCACGCGCCGCCGGCGTTGGCCATGAAGAGCGCCATCATCACGCCCGTGACCGTCGCACCGGCGAGGAGACCGCCGAGCGCCTTCACGCCGAGGAACTTGCCGACCACCACCGGGAGGAGCACCGAGGCGATGCCAGGGAGGATCATCTCCCGCAGCGCGGCCGTGGTGGAGATGTCGACGCAGCGCGCCGAGTCGGGCTTCACGCCCGGCTTCCCTTCGAGCAGGCCGGGGATCTCGCGGAACTGGCGGCGGACCTCCTCCACCATCCCCTGCGCCGCACGGCCGACTGCGGTCATCGTCTGCGCGCCAACGAAGAAGGGCATCACGCCGCCGATGAAGAGGCCGATGACGACCATCGGATCGACGAGGTTCAGGCCTTCCTTGTCGAGGCCGACCGCCGAGGCATAGGCGGCGAACATCGCCAGCGCCGTGAGCGCAGCCGACCCGATCGCGAAGCCCTTGCCGATGGCGGCCGTGGTGTTGCCGAGCGCGTCGAGGCCGTCGGTGATCTTGCGGACCTCAGGACCGAGATGGCTCATCTCGGTGATGCCGCCGGCATTGTCCGAGATCGGGCCGTAGGCGTCGACCGACATCGTCACGCCGACCGTGGCGAGCATGCCGACCGCCGCGATGGCGACGCCGTAGAGACCAGCCGCCCACACGGAGACGAACATCGCGGCGCAGATGAGGAGCACCGGGACGATCGTGGACTCCATCCCGACCGCGAGGCCGGCGATGATGTTCGTGGCCGGGCCGGTCTTGGACGACTCGGCGATGCGCAGCACGGGGCCCGCGGCCGTGTAGTACTCGGTCACGAGGCCGATGGCGACGCCGGAGACGGTGCCCGCGATGACGGCGAACCAGGGGCCGAGGGCGGGGAAGGCCTCCGCGGTCTCGGGGTTCACCATGTTGAGCGGGATCTGCTGTGTGAGCACGTACGCGAACGCGAGGAAGAGCCCGGCGGCGATGAACGTGACCGCCCGGAGCGCGTTCGCCGGGTCGCCCTTCGAGAGGACGCGCATCAGGAAGATGCCGATGAGCGAGGCGGCGAGGCCGGCGGCGGTGTAGCCGATCGGGAGGAGGAGCGCCGCGACGCGGGTCTCCTCCGGGATGAGCGTGGAGGTCGCGGCGAGCGCGATGGTCGCGATGATCGCACCGACGTACGACTCGAAGATGTCGGCGCCCAAGCCGGCGACGTCACCCACGTTGTCGCCGACGTTGTCGGCGATGGTGGCCGGGTTGCGCGGATCGTCCTCGGGGATCCCCGCCTCAACCTTGCCGACGAGGTCGGCGCCGACGTCAGCGGCCTTCGTGTAGATGCCGCCGCCGACGCGGGCGAAGAGGGCGATCGAGCTCGCGCCCATCGCGAAGCCGGAGATGATCTCGCCGAAGGTCTGGTAGCCGGAGCCGCCAAGGAGGCCCTTCTGCCAGAGGAAGACGCTGGTCACACCGAGGAGGCCGAGGGCGGCCACGGCGAGGCCCATCACCGCGCCGCCGCCGAAGGCGATGCGCAGCGCGGCCGCCTGGCCCTGCGCGCGCGCGGCTTCAGAGGTGCGGACGTTCGCCTTGGTGGCGGCCGTCATCCCCGCCCAGCCGGCGGCGATGGAGCAGAGCCCGCCGAGAACGTAGGCGATGCCGGTCTCGACGTTGAGAGCCCAGCTGAGGAGCCCGGCCACCACGAGGAGGAAGGGCACGAGCACGGTGTACTCGCGCTTCAAGAACGCCATCGCGCCCTTGCGGATCTCCTCGGCCAGGTCCTGCATGGCCTGCGAGCCGGGGGCGTTGCGCACGATGCCCGCATAGGTGAGGTAGCAGGCGATGAGGCCGGCCACCCCGATCCCGAGGGCATAGATCGTCAGATTCTCGAGCATGGGAGGGAGGAGAGGGGGAAGGGAGACTGCAACGAAGAAATCGAAGCCTTACGGCCGAAAGCTGGAAGCTCAACTGCGGGATGGCGACCGGCGGTGGGCGATAACGCCCGGCCGTCACCGATTGAACGCGTTCATCACCGGCAGGATGCCATCGGCGGTCCATTGCCGAAGCGCCTGTTCCAACGTCGGGAAGAGTGCGCGCACGTCGGCGGCCTCCTGCTTCCCGAAGTCCCCGAGCACGTAGTCGGCGAGATCGCCGATGCGGCGCTGGGGGTCGTTCGGCCCGACCCCGATCCGGAGTCGGGCGTACTCCTGGCCGCCGAGCGCCTGCTCGATGCTCTTCAGCCCGTTGTGCCCGCCGGCGGACCCCTTCGCGCGGAAGCGGAACGCGCCCACCGGCAACTGCACCTCGTCCGAGATGACCATCAGGTCGGCGGCCGCGGCCCAGAACGGGCGTCGGAGCCAGGGTTTGAGGACCGCCCCGGAGAGGTTCATGAACGTCAGCGGCTTCACGAGCCGCACCTTCACGGCGCCAACGATACCCGACGCGGTCATCGCCTCGCCGTCCTTCCGCCACCCGTCGCACCGCCACGCCTCGGCGAGATGGTCGAGGACCCACCATCCGACGTTGTGTCGTGTGTCGACGTACTCCGCGCCGGGGTTGCCGAGCCCGAGGATGACCTTCATCGTCGCGCTCGGCGTGCCCGACGTCTGGCTTACTTCGCCTCTGCCGAGTCCTCGGCCTTCGGCTTCCGGATGAGCTCCGGCTCGCCCGCACCCGCCTCGCCGGAGGCCGACTCGGCCTCGACACGCGGCGCCGCGCAGACGCAGACCGTCGCGTCCGGCGTCGAGTGGAGCGTCACGCCGGCCGGGAGCGGCACCTCGCCGGCGTGGATCGACTGCCCGATGCCGAGCGCCGTCACGTCGAGGGTGATGTGGCCCGGGATGTTCGACGGGTCGCACGCGATCTCGAGCTCGTGGAGCACCTGGTCGAGCAGGCCGCCACCGAGGCGGACGCCTTCCGGGGTGCCCGTGAAGTGGATCGGCACGCGGACCGTCACCGTCTCGCCGGCGACGAGCTCCTGGAAGTCGACGTGGACGATCTGCTTCTTGAACGGGTGGCGCTGGATCTCCCGGATCAGCGTGTTGCTCGTGGTGCCGTCGATGTTGAGCGCGATCACGGTGCTCTGGTACGGGTGCTTCTCGAGCAGGAGCTGCAGCGCGTGATGGTCGAGCGCGAGCGGCTGCGGCTGCCGGGCGTGCCCGTAAATCACGGCGGGGACCTGGCCGGCGGCGCGGAGCTTGCGAGCCACACCCTTGCCGGTGGTGTCGCGCTTGGTGGCAGAGAACGAAACGGTCGACATCGGAACTACCTCGTGAGATTCGGCGCGCTACGTGAGTGCCCGGGAGATCCGGCCCAGCGTCGCGCCGAGGGGAAAAGGAACCGCAACCAACAACCAACCAACAACCAACCAACAACCAACCAACAACCAACCAACAACCAACCAACAACCAACCAACAACCAACCAACAACCAACAACCAACA
>JACCDM010399986.1_pt1 | contig 23651 bp, 22 predicted proteins | sample 7445851 | NCBI WGS metagenome assembly JACCDM01 (sample SAMN15323438, study PRJNA562643) | freshwater metagenome | isolation source: river surface water | place: USA:Blue River Watershed | collected 2017-08-16
TGAGGGTATATGTGTGGCCGAGCTCAACTTTGAAATTTCACCAGCAATCTTCGAATCCTTATCCCAGCTCGCCCATGATTGGGCACCCCAGCCGTTAAAAACCCAGTCAATAGCACCGAGTTCACCTTGGTCGTTCAGCACGAAGGTCGGCCCTATGTCACGCATCCATGCGTCGTTCAGGGGAAGTTCAAAAAGTTCAATTTCCGAGCTGAGGAGCTTCTTTGCTTGATTCTCGTCACCTGGATTTATCACCATCGAGACTTTTTCGAATTCTGAAACAGCGTTGGCGACATTTGCCCAAGTTTGCCGAGCGGTTTGTTCGTCAGTGGGGCTTTCGCCCAGTGTGTAACCGGAGGTAGGGAAAGCCATCCATGTTCGCTCGTGTGGGTGCCACTCCGGCGGCATCTTCCAGGTCATGCGATTCCTGCGATTCCACCGTCTACACCCTTGCCATCCAAACCTCGAGGATTTCTAACCGGTTCAGTCAGTTTTGCGTAACTGTCAGGTCTCCTGGTGGCAAAAAATGGAAATAGATCCAGCCAGTCTCTGCGCAAATCAAGATCGAGATCTGCGATCAATACCTCATCGCCCTCCCGAGCGGCTCGGGCGAGAATGCGACCGTAGGGGTCGGCGATGAAAGAGCTGCCATAGAAGTTCACAATTCCTTCATTGCCCCAGCGATTGGGAACCACCATGAACAATCCGTTAGCGATTGCATGTCCAATGATGGTTTGTCGCCAAAGTGGTTCGGTATCAAATTGCGGATGGTCTGGCTCTGAACCAATCGCGGTTGGGTAGCAGAGTATGTCAGCACCATTGAGTCCGTAAATTCTCGCAACTTCGGGGAACCATTCGTCCCAACAAGTCGGAAGTCCAAGTCTGGGTTTCCCGCTCAACTCCAATTCATAGATCGGATACGGCTCTTTGTCACTTGGCCCTGGTTGAAAATACTTGTCTTCGAAGTAGCCTTCCGTAACTGGAATATGCATCTTTGGCGTGCGTCCGATTAGTTTCCCATCCGACCTAACCATGATTGCGGTGTTCAGTCCTCGACCATCGGCAAATCCAGTAGCTTCAAAAAGCGAGGCGTGAATCGTAATTCCCAATTCGCTAGCAAGTGAGCTAATAAAACTTTGAGTGTTTCCACCCAAAAGCGGCTCTGCGGTTTCGGCGGGAACTCCGGTCGGACAAACATCCGCTGGGTAGCGCGAGAGGGTCAACTCGGGTAGAAACACAATTTCCGCATTGTTGGTTGCAGCAATTCGGATTGCTTTTTCCAGATTTGCCTTGTGTTCACGTTCGTCACTTCGCCAGCTCACTTGAACTGCTGCCACTCGGACACTGCCGCGTTGTGGGGCGCTCACTCTTGAAAGAGGGGGAAGTTTGTCTGCAATAGTCAGTTTCATGTTTACCTCATCGTCTCCAGAATCTTGACCAGATCATCGAATCTAGTTCTGGGGTTCACAATTGCAAAGCGGGTGTTTGGTTTGCCCCTGTGACTAGACGGAACCACGAATGCAAAGCCGGCTGCTAACAACTGGGCAGACCAACTTTCATATTCGGACTGCGTCCAACCGAGTCGTTCGAAAACAACCACCGAAAGTTGCGGTCTGCGCACCAAGCGCAAATAATCCCTGCTCTGAATTTCCTGCGAAATCTTCATGGCCAGATCGATGTTTGCCCTGACGGCCTCTCGGTAGGCAGCAATGCCATGCGTGGCGAGTGAGAACCACATCGGTAATCCGCGAACCCTTCGGGTCAGATTGAACGCATAGTCAGATGGGTTGAAGTCTCCTGACTCATTCAGAGTCTCCAGATATTCACCGTGTTGCGTGTGAACTTCTTTGGCGAGCATGGGATCTCTATAAACCAGTGCGCAAGCATCAAAGGGTGCATAGAGCCACTTGTGTGGGTCGACAATAAATGAGTCTGCATGCTCAACTCCGCGATACATATGTTTGTGCTCAGGGGAGAGGATCCCGGCCAAACCGTAAGCTCCGTCAACGTGGAACCAGAGTGAATGGCTTGTCGCAAATTCCGCAAGCTCATCAAGCTTGTCAAGAATTCCGAAGTTTGTGGTTCCTGCAGTTCCAACAACTGCGAAAGGAGCTAGCCCAGATGAGACAGCTTCCTCATAGGCCTTGGCAACTTGTTTGTGGCCAATACTCCCAGATTCACCGGCATCCGCGGCAACGGTCTTTACACCCATTACTTTGGCGACAGACTTTATAGAACTATGGGATTCCGAGCTGCAGAGGATTGCGAAGTCTTTATCGCCAAGCTTCTTTTTGGCTTGCTCTCTGGCAACCACGAGCGCCGAAAGATTTCCCAGAGTTCCACCCTGAACAAAAACTCCACCGGCTGATTCCGGAAGTCCACACTCGGAAGCGAGAAAACTCAGAACTTGATTCTCCGCAAATACCGCTCCAGCGCCCTCCATCCATGAACCGCCATAAATCGAAGAAGCCGAGACAACCAAATCGAAAAGGCTCGCGGCTTCTGTTGGCGCGGCGGGGATAAAAGAAAGGTAGTTGGGGTGGTCAGTCGAAATCGTCGCGGGTGCGAGCACGTCTTTGAATATCTCTAAGGCTTTTTCGCCACCCAAACCCTGCTCAGTGAGAGTTTGGCCGGCTAGTGCAAAAAGTTCAGCGGGGGATTTAGGAGAGTCAAGAGGAACTGGATCAAAATCCATTCGTTCTTTGGCGTATTCAAAGATCTGGTCACGCAGTTTTTTTGTGGTTGGAGTTTGTCGATGCATGCGATCGAACTGCGACATCGAAATCTCCTTTGACTAGCAAAGAAGTCTAGCCAAGCGGACCTTTGTGGAAGTGATCGAACACCAGGTTCGTTCTGGTGTTGGCGACGGATGCGTTGTTTGATAGCTGCTCAAGAACGAACTCTCTGAGTTCGTCGGAATTCTTTACCGCAACGTGAACTATGAAGTCTTCATTGCCGCCCAAAAAGAAGACTTGGACAACCTGGTGGTGCTCTTTCATTTGTTTCATGAAGGTGGCCAGGTTGCTTCTGGCACCGGCGCGGAGAGTCACCGAAATAAGAGCCTCCAGTTCTAACCCAAGGGCTGCCGGGGCCACCTCTGCGCTGAAGCCCTTGATTACTCCGCTGGAAACCAGCCCTCTGACTCTGGCTAGGCAGGTAGAGGGGGCGATGTCGGCAGCTTGGGCCAGTTCGGCGTTCGTCATGCGCCCGTTCGAACTAAGTAGCGAGAGCAGTAGGCGGTCGGTGTCATCTAGCTGGGGGTAGCGAATATTCTTCGGTTCCATTGATTTCAGGACCTAACTTTCTGAATATCGTGTGGCTTTTCATGGTCTAGAACAAATAATATTCAGTTCCCGAGATAAATATCGAATATATTGCCAAAATCTTCCTCAGAAATGAGGTTTCGAATGCTTGTAGGCGTACCTAAGGAAATCAAGAACAACGAAAACCGGGTGGCAATGACCCCGGCTGGAGCGCATGAGCTCGTTGTACGTGGCCACCAGGTTGTAATTGAGAAGTCCGCGGGAGTTGGCTCCGGTTTTTCCGACTCGGATTACATTTCCGCGGGTGCAACTATTGCCTCAACCGCTGAAGATATCTGGGCAACGGCCGAAATGATCGTCAAGGTGAAGGAGCCCATCGCTCCCGAATACGCACTTATGCGTAAAGGCCAGATTCTGTTTACCTACCTGCACCTTGCTGCATCCAAGGAATGCACAGATGCAATTTTGAATTCCGGCACTACAGCAATCGCCTACGAAACCGTTCAGCTTGCCAACCGTCAGTTGCCCCTTCTGCAACCCATGAGCGAAGTTGCCGGAAGGCTCTCGGCGCAAATTGGTGCCTATCAGTTGATGAAGACCAAAGGGGGACCGGGAATCCTTATGGGAGGTGTCCCTGGAACTGCCAGAGCGAAAGTAGTGGTAATCGGTGGCGGCGTTGCGGGCGCGGAAGCTGCCCACGTTGCGCACGGTATGGGCGCGGAAGTCACAATTATTGATCTCTCTATTCCAAGGCTTCGCGAGCTAGATGTTCGATGGAATGGCGCTGTCAACACTCGCGTATCAAACACCTTTGAAATTTCTAAAGCTTTGAAGGATGCCGACCTAGTAATCGGTTCGGTGCTGATTCCGGGAGAGCGTGCACCCAAGCTTGTTACTGACGAAATGGTGAAGAACATGAAGCCAGGATCGGTACTTGTGGACATTGCAATTGATCAGGGTGGTTGCTTTGAAAATTCCAGAGCCACTACTCACGACAATCCAACCTACGAAGTGCACGGTTCAACTTATTACTGCGTTGCGAACATGCCGGGTGCAGTCCCAGCTACTTCAACCACTGCCCTCACAAATGCGACTTTGCCTTACGTTTTAGCGCTGGCTTCCAAGGGATGGAAGAAGGCGCTTAAGGATGATGCAGCACTTGCACTTGGACTGAATGCGCACGAGGGAGCTGTGACTTACGCTGCGGTTGCCCAAGCGTTCCCAGATAAGAAGTTTGTGGAAACCAGTTCGCTGCTCTAGCTATTTGCGTTTGCGAGAGCGAATAAAAATAATGCTCACTGCAATCACTACCGTGCAGATCAGCACCCATAGCGCAATCGTTCGCTCTTGAGCGATGGTTTCGCAGGAAGTCCACCCGTCTTGCTGAATATCGGGGGTGCAGGTGGTTGGGTCGAAAAATCCAATTCCCCACGCGAGAATTCCAACCGAGGCAACGGTTGCCAGCATCGCCAAGGAGTTGTTACGCATCTTTAGTGTTCGTGGCCTTCGTGGCTTTGAGCTTCGATTTCCGCCTTTACTGCCACCATGTCCAACTTTTTTACCTTGCCAATGAGGTCTTCTAGTGCCGGAGCAGGCAGGGCTCCTGGCTGATTAAATAACAAAACTCCGTCTCGGAAGATCATGAGAGTTGGAATCGAAGATATCCCTGCCATCCCGGCGAGCTGCTGCTCTGCCTCGGTGTCAACCTTGGCAAAAGTAACCTCAGGGTGAGACTCAGACGCCTTTTCAAAAATTGGGCCGAACATTCTGCAGGGGCCACACCACTCCGCCCAGAAGTCGACCAGAGTAATTCCCTCGGAGAGCACGGTTGGCTCGAAGGTTTCCAAAGTGAGATCAACCGTTGACATTCACAAGCTCCTTGTTTTGATTTCGAGAGGTTTGAGCTACAAGTATCCCAGCAATCACGACCAAACCTCCAAGTGCTTGAGTCAGGGTTATGGTCTCGTTCAACCAAAGCAGTGCGACCAAGAAGGCTAGAACAGTCTCGCTAGTGGCAATAATTCCCGCCAGGGTCGCACTTAGATGCCGAAGTGATAAATAACTAAAAGCCATTGGAAGGAAAGATCCCATAACTCCAAGCCAAATCAATAGCAACCAAAGCGGTAAGGAAATCGAATCAAGCGAACCCCCCAAGTTCACTAGCCCACCGAGTCTGTCGAAATCAAAGTTTGGAAGATTTGCTAGCGGCAAGAAAAACAATGTGGAGAAACCCATGCCGTATGCCATGGCAACGTTTGTCGGGAGCCAACGTTGCACTCTCTCAACGCTGAGGAAGTAGATAGTCAAACAGGCTGCTGCAGCAGCACCAAAAAGCAGGCCAACTGGATTGAGTTCATTGTTGAAAATGTTGGCTACTACCGCCAAGCCACCCAGCACCAAAATCGCACCGAGCCAAATCTGAGGCTTCACCTTTTCTTTGAAAAGAATTACAGCAACTATTGGCACCCACAGCACAGCCGTGTATTCGATGAGCAGGGCAATGCCAATTGGAAGCAGAGCAACGGCCTGTGAGTAGGTGTACTGGAGCATTCCAACTCCAATGATTCCCACGGCCGCGAGTTGCGGAAGTTTACGGATCGGAACCCTTAGGGCGTCTCGATTGCTCACCAGTGCCCAAGCAAAGGCAAATAGACCCGCAGAGAGGGCCCTTATAAATACAACTTGTTCCGCTCCAATTCCCGAAGTGATAATCACCTTGGTGGTGGAGGCATTGATTCCAAAAAGAAGCGAAGCGGCTAGAGCAAAAAGCACTCCCAACAATGGGTTTTTATGAGCCACTTAGTTTCCAACTCTCAATAGCCAATTCGGCCATCTTCAGTCTATGCCTCTGCTGGAATCCTCTCGGATAGCCGAGGTTTACCGAATAGGACTTAACCTATTGGCATGAAAACTTTTGTTCTTGGTGGTGGCTGTTTCTGGTGCTTGGATTCGGCATATGTTAACTTCAAAGGGATTCACGAGGTAACTTGCGGCTATGCCGGAGGCACCTTGGACAATCCTTCCTATGAGCGAGTCTGTGACGGAAATACCGGACACTCGGAAGTCGTTTCGGTCACATTTGATGAAAGCGTAATCTCACCTGATCAGGTGATGGACATATTTTTCACGCTCCACGATCCAACCCAGCTGAACCGCCAAGGCAATGATGTGGGTACTCAGTATCGAAGCTCTATCTTTTATGCAAACGAGGAAGAAAAGGCTTACTTTGAAAGCCAAATTGAAAATGCAAAAAGTCTTTGGGGGCAGGGAGTAGTCACTACTCTTGAGCCCTTGACCAAGTTCTGGCCTGCGGAGGAATACCATCAGGACTTTTTTGCAAAGAACCCGAATCAGGGTTACTGCGTTGCTGTTGTAGCCCCAAAGGTCGCAAAGGTCAAAAAGAGTTTCCAAGAACTTTTGAAATAGTAGAAGTTATCCACAGATTTACAAATTCAGCACCTGTCCTTTTTAGTTTTTGTCACACTGTCTCTCACTCCGTGAGAAAGGACAAAAATGACAGAGCAAATTACAGTTTCGGGACTTGTAGCAACATCACCTAGACACCTGGTTACCCCGGATGGACTCCCTATCACCTCGTTTCGGCTAGCCGCTGCTCACAGACGATACGACAAAGCTGCGCGGAGGTGGATTGAGTCTGACACTAACTGGTTCACCGTTTCATCTTTCAGACAGCTGGCAACCAACAGCTCTTCCAGTTTGAACAAGGGTGACCGCGTTGTAGTAACCGGGAAGCTAAAGATTCGTGATTGGGACAACGGTGATCGTTCGGGCACCTCGGTCGAAATTGAAGCAGACGCTATAGGCCACGACTTACGTTGGGGGACCGCAGAATTTGTCCGCACCACAGTTTCGAGCCAGCTGGACCCAGAAGAGGAAGAAGAGCAAGAGCTAGTTCCGGCATAGATCCCACAAGCCGGTCGACCACTCCTGCCCCCAATTGGATTAGGTCGACCACAATCCCTCTTCACTCGCGACAATATAGAGCCGAGCATGGCCAAATTATGCGGATAAACTATCCGTCAGTTGCGAGTGAAGAGGGATTTTCCATTCGCAAACACTTCCGAGGGAAAAGCAAATGGCCGAATTTATCTATCAAATGATTAAGGCGCGCAAAGCGCATGGCGACAAGGTCATTCTGGACGATGTCACCTTGGCCTTTTATCCCGGCGCGAAGATAGGCGTTGTTGGTCCAAATGGTGCGGGTAAGTCATCTGTTTTGAAGATCATGGCTGGTATGGATACTCCGTCTAATGGAGAGGCTCGACTAAACCCCGGTTCCACGGTGGGAATCTTGATGCAGGAACCCCCGCTGGATGAAACCAAGACGGTCCTGGGCAATGTTGAAGAAGCGGTCCAGGACACCAAGCAGAAAATTGAACGCTTCAACCAAATCTCGGCAGAGCTTGCAAACCCCGACGCTGACTATGACTCGCTGCTTGCAGAGATGGGCGAGCTTCAAGAGCAAATCGATCATGTCGATGGCTGGGATCTTGACAATCAACTCGAGCAGGCCATGGACGCGCTTCGTTGCCCGCCTTCAGATATGCCGGTGACTCACTTATCCGGAGGAGAACGCAGACGCGTGGCGCTCTGCAAGTTGCTACTAGAAAAACCCGACTTGCTTCTTCTCGACGAGCCCACAAACCACCTTGATGCAGAGAGCGTGCTGTGGCTCGAGCAGCACTTGGCAAAGTATCCGGGTGCGGTCCTCGCGGTCACTCACGATCGGTATTTCCTAGACAATGTTGCGCAGTGGATTTTGGAGCTAGACCGAGGCCGTGCGTTTCCCTACGAGGGGAATTACTCCACTTACCTTGAGAAGAAGCGCGAACGCCTTGAGGTTCAAGGAAAGAAAGACGCCAAACTCGCGAAGCGTCTTTCAGACGAACTCGAATGGGTCAGATCTTCACCCAAGGCCAAGCAAACAAAGTCCAAGGCTCGACTTGCCCGCTACGAGGAGATGGCTGCAGAGGCTGACAAGACTCGCAAGTTGGATTTCGAAGAGATTCAGATTCCTCCAGGACCACGACTGGGAAATGTCGTCATCGAGGCAAACAAAATCTCTAAGAGTTTTGACGGAAGACCACTATTCACGGACTTGAGTTTCAGTCTGCCGAGAAATGGAATTGTTGGAATTATCGGTCCTAACGGTGTTGGAAAATCAACTCTCTTCAAGTGCATTACAGGAATTGAGAAGCTGGACTCTGGGGATTTGAAGATTGGTGAAACGGTAACCATCAGTTACGTTGACCAAGGAAGAGCGGGTATTGACCCAAACAAGACCCTCTGGGAAGTTGTTTCAGGCGGACTTGATTTCATGCAGGTCGGCCAGGTGGAAATGCCCTCTCGTGCCTATGTCGCAGCCTTCGGCTTCAAGGGGCCCGATCAGCAGAAAAAGGCGGGGGTACTCTCCGGAGGAGAACGTAACAGACTAAACCTCGCACTTACTCTCAAGCAGGGAGGCAATCTTCTATTGCTTGACGAACCAACAAATGACCTGGATGTCGAAACGCTTTCCTCGTTAGAAAATGCCCTAGGTGAGTTTCCGGGTTGTGCGGTTGTTATTACTCACGATCGCTGGTTCTTGGACCGAGTAGCGACTCACATACTTGCCTATGAGGGAACTGACGAGAAGCCGGACAATTGGTATTGGTTCGAAGGAAACTTTGAGGCTTACGAAGAGAACAAGATCTCTCGCCTTGGACCGGAAGCTGCGAAACCTCACCGTTCCGCATACCGCCGACTCACCCGCGACTAATCTTGGCCAATTCTTTCCTGCTCACAGATCCGGCTACTCGCTCGGATCTTGAGAAGTTTCTGAATAGGGCGAAGAAACTCGACAGCAACGGGGCTGTCCGTCTAAAGGCTTTCGGCGAAGTCCTTACGGCAACAGTTGCACCTATATATAACTCATCAATACTTGGAAATGACCCCACCATCTTGGGGATGAGAGTCGCAAAACTCTCTGAGCCAAGCGATGGCGATGTGGTGGCATCCCTGGGATCCATCCTTGAAAGACTCGCCGGTAAAGACCTGGAGCTCTCGTGGCCGCCGAGCCGAGAAGTGGTTCCATGGGCAGGCATTTCCCCACCCCAGTCGGGTTGGGAACATTTGGGCGAGATCTCCGCGATCGAAATATCAGAAATCGCAAAGGCTGGGATTGAAGAGGTTGCCGCTTCAGTACCCCAAGACACTGGCGCAAGTTTGGTGCAAAAAGTCAGGTCAAACGTGTGGGGGAGAAGCTTTGGTGAATTTGGTTTACCCCAAGGGGTTTGTTTTGGCCTGTTAGGACTTGGCTTTTTAGAAAATGGACAAGAAGTAAAGGTCTATGCCAATCAAAACTGGCGAAGACTCTCAAGTAGCTTTGGACACGTTCTCACGAAACTGAGTTAGTCCTCGAAAGTGTTGAGCATGGCGTGGGCAGCCCGCTGCAGATAATCCCAAAGTTCATCACGATCTATTTGTGCAAGATCAAGAGAATTCACTGCTGCTTCCATGTGAAGTAGCCATCTGTCTCGGGCTTGCGGATTTATCTTGAATTCGAAATGCCTCATGCGGAGCCTAGGGTGGCCTCGTTCTTGCTGGTAAGTGTCAGGCCCGCCCCAATACTGCTCGAGAAACATTCTTAGTCTGCGCTCAGCTGGACCTAGATCTTCTTCGGGGTACATCGGTTTGAGAATCTCATCTGATGCAACACCCTTATAAAATTCGGCGGCTAACTTTTCAAATACTTGAGCGCCACCGACGCGATCGTAAAAAGAGTTTTGTGACAATTACTTCTGCGTTGAGTTTCCGACTTTGAGTATCTCGCCATTTCTGACATACCAAAGTGCACCGGTTCTATCTCTTACCTGCGTAACGCGAAGTCCAACTCTCTCGACTTCGCCCTCGACTCCATCCAGGTTGACTTTGTCGCCGACCCCATACTGATCTTCAAACACGATAAATATTCCGCTGATTACATCTTTTACTAACGCTTGACCACCAAAACCAATTGCAGCTCCAAGGATTGTCGTTACGGCAATCAGAGCACCGGTGTCGACTCCGAGTTCGGAAAGAATCATTACGGTTGCAGTAATTGCGATGCCCCAGGTTGCCAAGTTGTCCAAGATCGAAGCCATGGTTGCGGTTCTGGCCAATACTCGCTGCTCAGCAAGAATTCCTTTGGTCTCGGAAGTCTTTGCGATCGACTTCACGAGGCGATTACTTGCGACCTTGATGACGATTCTCATGGCGATAGCGACTGCGACTATTGCAGTGATTCGGATTGGGGTTTGCCAGGTTGTCAGAAACTCTTGAAATTCCATCAGATGTCGACTTTCTGCGCGGCTAGGGCTCTCTCTAGGTTGGCAAGGTTTTCAACCAGAATGCGTCGGAGCGCTGGTTTTTCGAGAATTTCCGGCTTGTTTATCAAAGCCTTGGTCGCGTCCGCAAGCGACTGGTTACCCAGCCTGACCGGATAGAGATTATTCAGCAAGTATGCAGCGATGTGGTAGCTGCGAGACTCCCAGATTTTTAGTGCGCTGGCGAGGTACTTGTCTTGGTACTCGGTTAGTAGTCCAAGATCTAGCACCCTTCCAAAGGCAAGCGATGCCGAATTCACAAGAGTGTTTGAGTATTCCTCAGTTTCAACCAAAGTGCGCCAAGCGATGGCTTTGGATTCCTTGTTTGGCAATACAGCTCTCGCCGCCGCGGCAAACTTCTGTCCGTTGGCTGTGTTGTCTCGTTCCAGCTCCTTTTCAATCTCGGGGGTGTCAGCCTTGCCAAGAGTTACTAGACCTATCAATAGCTCCCAGCGCAAATCAGTGTCAATTTTCAGACCAGCGATTGACTTTGTTCCTGAGAGCAAACCTTCCAACCAATTCGCATGAGAATCATTGGTAACAAACTGTGGAACAAACTTTGTGAACTGGAATTGACTGTCGCTTCCTGGAGCTGCAGACTCGGCCAGCCTTATAAGTCCGGTTGCCACTTTCTCCAAGGTTGCAAGACGTTTCTCTGGTTTCACATAAAGGTTTGCGGTTGTGACCAGTTGGTTTAGGAGCGTAAAGATGGTGGTTGACTCTGTCTCAGTCGCGATGTGATCCAAAACCAAGTTCACAAAGTCAGTGGCAGGCGCTTCTGCATCTCTGGTTGCATCCCAGGCCGCAGTCCAAACCAAGGTTCTAGCGAGCGAGTCACTGATACCCGAGAGGTTTTTGAGGGCAACTTGTCTCGAAGGCTCATCTAGTCGAATCTTCGCGTACGCGAGATCGTTGTCGTTTAGCAGCACAAAATCAGGTCTTTGCTTGCCAACCAGCTCAGTGACGATGGTCTCTGGGCCGTCTACGTCAAGCTCCAGGTAACTTTCACGCTCAAGCTTGCCCTGATTGAGATTGAAAAAACCAATGCCCATTCGGTGTGGTCGAATGGTGGGTTGTTCTTCAATAGCGGTCTGAGTGACTTTGAAGCTCGTTATCACGCCAGCCCCGTCAGTCACTATCTGTGGTTTCAGAGTGTTCACACCGGCGGTCTCGAGCCAAAGCTTTGACCAACTCTTAAGTTCTCGTCCCGATTCTCGTTCTAGCTCAACCAACAGATCATTCAATTCGGTGTTTTGCCAAGCGTGCTTTTTGAAATAGGCCGAAACACCTCTAAGGAAAGGCTCTCTTCCGACCCAGGCAACCAGCTGCTTCAGAACTGACGCTCCCTTTGCGTAGGTGATTCCATCGAAATTCACCTGAACATCTTCGAGGTCATTGATCTCGGCGACGATTGGGTGAGTGGATGGCAACTGGTCCTGTCGGTATGCCCAGTTTTTCTCTAGCGAGGCAAAGGTTGTCCAAGCCTGGTCCCACTCTGAAGCTTCGGCGGTCGCCAACGTGGAGGCGTATTCGGCGAAGGATTCATTCAGCCACAGATCGTTCCACCAACGCATTGTCACGAGGTCTCCAAACCACATGTGGGCCAACTCGTGCAGCACTGTTACGACGCGTCGTTCCTTTGTTGCGTCTGAAACGGCAGAGCGGAACACATAGTTTTCTGTGAACGTAACCGCTCCGGCGTTTTCCATGGCCCCTGCATTAAAGTCCGGAACCCATAGCTGGTCGTACTTGGTGAATGGATATGGGTAATCAAAAGCCTTTTCAAAATATTCAAACCCGGCCTTGGTTTTTTCAAAGATGTATTCCGGGTCCATAAATTCGGCCAGAGAAGATCGGCAAAAAACGCCGAGCGGAATAGTTCTGCCATCCGAGCTAGTGAGTTCATCGCGCCACCGAGTGTAAGGACCGGCTATTAGAGCTGTGATGTAACTGGAAATTCTTGGAGTCTTTTCAAAGTGCCAACGAGAGTGAGTATCGTCTAGCGACTGGGATTCCGGCGTGGGGGAGTTGGAGATCACCTGCCAGTTCTTTGGCGCATCCACAATGAATTCAAATGTTGCCTTCAAATCAGGCTGCTCGAAGACCGGGAACATTCTTCTAGAGTCTGGAACTTCAAACTGGGTGTAGAGATAAACCTCATTGTCCACCGGGTCCACGAAGCGGTGCAGTCCCTCGCCAGTGTTGGAGTACTTTCCTCTGGCCTTGACTCTCAGTACGTTTTTTCCTTGCAGATTTGGAAGTTCGATCCGTATTCCATCCGAGTATTTACTGGGGTCAAGAGATTCCCCGTTCAGTTCGATATAAGAGACGGAGTCTGTCATTGCATCTATGAATGTCGAACTTCCAGGTTCCGAGCTTTCGAACCTAACCGTGGTGTCCGAGCCAAAAGTCTCCGGATCGGAGTCAATCACAAGGTGAACCAGGTAGCTGTCGACCTTTAGCTTGCTAGCACGCTCCTGAGCTTCGATGCGTGTGAGATTTTCTCCGGGCAAAATACTCTCCATTAACTCTTTGTTTCGAACTAGCCTAACCAACCTAAAGTCGCTCAAATGAAGGGATAATTTAGCCATGCGTTCCATTATTTTGGCTGCCAGTACAACCCCCGAGGGTTCCGCGGCGTTGGCCGAAATTGGGGCTGCACTTTTGGTCTTGGGAATTGTTGCTTTTTTGGCGAACCGATTGAAGTTCTCTGTGGTGCCGCTGTACCTATTAATAGGTTTGGCAGTTGGTGAGGGCGGCCTAGTGCCATTGAATCTCTCTGAGGACTTTTTAAATACCGGTGCCCAAATTGGTGCAATCATGCTCCTTTTGTTGCTGGGGCTGGAGTACAGCGCCTATGACCTGGCCAAGGCATTTTCCGAGCGTCGTTCCGCAGGCTTGGTTGACTTCCTCGTCAGCGCAACTCCCGGCTTTGTATTGGGATTGGTCTTTGGTTGGGGTTGGGTTGGAGCGTTCGCGCTTGCTGGAATTACCTACGTATCCTCCTCAGGTATTGCCGCCCAGTTAATTAAGGAATTGGGATTTAGGAAATCTGAGGTGTCTAAACGAGCGATTGGAATTTTGGTTTTTGAGGACCTGGCGCTCGCTCCATACCTTCCCCTGATTACCTCTTTGGTGCTGGGCGTTTCGGCTTGGTCCGGAATCATTTCGGTTGGTGTTGCACTGGCTGTCACTGGGCTGGTTCTGCTGATTAGCTACAAGGGTTCCAGCAAGTTAACCAAGATTCTTGATCCAAATGAACCAGGTGGTTTACTCCTCACGGTTTTTGGTGCCGCGCTGCTGGCTGCAGGGTTGGCTGATTTGGTTGGATTCTCCGGTGTGGTTGCCGCCTTCCTAATTGGACTGCTGCTGACAGGTGAGGTTGCCGAAACCGCGCGTGCCAGATTGAGTCCGATCAGGGACATCTTTGCCGCGATCTTCTTCTTGTTCTTTGGTATCACAACAAACCCTGCCGATGTGCCGGCAGTTTTGCCGGCTGCAATACTGCTCGCAGCCGTGGGTATTGGTGGGAAACTCTTTGTGGGTTGGTGGGTTGCAAGGGATATGCATGACCCGAATTCTTGGCTTCGAGTCGGTGGATTCTTGGTTGCGCGAGGAGAGTTTTCCATGGTTATCGCGGCGCTAGCTGCCCCTGCGATTCTTGGAGTCGAACTCCAGGCCCTCACCCTCAGCTACGTAATTATCACCGCTTTTGCAGCTTCCCTAATTTTGCGGTTCACTAGAAGTCCCTTGGAACGCTAGAGAGAAGCAAGATGCGAATTCACATTGCTACCGACCACGCAGGCATGGAGCTCAGTGCCTTTCTAGTAAGCGAGCTAACCAAACAAGGTCATGAGCTCGTGGACCACGGTCCCAAGGTTTACGACGCCCTGGATGATTATCCGGGCTTTTGCATCGCGGCTGCCCAGGCGGTAGTCAAAGACCAGTCGAACGGCATTCAAGCTCTTGGGATTGTTCTGGGTGGCTCTGGTAATGGTGAGCAAATTGCAGCCAACAAAGTTGCTGGAATTCGAGCAGCACTGATTTGGAATCGTGACACTGCAAGCCTTGCTCGCGATCACAATGATGCCAATGTCGCAGCGGTTGGTGCCAGGCAACACTCAAATCAAGAGGTTCTCGAACTCATTGAGATTTTCATCGGAAAAGACTTCTCAAATGACGAAAGACACGTGCGAAGAATTTCCAAGATTGCACACTTTGAAAAAACCGGTGAGGTTCTCTACTAAGTGCCCGAGGGTCATACTGTCCATCGAATTGCGAATCAATTCAACGAGCATTTTGCTAGTCGGAAACTAAAAGTCTCTTCACCGCAAGGTCGATTCGCTGAAGATGCCGAATTGGTTTCGGGTAAGAAATTGCAAGTTGCAGAAGCATTCGGAAAGCAAATGTTTTTGCAGTTCTCAAACTCACTTCAGATCAGAATTCATTTGGGGATTTATGGAAAGTGGCAGATACAGAAAATCGAAGCTGCAGAAGAAATACCCTGGGGACAAGTTCGAGTGCGTTTTCAAAGCCCCACGCATGTCGCAGACCTTCGCGGGCCAACGGCATGTGAAGTCTTAGACCAAGAGGATGTAGCGGCGGTTGTGTCAAAGCTTGGACCCGACCCACTTAGACCAGACCCAAATGAAACTGAGCGCCTTAGGTTTATCGAGAGAGTTCTCAAATCAAAAACCTCGATTGGTTTGTTGCTTATGAACCAATCGGTCATCTCAGGCATTGGAAATGTCTACCGTGCAGAAATCTTGTTTCGGCAGGGGATCAATCCCCACAAGTCGGGAAGCGCGTTGAGCCCCGAGGAGATATCGAGTATTTGGAGCGACGCCGTGAAACTGCTGGCCTTTGGGGTCAAAAAGGGAATCATGGTCACCAGGGACGAACTTTTGGGTAAATCTCCGAAATTTGAGGATCGATACTTTGTTTATAAGCGGAACGGATTGCCCTGTCGGGTTTGCGGCAAAAAGGTAGTTTTAGAGGAAATGGGGTCCAGGAAGCTTTATTTCTGCCCCAGCTGTCAGAGGTGACTGGAGCGAGTGACGGGAATCGAACCCGCGTAATCAGTTTGGAAGACTGAGGCTCTACCATTGAGCTACACTCGCGAATGCCCGTAGGCACTTAGACATTCTATGGGATAGACTTTGGGAGTTTGTTGCCGAGGCAGCAAATGCAACCGGGATGTAGCGCAACTTGGTAGCGCACCTGTTTTGGGTACAGGGGGTTGCAGGTTCAAATCCTGTCATCCCGACCACTTTGGTCAACTAACTAGCCACGGAGAAACCTTGAAGACTGTCGTTTCGAAACTCAACCCAACCCGCGTCAAGCTTGAAATCACAGTCGAACCAGCTGATTTCAAGCCAGCCCTAGACCAGGCCTATAAGACCGTGGCACAGCAAATCAATATCCCTGGGTTTAGAAAAGGGCACGTCCCAGCCCCGGTGATAGACCAGCGCGTAGGACGCGGAGCAGTTTTGGCCCAGGCGATTAATGACTCCCTGGATAACTACTACCGTCAGGCAATCAAGGAAGAGAATCTTCGACCACTAGACACCCCTCAGGCGGATGTAAAGCAGGCTCCGGATGAGAAGACCCTTGAGGGCAATCTGGTTATTGAAATTGAAGTAGAGGTCAGACCTGAGTTCTCTCTTCCTGAATACAAGGGACTCAAGGCAAAGGTTGACTCGGTCAAGGTTGCCAAGATGGACGTAGAGTCTGAGTTGGACGCATTGCGCGCTCGCTTTGGAACTTTGAAGGTTGTTGAGCGACCCGCTCAGCGAGGCGATTTCACAAGCATTGATCTTTCCGCCGTTATTGACGGTAAGACAATCGACACCGCCACTGACATCTCCTACGAAATTGGTTCGGGCCAACTTCTGGATGGAATCGATGACGCACTTGAGACCCTGACTGCAGGGGAGACCACAACTTTCAAGTCGAAGCTCGTTGGTGGAGACCAGGCCGGAGCAGAGGCAGAAGTGACCGTCAAGCTAAACGCGGTCAAGGAGCGCGAACTTCCTGAGGCCAACGATGAATTCGCTCAGCTCGCTTCCGAGTTCGACACCTTGGAAGAACTGAAGAAGGACATTGAAACCAAGCTTGGCTCGGCCATGGTTCGTAAGCAATTACTTCAGGCTCGTGATGTGTTGGTAGACCAGCTAATCGCTGCAGCCAAGATTCCAGTTTCCGATGTCGTGATTAAGCGCGAAGTTGAGAGCCATCTCGAGGGTGAGGGTCGTCAACAGGACGACGAACACCGCAAGGAAGTAACGGAAGAGTCAACCAAGGGCTTCCAGTCACAACTTCTTTTGGATGCGATTGCTGAAAAAGAGGACATCAAGGTCGAAGACCAAGAACTAATTGAGTACCTTGCTCAGGCTTCTCGCTCATACGGCATGGACCCAAACGACTTCATCCGACAGGTAGCAGATGCCGGGCAAGTTCCCGTGTTTGTTAGCGACTTGGCCCGCCGCAAGGCCGTAGACCTAATCCTCGCTCAGGCTGAAGTCAGCGACAGTGAGGGCAAAAAGGTCGAAGTTTCGGCCTAACGCCTAGGGCGAACACGCCCCCGAAAGTAACCTGACACCGCCTATCTTGGTAGAGAACCAAGGAGTTTGACATGGCGATGCCCCAACAGATGCCCAACAGTGTTTTCGATCGACTGCTGAAAGATCGCATTGTTTGGCTAGGTAGTGAAGTGCGCGACGAGAACGCGAATGAAATCTGCGCAAAGATTTTGCTTTTAGCTGCAGAGGATGCAGAAAAAGACATCTACCTCTATATCAACTCACCAGGTGGTTCAATCACTGCTGGCATGGCCATCTACGACACCATGCAATACGTGCCGAATGACATCGTCACTGTTGGTATCGGAATGTGTGCATCAATGGGGCAGTTCTTGCTCTCCTCCGGCACCAAGGGAAAGCGATATGCCACGCCCAACACGAGAGTGTTGCTGCACCAGCCGCACGGTGGATTTGGTGGAACGGCATCAGACATTCAGACTCAAGCGGACCTAATCATTTCAATGAAGAAGCAATTGGCTTCGATTACTGCCGACCAGACTGGAAAGACTGTCGAGCAGATCATGAAAGACGGTGACCGCGACCGTTGGTTTAGCGCGGAAGAGGCGCTCGAGTACGGTTTCATCGATCACATCCAAGAGTTTGCGTCTCGCAACACTGGCGTAGGAAAGGCTTAACCATGAGTTTTATCGAAGCTGGCGGTCAGCGCATTCCAATGCCACAAGCACGTTACATACTTCCCGAGTTTGAAGAGCGCACTTCATACGGATTCAAGCGTCATAACCCCTACACAAAGCTTTTCGAGGATCGCATTGTTTTTCTTGGTGTTCAGGTAGATGACGCATCGGCAGATGACATCATGGCTCAGCTTTTGGTTTTGGAGAGCCAGGATCCAGACCGAGACATCACCATGTACATCAATTCACCTGGTGGCTCATTCACAGCATTGACTGCTATTTACGACACCATGCAGTACATCAAGCCTCAGATTCAGACCGTGTGTTTGGGGCAGGCTGCCTCTGCCGCGGCAGTGCTACTAGCCGCCGGTGCCCCAGGCAAGCGCCTGGCATTGCCAAATGCCAGAGTTCTGATCCACCAGCCTGCAACCGGTGGAGCGGGTCAGGGACAGGCCTCAGATATTGAGATTCAGGCTAGAGAAATCATGCGAATGCGCGACTGGCTGGAAGTCACACTTGCAAAGCACACCGGCAAGGACGTAGCTAAGGTTCACCAAGATATCGACCGTGACACCTTCCTTACCGCCCAAGAGGCTAAGGATTACGGGCTTATTGACCAAGTGCTGACCACTCGCAAGAGCTCTAGTTAGTACGGCGGTGCTTACCGCCTTTGTCCTAGGCGGGTAATAGGGTTTTTGCTATGACCTTGAGCGAATCCAGCGAATACCTGAAGTGCTCTTTCTGCGGAAAGAGCCGCAAGCAGGTTAGAAAACTCATAGCTGGACCCATGGTCTATATCTGCGATGAGTGCATCGAACTGTGCAACGAGATCATCGAAGAAGAACTCGGCAACGCAGTCGCCGAGGGCACCGAGTCCCTTGATTTGCCAAATCCTAAGGAAATAAAGTCTTTTCTAGACGAGTACGTGATCGGGCAGGACACCGCGAAAAAGCAACTGGCTGTCGCGGTTTACAACCACTACAAACGAATTCGTGCAACCGGAACGCTAACCCGGGCCGGAAAGTCACACGACGACATTGAAATAGCCAAGTCCAATATTTTGATGATTGGACCCACCGGTTGCGGTAAGACTTACCTTGCCCAGACTTTGGCCAAGCGGCTAAATGTTCCATTCGCTGTCGCCGATGCGACCGCCCTGACTGAAGCTGGCTACGTTGGTGAGGATGTCGAAAACATCTTGCTTAAACTTCTGCAGGCCGCGGACTACGATCCCAAGCGCGCCGAGACAGGAATCATCTATATTGACGAGATTGACAAAATTTCTAGGAAATCTGAAAACCCTTCAATTACTAGAGACGTATCAGGCGAAGGCGTGCAGCAGGCTCTGCTAAAGATTCTTGAGGGAACCGTTGCATCTGTGCCTCCTCAAGGTGGCAGGAAGCATCCGCAGCAGGAGTTCATCCAGTTAGACACCACCAATGTCTTGTTCATAGTTGCAGGTGCATTCGCGGGACTAGAGACAATTGTTGGAGAGCGAACCGGCAAAAAGGGAATCGGTTTTGGCTCTCCGCTGAAAGAAAAATCTTCCGGCTCCGAGGTCTACAAACAAGTCCAACCTGAGGATCTCAGAAAGTTCGGCTTGATTCCAGAATTCATCGGACGCTTACCTGTGATTGCAACCGTCGAAGAGCTCGACAGACCAGCCCTGATCGCAATTCTCACCGAGCCAAAGAACGCGCTGATCAAGCAGTATCAACGCATGTTTGAAATCGATGGCTTTGAACTCGAGTTCGAACCAACGGCCATTGAACTGATTGCGGACCTTGCAATTGAGCGCGAAACCGGAGCTAGAGGGCTTCGAGCGATTCTCGAGGAGACCTTGGGCCAGATCATGTTCGAACTTCCCGGAAGTGAAGAGCACGGAAGAATCGTTATCACGAGAGACATCGTGGAAAACAAATCAATGCCTGCAATCCAACCACCGAGGCAACGTCTGAAAGACAAAACCGCGTAAGCGTAAATGTCTAGAAACGAAAAGCTCGCCCCATTCCTTGCAGGTACTGTCGCATCCATCACAGGTTCAATCGCAACTTTTGGAATAGCAATTGCCGGACTCACCGCAATGGGTGCTACGTCAGAGCAAACGGCAACCGCACTTTTTGTCTTGCTCATAGGTTACGGAGTGCTTTCTATTGGGCTGAGCTATTGGCTCAAGATGCCGGTGTCGGTGGTTTGGTCAACTCCAGGCGCGGCTTTCCTTGCAAGCTCGGCTGCTCTTGACTTGGAATTCAATATTGCGGCTGGAGCCTTTTTAGTTTCCAGTCTGCTGATTGTTTTGACCGGTGTTTGGCCGTTTTTGGGAAACCTCGTTCGGAAAATTCCTCCAGCGATTTCAGCAGCCATGCTGGCGGGAGTGATTTTTCCTTTTGTGCTTTCCATTGTTCACAGCGCAGTTGACTATCCAGCCTTGATAATCCCTGTAGTAATTCTTTGGTTGCTACTAAATAGATTCCTAACGGTTTGGGCATCACCAATTGCAATCGGGCTTGGCTTTTTCCTGATTGGAACTTCGAGCGCGGTTTCCGAGATTTCGCAGATAAATTTCTGGCCGGAACTTGCAATTGTCAGTCCAGTGTTTGACCTCGCGGCAATTGTTGCAATTGGAATCCCGTTGTATTTGGTGACAATGGCCAGCCAGAATCTTCCAGGCTTGGCAATCATGAGTTCCCTGGGGTACAACCTTCCGACAGGAAAAGTCTTCGCATCGACTGGTACCGCTAGCGCAATAACAGCGTTCTTTGGTGGATTTGGACTAAACCTGGCAGCAATTACCGCTGCGCTAAATGCCGATGAAGGGGCAAGCAAGGATCCATCAAGAAGGTGGATTGCATCTTCCTTCGGAGGAGTGGTCTATATCCTCTTCGCCTTCTTTGCCGCACCGTTCGCAGCTTTTGTATTGGCTGTACCGCGCGAACTTCTGCTGTCGCTCGCTGGGATTGCGCTAATAAACACATTTGCCGGTTCGCTTAGAACTGCTATGGAAGGTCAGGCCACAAGGCTGGCGGCGGTAATCACTTTCCTTATCGGTGCTGCTGGTGTCACAATTTTCGGGATCGGGGGAGCATTCTGGGCTCTGGTTGCAGGAGTCCTAGTTTGGCTCTTAGGCCCAAGAAGTTAGAGCAGTCCTCGGCGTTCTAGGAGCGGCCTAATGTCGGCGTCTCGCCCTCTAAATTTTCTATAGAGCTCTAGTGAATCCTCAGAACCACCTCTTGTAAGCAGCATGTCACTGAATCGCTGGCCGTTTTCTCTGGTCAATCCACCATTTTCTTTGAACCAGTTCACTGTGTCGGCATCCAATACTTCGGACCAGATGTAACCGTAGTATCCGGCTGAGTAGCCCCCCATGAATATGTGAGCAAAGTAGTTGGTGCGGTAACGAGTCGGAACTGGTTCAAACCACAACCCATATTCCTCGATTGCATCTTTTTCAAACTGAACCAGATCCTCAGGAGTTTTATTTGCTTCGTGTAAGGCGAGGTCAAGAATTGCAGCTTGAAGATAGTGGGTAGTTTCAAACCCCTCATTAAACGAGGAGGCGGCGTTTAGTTTGTCAATCCAACTGAGGTCCAATGGCTCGCCCGTTTCGTGGTGCACGGCATAGTTTCTTAGGACTTCAGGCCATAACATCCACATCTCATTAGCTTGGGAAGGGAACTCAACGAAATCTCTCTCTACATTTGTTCCTGAGAATCTTGGATAGTAGACATCGGACAGAAGCCCGTGCAGGGTGTGGCCAAACTCGTGGAAGAGCGTGTTCACCTCATCGAATGTCATCAGACAAGGATCGTTCCCGGCCGGCTTCGGAATATTCATATTGTTCACAACTACTGGTCGCTTCCCGAGCAAGTGAGATTGATCAATCAGGTTGTTCATCCAAGCCCCACCGGCTTTTGAGGGCCTCGCGTATGGGTCGAACAAATAGAGTCCCCAGGGCTCTGAGTCTCTGAAGACCTCATAAACCTGAACATCGGGATGGTAGCCAACTAGATCTTTTCGGACTTTGAAAGTGAGACCATAAAGCTTTTCGGCTGCATAAAACACGCCATCTACGAGCACTTTGTTGAGCTCGAAAAAAGGCTTTAGCTCACTGGTGTCGATGGAATACTTTTGTGAGCGTTCACGCTCTGTGTAGCGGTCCCAATCCCAGCTCATTAGTTGCTCATCCGGGTATTCAAGCTGCATTTGGTGTTGCAAGGCTTCCGCTTCTGCCCTGGCATTTCTAATAGCTGCTGGGGCAATCTTCTTGAGCACTTCGTGAACCCGCTCTGGAGAACCTGCCGTCTGCTGTGCCGTTACATATTCAGCAAAACTCCGGTACCCAAAAAGCAGTGCTTTTTCGCGCCTCAGGTCCAAAAGCTCTCGGACTAGTTCAGAGGTGTCGTTTACATTGCCCCGAGAGGATCTGCTTAGCGTTCGCTGCATAAGCTCTCTGCGCAGTTCTCGGTTTTCAAGCTTGGCAAGAAGTGGGTGGCCTGAATAGTTCAAAAGGGGAAGCGCGAAGCCCGTTTGTCCTCTTTCTTCTGCGGCGGCTTTGGCGGCTTGTATCTCGACCTCGGACAAGCCCTTTAGTAGGCCTACATCGCTAACAAAAACAGCCAGGTCATTGGTGTCGGCAAGCACTCGCTTATCGAACTCTGCCTCAAGCGAGCTGGCTCGCTCGTTTATTTGGGCAACCCTATTTCGCGCATCTGCATCAAGGGCAGCACCTGCGAAGCGGAAGTCCAGAAGGTAACGACGCAGTAACCAACTCGACTCCTGGTTCAGCTCAAGCCTTCCCTGCTTTTCTTCTGCCTCGAGTTTTGTTAGTCGCTGGTATAGAGCTGGGTTTAGACGAATGGCATCATTGTGAGCTGCAAGACGTGGAGCTATCTCTGCCTCTATTGCCTGAAGCTTCTCTGAAGTGTCTGCTGAAGTTTTGTTGTAGAAGACCATCAGCATGGAATTAAGAATTTGACCAGATTTTTCAAGAGCGACAAGGGTGTTATCAAACGTGACTTCCGCTTGAGCAACAATGGCATCAACTTCCCGAAGTTGTTCACTGCATCCAAACTCAAACGCTGGTAGATAGTGATCATCAGATAAGCGCGCGAAATCTGGCAATTCGTATTCGAGTGCACTTTTGTTGAGGAGCGGGTTAGTCATGCCGCTAGCCTAACTATTCAGCGGGGGCTAGTACGACGTCGCTGAGAGTGACAGCGTCGGCCTGAGCGAAAGTAATGCTGTGAATCCGCCCTACTGCCTTCAAGTCCTCTTCAATCGCTTTCAACAAATCCGCGTTTGGACCAGAGATAGTGCAGCTGAGAATCTCTGCCTTCATCGATAGCTTTGCGTCCGATTTAGATTTACGAATTTGAATGAGCAGTTCACTTGCCAAATCAAGCAGCTCACCGCTCGCGATTTCATCCAGCTCTTCACGTCTTGGCCAACTGGACTTGTGAACTGATCCGGTCTGCCACCAAGACCAGACTTCCTCGGCTGCATAAGGAATAAACGGAGCAAAGAGACGAACCAAGGTGGCCAATGCTAAGCGAAGTGCAATGACAGCAGATGCTCTCTGTTCAGGAGAGTAATTACCTTGCTGACCGTAAGCCCTCTCTTTGACCAATTCCATGTAGTCATCGGTAAAGGTCCAGAAGAATCTTTCAGACAACTCAAGTGCACGTGTGTGGTCATAGTTTTCAAAAGCGTTGGTAGCTTGCTCGACTACGTCTGCTAGAGCTCCAAGCATGCTTCGATCGAGTTCTTCCGTGACCTTTGGATTCTCAATAGGTGACTCAAAGCTGAGCGCAA
>JACCDM010662192.1_pt1 | contig 23639 bp, 20 predicted proteins | sample 7445851 | NCBI WGS metagenome assembly JACCDM01 (sample SAMN15323438, study PRJNA562643) | freshwater metagenome | isolation source: river surface water | place: USA:Blue River Watershed | collected 2017-08-16
AGGACGTCTCCGCGAGTCGCGCCCGCTTCGCCTGGGGCGTCCCCTTCCCTCGGCCGCTCTCCGACGGAGAGACGCAGACCACCTACGTCTGGTTCGACGCCCTCCCGAACTACTGGACCGCACAGGCCTTCCCGGGCTCCCGCGCCCCGTGGCCCGCCGACGTGCACATCGTGGGGAAGGACATCACCCGCTTCCACGCGGTGATCTGGCCGGCGATGCTGATGGCCGCCGACCTCCCGCTTCCGAAGATGATCTGGGCGCACGGCTTCATCTCGCTCGGCGGGGAGCGGTTCTCCAAGTCGGCGGGCGTGAAGCTCGAACTCGCCGACGCGATCGCGCGCTTCGGCCCCGACGCCTTCCGGTACTACCTCCTCCGCGACGTGCCCTTCGACGGCGACGGCGCCTTCTCCTGGGAGCGCTTCGAGGCCGTCTACACCGCCGAGCTCGCCAACGGGCTCGGGAACCTCGCGAGCCGCACCACGGCGATGCTCGAGAAGTACTGCGAGGGCGTGGTCCCGACGGGACCGCGCGGCGCCACCGATGCCGCCGACCTCGCCGATTACGCCGTGGCCCGGGCCGCGATGGCCGGGGGCCGCGGCTTCCCGGTTCACGAGGCGCTCGAGGCGATCGTGCGCACCGTCGGACGCGCCAACCAGCTCATCCAGGACGCCAAGCCCTGGGTCCTGGCAAAGGACCCCGCCCAGCGCGAGGCGCTCGACGGGGTCTTGGCGACGCTGGCGCGCCAGCTGGCGCGCCAGGCGGTCTATCTCGCCCCCTTCATGCCCCAGAAGGCCGAGGCGCTCTGGCGGGCGCTGGGAGGCCCTGGGACGGCCGGGAGCACCACCTTCGCGGCGGCCGACACCCTCGACTGCGCCGGCTGGCGCGTGACGAAGGGCGAGGGGCTCTTTCCGCGGCCAGAGCCGCGGCCAGAGACACCGGCCGAGGCCTGAATCCCGCCCCCCGTCGATCCATCGCACGCCGTGCGACGTCAGAACGAGACCTTCGGCACCTCGCGTGCAGCCTCGCTCTGCACCTCGAAGTACTCCCGCGCCGCCGCGCCGGAGAGCTTGGCGACGATGACGGCGGGGAACTTCCGGATGTAGGTGTTGAAGTCGCGGACCGCGCCGTTGTAGTCGGTCCGCGCGACCGCGATCCGGTTCTCCGTCCCCGCGAGCTCGTCCTGCAGGCGGAGGAAGTTCGCGTCGCTCTTGAGCTGCGGATAATTCTCGGAGATCGCGAGGAGTCGACCGAGCGCGCCGGTCATCGCGTCATTCGCGCGCGCCATCTCGCCGACGTTGCGCCCCTGCACCGCGCCCGCGAGCCCAGCGCGGGCCTGCGCGACCTCGGTGAAGATCGTCATCTCCTGCTTGGCGTACCCCTTCACCGTCTCGACCAGGTTCGGTACGAGGTCGGCACGCCGCTGCAGCTGCACCTCGATCTGCTGCTGCGCCGACTGCGCGGTCTCGTCCTTGGTCTGGATGCTGTTGTAGTTCGCGATGCCGAAGAGGACGAGGAGGATCGGGAGCGCGATGAGGATCAGGGTACGGGGCTTCATCGAAGGCGGGAGGTCGAAGGGGTGAGGTTGAAGGAGGGAGGAATCAGCGAACGAGTGACCGGCATCAGGGGCGCCCGACGATCGCATCGACGTGCGCGACGAATCGCTCGAGCCCGGCGTGGTACGCGGTGAGCAGGGCATCGGCCTCCGCGGCGACAATCTTCGCCGAGCCGTCGACGTGCGCGAGCACTTTCAGGAACGGCGAGGGATCGAACCCGGCGTGACGGGCCGCGCGCCGCACCACCTCGGCCGCCGTATCGGCGGCCGGTTCGCCGTGCACGCGCAGCAGCGTCCGGAAGAGCACCAGCACCGCGCTCCGCGTGGCCGCGAGCAGCGCAATCTCCTGCGCGGCGTCCCCGTCGGCGGCGAGAAGTCCCTGTCGGAGGGCCAGGAGCTTCCCCATCGCCTCGAACTCGAGCTGGTGCCGCAGATTCGCGGCCTCCACCGGGGCGCCGTGCGGCAGCGCGCCCCAGAGCTCCCGGTGATGGGCGAGGATGTCGGCCACCTCGATCGCGAAGACGTCGCGACTCGCGTGCCACTCCGCCTCCGTGAGGATCAGCGGCGGCGGGTTCCCCAGCGCGCGCCACTCGCGCGTCGCGCGCGCGGAGGCGCGGAGTGACGCCGGGGTGAGCGCGCGGACCAGCACGAGCACGTTGTGGTCGGAGTGCTTCGCCACCTGCTCCCCGCGCGCCGCGGAGCCGTACAGGACCACCGCACGCAGCGCGTCGCCGTGCGCGTCGCGGAGCGCCTGTGTGAAGCCATCGAGTGTCATCGCCGCCATCTCAGAACCTCCCACCGGCGCCACCGCCGGAAAACCCACCGCCCCCACCGAACCCACCGAACCCACCGCCACCGAAACCGCCGCCACCCCAGCCTCCACCTCCCCATCCGCCGCCACGACCGACCGGGAACGGCACCACGACCAGGCCGCCGCGTCGACGGCCACGAGACTGCAGGACGGAGATCAGGATCACCATCGCGATGAGGAGGACGAAGCGCCCACCCCCGCCCTCGGTGCCACGCCGCACCGACCGCGGTGGCACGAGCGCCGAATCGAGGGCGAACCCGAACTCCCCGGCGAATCGCTCAGCCACCCGCGCCGTGAGGCGGGTCAGCGCCGGGCCATACGCCCCCTGCCGGAGCTCAGGGGTCGCCTCGCGGACGAAGTCCCCCGTCATCGCGTCGGTCAGGAAGCCCTCGGCCCCCTGGCCGATCTCGATGCGGATCTGGCCGCTGCCGTCGCTCGCCGTCTCCTTCGGCACCAGGAGGATGATCACGCCGGCGTTCCGGGCACGGTCTCCGATACCCGCCTGCTTCCCCACCCCCCACTCGCGACCGATGCGAAGCGCGACCTCCGAGGCCTCACGGCCACCGATGTCAGGGAGGGTGACGATCGCGATCTCGCCGCCAGTGGCCGACCTGACCGCCTCTGCGAGCCGGGTCATCCGGTCCGCGTCGGCCGCGGGGATGACCCCAGCGAAGTCCGACACAAGGCCCCGCGGCGCCGGGATCGACAGCTGCGCGGGGAGCACGGACGCCCCGAGCCCGAGCATCACTGCCGTGGCAAGGGTCACTCCGCGAAACCCGCGGCCGCGAGACGCCGGGACGGTCCGTGATGGCCGGACGGTGCAGAAAGCTCGAATGGTGCGGAACGACATCCCTAATACTACGGCGATAGACCCCAGGAGTTGCATCCGGAGCGCCGGCAGTGCTGCGAGCGCCCCCGCTACCGAGGCGGAGAACCGCTCCGGTCGCCGAAGCTCCGCGTGAAGATCGCGATCGCACCATCAGGTGCGCGATTCCCGTACGTGGCACGGGACTCGGCCGCCTGCAGGATCGCGAAGAAATGCACGTCGTTCGGGAGGACGAAGACCGTCTGTCCCATCACCTGGCCGTCGACGATGTACGTGAGGCACCGATTGTTCCGGCTGCTGCGGACACACTCTTCCGATCGTCGTGGCACATACAGGCTCGGCGTCCCGATGATCCGGAGGAGCTGCAGGAAGTCGGCGGCGCGGTCACGGTACTCGGCGACCAGCTCCGGTGAGTAGACCCGCCAGCCGCGGCGCGTCGCGTCGGCGAGGCGCTGCTCGTTCAGGGTCGCCATTCCGGTCACCCGCACCTCGTCGAGCGAGGCGAGCTCCGTGAGCTGGAATTCGACCTCGATCGTGTCACCCGGACTCAATGGCGCGGCGTCGGCGGCGACACGACTGAACCCGACTCGACGGGCCTCGAGGCGGAGTGGCCCGACAGGCCGGAGGAGTTCGATGCGCCAGCTCCCTTCCGCGTCCGAACGGGTGCTGGCGACGACCACCCCCGCGGTGTCACGCAGGTTCACCTCGGCCTCCGGGATTCCGCGTGCCGTCGTCGCCGATCGCACGGTGCCACGGACGAGCTGTGCACCCGCGTCCCGAGCACACGGGGCCACGATGAGACAGAGGACGAGGATGACGGATTGCAGCACGTGCACGCGGGGGGAGCGGGGGTGGGGAGCGGCGTCAGAAAACCATTCGGGTCCCAGAAGGTCCGGAACGGCCCGACGGCCACCGACCCAGTCTGGGGTCGGTGGCCGTCGGACGCAAGCGGTGCGGTGGGAGCCTTACGGCGCCGTACGCGGCACGCTGCGATCGCCGTAGAAGACGATGCCCGGGGCGGCGAAGGCCGCCGCACGGGAGCCCGAGACCGTCGCCGGGAAGGCGATAGCCGTCATCGTCGTGCCCGCAACGGTTGCCCCGAAAACCGGGTTGACCGCCGTGGTGCCCGCGGTGCCGGCCGGCGACGCGGTGCCGGCGAGCGACGTCGTGGTGCCGGTCGCCGCGATCTGAATCGCGAACGCGCCGGCCGCGCGCGAGAGGTACGCCGAGATACCGGTGGTCGAGCCGTTGGTCACGCCGACGTTCGTCGCGACCGGGGTCGCACCGACCAGCGTGGTGGTGGACGTCGCCGTCGTGAAGACATCAACGTTGCCGGCGCCCGGAGCCGCGTGGATCACACGGACCTGGACCTGCGTGTTCGCGGCCGGGACGTTGTCGTCGATGATGAGCACCTTCGCGGCCTGGCAGCCAGCCGGAAGCGGCGTGCGATAGCACCCCATGTGCAGGATCGTGTAGTACTTGCCGGCCTGGAACGCGAACGTGGTGTCCGCGAGCTGGACGGTGGTCGCACCGAGGCCGTTGGCGCTCGAGGCGAGGTTCGCGTCATAGGTGAAGACCTTGAACCGGCGCGAGCCGGCCTCGAGGCCCTGATAATTCCCCTGCCCGAGGCCGCGGAACGGCACGTTCAGGAAGGTCATCGGGGTGAACTCGAGCTGGTCGACCCACCGGACGGTCGTGTTGTTCGTGTCCGGGAGGGCGTTGATGTAACGAACGAAGGCGAGCGGCGGGACTTCGGTCGTGAAGGGACCGAACTCCTTCTCCTGACAGCCAGTGACGCCGAGCACGAGGGCGCCGAGGAGGCCAAGTCGAGTGATGCGCATCAGTGAGAACTCCGTGAGGTGAACAAGGCTGGGTGATGAGTGCGGCGCGGGGCCGCCTAGCGAGTGGTGTTGCAGCTGCTGGTGCAGAGGACTTCATCAGGGCGGCCATTGCCGCTCCCGACGATTTTCAATCGTGGCGCCACGACCGCCAGGGCCCCTGCGACCCCGACGGCCATCGCGACCGACCGCTTCTGCGAGAACTCCCGGAGCCGGAACCCGCGGACGCCGGTGACAGGGATCGTCACCGACTCGCCGGTCCAGAGCGCCGAGCTGCCCTGCAGCTGCACCGTACGCGACACGCTCATCGTGACGGTGGAGTCGGTGCTGGCAACCAGGGTCCCATGGACCCGCAGCACCGACTCTCCGAGCTGAGGAACGACCAAGAGGCGACCGCGATCGTTGAGCTCGACCGCGATCTCGCGACCCGTGACCGGCACCTGATCCTGCGGAGGCAGGTAGGTGTGGCACCCGGTCAGCGCGGTGGCGAGCGCCACCACGCTGAGGCCGGCACGACGCCGGCGGCGCGACATCGCGCCGGACCGCCGGGTCATGAGGTCAGGGATCATGCGATCAGTACCCGTAGGCCCCGCGGGTCGCCGCGGTGATGTCCGTCGCGGACATCACACGGGTCCCGTTGTAGTACGGCTGCTGACGCGCCTGCATCTCCTGGAACGGCACCGGCCACTCGATGATCGTGTTGACCGGCAGGTCGCCCCAGCCACGGCTGTCGATGAGCCACTGCACGTAGCCCGTGAACGCCGTCTCCATCCGCTTCTCGTACTTCATCGCCTCGAGCAGCGAGCCGCAGGTGCCGGTCCGCATCTTCGGCACACAGGCGTTGCCGCCGGGGACGACGCCCGCGGCGCCGATGCCGGCGACCGACGGGAGGTTGTTGCGGACGCGCGAGATGTCGATCAGCGCCTCCGCGGCAGAGATGTTCGCCGCCCCACCGAGACGGATGAGCGCCTCGGCGCGGAGCATGTCGATCTCGACCTTCGACATCTCGGTGAACGGCCCGGCCACGCCGGTGTTCGCGAACGTCGTCGCATAGCGGCGGTGGTCGTACATCGACTCGCCGTCACCGGCGATGAGGACGTCAAGGCCCGGCGCGCGGTTCAGGATGTACTGACCCGCCGGCGGGACGACCGTGAGGGCGCCACCGAGGATCGAGCCCGCGCCGCCGTTCTGCTGCTCGGTGCGGGTCGCACCGCGCGGCCAGCGCTTGTCCGGGGTCGCGACGACGAACTGCCGGCGCGACGAGTTCGCGGTGGCCGACCACGCCTGGTAGCCGCCCGACGTGTCCGCGACGCCGATGAACTTCATCGGGTACGAATGCCAGCCGCCGGCGACGTAGAACTGATTCGCATCGCAACCCGCCGAGACGTTCGTGGTGCCGTTGATCGAGATCACGATGTCGCCCGTGAACACGGCCGAGAACGCGGCCGCGTCGTCACGGACCGCACCCCAGTCAACCAACCCACGCTCGGTCGGCGTCCGCGCGTTGCCGGCCCGGATACGGGCCCGGTAGCCGCGCGCGAGCGCGACGAACTGCGCCTGCGACAGCGTCACGCCGCTGATGTAGGTGCTCGGCAGCGCGTCCATCCCGCGACCCGCGATCGTAACCGCGGAGTCGAGGTACTCGACCGCCTTGGGCCCGGCGACGGTGTAGCTCGAGAGCCCCGGCACCACGTCCGTGGTGATGCCCTCGCTCGCGATGGCGACGGAGTCATAGATGAACGACGCATACCCGAGCGCCTGACCGGCGACGAGGTACGCGAAGGCGCGCATCCGGTTCTCCTGATTCGCCGTCAGCGTGTTCCGGTTCGCGGCCTTGATGCTGGCGAAGGCGACGAGCGGGTTGAACGAGAGGCGCTGCACGCGCTGGAAGGCCTGGAAGTCCGACGCGTTCGACGCGGCGAGGTCATTGCCGACCTCGTTCGAGACGAGCGAGCGGTTGGCCGAACGCGCGGCCATGCCGAAGTTCGCCACCGAGGCGAACGACTCCTCGGCGAGGATCTTCGCCTGCGTGCTCAGGTTGCAGGCACGCTGCGGGTTGAGCAGCTGCGGGCCAAGGCCCGCGATGGCAGCGTCAACCGAGGCGGCGTCGAAGAGCACGCGCGACACGTCGGGGCTGCCGTAATTGGAGATCGACAGCGGGTCGCCGCAGGCCGCGAGGCCCAGCAGCGCCACCGCGCCGACCGAACGGAAGTTGAATCGCATCATCATTCCTCTGGTAGGTGAGTCGGGGACCCGGGCCAGACCGCGCCCAGGTCCGCGCGGCGTCAGAAGCTGCTGCTGATCATGAAGGAGACGGTCCGGAGGTTCGGGAAGCCGTAGGTGTCCACGGCGCCCAGCACCGCCGAGCCGAACGAACCGCCGCCGTACCCGACCTCGGGATCCTTCCCGGTATAGTTGGTGAAGGTGCGGAGGTTACGGCCGATCAAGGACACCGACCAATCGCCCATCCCGGCCAGGCGGCCGAGGCGGTAGGCGAGCGAGACTTCGCGGACGCGGATGAAGCTCGCATCCTCGGTGGTGTTGTTGTTCGGGCCGAGCACGTCATACAGACCGCCGATGCCGCCCGTGGCCGTCGCGCGGAAGTAGTACCCGATCGGCTTCGCATTCGCGATGTTCCGACCGGTCTGGTCGGTCGAACGCTGCATGAAGTCGCCGAACGACCACTGACGCTCCTCGTTGTACACATACTTGCCCTGCGTCGCGTCGACGAGGACGTACGCAGTGAGCTTCTTGTACGACGCCTGATGCGACGTCGACCAGCGGTAGCGCGGGAGGGTGTTCCCGACCTGCCGGATCGCCACCGCGCCATTCGCCTCACGCAGCACAATCGGCGTGCCCCAGTTGAGGGGCTCCTTGCCGGTGCCGCCAGCCCACGGCGCGTTCGCGGCCGCGAGACGGGTGAACCAGAGGTTCTTGGTGATGCCCTCGTCCAGCGAGTTGCCGGCGCCGACCCAGGTCACGAACCCGTCGTCGTTCTTCTGGAAGTCGCTGCCCGGGCCGCCGCAGGTGAGCGTCGAGCCAGCCGGCATCACGAGCTCCGAGCAGTCCCGGACGAACCGGCGACCGAAGAGCGAGCCCATGTTCAGGCCCTGCGCGACCTTGAAGTAGCCGTCGATGAAGAACTCGGGGACGCTGAGCTGCTGGATGACCGAGGTGGTGCGGTCATAGTTGAGGCGGACCGAGTAGTTCAGGTCGCGCGTCTGGATGACCGGGATGTTGAGCGACACCTCGACGGTGTGGTTCTTGAGCGTACCGACGTTCGACCAGACGGAGGCGAAGCCGCCGATCGACGGGACCGGCACCGGCATGATCTGCTGGTTGATCTCGTTCTGGGCGTTGGTCAGCGTGAGGCCGTACTTGTTGAAGAGCTCGAGGTCGATACCGGCCTCCTGCTCCGTCGCGACTTCCGGGGCGAGGTTCGGGTTGCCGAGCTGCCCGAGGCTGCCGAGCTGGCCGCCAGAGAGGTTCCACACCTCGTACTGCGCCGAGAACGCCGGGCGGTTGCCGGCCTGGCCGATCGAATAGCGGAACTTCAGGTCGGAGACGAAGTCGAGCGGGAACCACGACTCCTCGGACATCCGGTACGCGACCGAGCCGCGGCCGTAGGTCTGCCAGCGGCGGGCGGCACCGAAGAGCGAGGCGCCGTCACGACGGACGAGCCCGCTCATGATGTACTTGCCCTGCCAGTCGACGTCGAGGTTCACGAACATGCCGATCTGCCGGACCGTCTGCTCGTAGCTCGAGCCGCTACGCGTGCTGGCCAGCGTCGAGTTGATGGTCCGGAGGCCCGGCACGACGATCGTGCTGCCGCTGGCCGAGAGCCCACGGTCGTCCTGCGCCTCGAAGAGGCCGCGGAACGTCAGGCGGGTGCTGAGCTTGTCATCGACGAAGCTCCGGCGCGCCGTCACGTCGAGCGACGTGTTGAGCGAATACGACTTGTTCGAGCTCCGGGAGGCACTGCCGAGATGCGTCGACGGCGCGCTGATCGAATTCCGATACCCCTTGTCCGTCTGCGACTCCGCGTGGTTCGAGCGGAGGTCGGAGCCAAAGTTGAACTCGGCGTCGAGCCACGCGGTCGGCTGGAAACGCGCGGTGGCCTGACCGATGAACCGAGAGATCCGGTTGGAGGGGGTGAACTGCTCCGCCTCGTACATCGGATTGAAGTTCTGCGCGCCCTGGTTCTGCGCGACCGAGCGGATGTAGAGGCGCCCCTTCGAGTCACGCTGGAGGAGCTGCGCGTTCGCCGGCTGCCGCGTCACGCGGAACCAGTTGAAGCCGGCGTTGTAGTCGATCGCGTCCGTGTAGTTCGTGCGGACCGCGAAGTTCCAGTTCGACGCCATCTGCTGGTCGACGTTCAGGCGGAGCGAGGAGCGCGTATAGCCGTCGAGGAAGAGCACCGCGCCCTCCTGCCGGAACTGATTCGCCGAGGCGAAGAAGTTCGTGCGGCCCACGCGGCCCGTCGCGTCGAACGTGCCGTTGTACGTGTTGCCGTTCGTCAGGACCTGCTGGACCGGGTTGTACGACTTCGCGAACGGCGTGATCTGGTACAGACCGCGCGAGTTCACCGGCCCCGGGTTGCGGGAGATGCCGCCATCGTTCGCGAAGTTGACCGGCGCGAGGGCGAATTCGCCGCCGCCGTCGTTGATGCGGAAGGTCTCGGCCTCGAGATCGACCGTCGTGGCGCAGTCCCCGTTGCCCGAGGCGGCCACGCAGTACCGCGAATACCCTTCATCCATCAGCATGAAGTGCGTGAAGGGGAAGCGGTACTCGTTCTCGATGTCCGACGAGCCGTACTCGAACTGCGAGCGGAAGCGGATGCCCTCGCCCGCGTTCTTGCCGGAGCGGGTCGTGATCTGGATGACGCCGTTGCCGGCGCGCGACCCGTAGAGCGAGGACGCGGCCGCACCCTTCACGACCTCGACGTTCTCGATGTCCTGCGGGTTCAGGTCCTGGATGCCGCCCTGCGAGATCACGCCGTCGACGATGTAGAGCGGGTCCTGCCCACGACCCGAGGCATTGATCGACTGGGGGCCGCGGAGGATGACCGCCGGCGCCGAGCCCGGCCGGCCCGAGGCCGACACGATGTTCGCGCCCGGAACCTTGCCCTGCAGCTGCGCCAGCGGGTTGGAGCCGGGGACCGGCATGTCCTCCGCCGTCACCTGCGCCACCGTGAACGGCAGCTTTTTCACCTCGGTCGCGCCCGTCACGCCGGTCACGACGACCTGGCTGAGGCGGTTCACGTCCTGCTTGAGGACGAAGTCATGCGTCTGCGACCCCGCCGAGACGGTGATCGTCTTCACGACCGGCACGTAGCCAATGGCACGCGCCCGGAGGACGACCTGCTGCCCGCGCGCACGCGCGCCCGGGACCGTGATGGTGTAGCGACCTTCCTCGTTCGTGCCCACGGACGTCGTGAGCGCCTCGATGGTGATGTTCGCACCATACAACGGCTGACCAGCCTCGCTCGTCACGCGGCCCGTGATGGTCGCACCCGCCTGCGCGGAAGCGACCGTGGCCGAGGCGAGCGAGACGACCAACGCGAGGATGGAGGCGGAGAGCCTCCGAATCCCGTTCCGTCCCAGCATGAGCATACCTCAGTGAAGGGGGTTTCTGACGGATGAACGCGTGCTCACGCGCCATCGCCTGCCTGCGCCCGCCACACCTGCACGGCGGGTAATACAAGACGAGTCCCCCGGCGAGCCGGGAGACGGGTGAGCAAAGGGTAACGGTCGGGCAACAAGCCCCGCAAGGCCCGCTGGAACTTTCCAACCGGACAGGTGTTGTTGTGATGTTTGTCACACATTTGATCTGCGGTGAGTTCGCCCGATTCGGGACCCATGCCACACCCGCTCGACCGAGGCACGGGGCCGCCGAGCACGATACCTTCCCGCTATGACCGCACCCCTCGCCCCCCGCGGCCGCCGCCAGTCGGCCCGCGCGGCCCTCCTCGGCGCCGCCCTCGCGGTGATGCCACTCCCCGCGCTGCTCGCCCAGCGACCGGACGTCGCCGAACCCGCCGCCGCTCCTGCCGGCACGGAGTCGCGCGAGACCCGCCTCGCCCGCGCCGACCGCGCCCGCATCCGCGGCCGCGCCGACGCCCCCGTCTGGATCGTGGTCATCTCCGATTACCAGTGCCCCTTCTGCAAGCGCTGGCACGATGAGACGGAACCGCTCATCGACCGGGACTACATCCGGACGGGGAAGGCGCAGATCGCCTATCTCAACTTCCCCATCACCTCGTCGCACCCGAACGCACAGCCGGCGCACGAGCTCGCGATGTGCGCCGCCGAGCAGGAACGCTTCTGGCCCGTCTCGGACGCCCTCTTCCGCACGCAGGGGGAGTGGAAGAGTCTCCGCACGCCGCGCGCCTTCTTCGACTCCCTCGCCCGATCGCTTCCGCTCGACCAGCCGCGTCTGCAGCGCTGCCTCGCCGCGGGCGAGGTGCGTGAACTCATCGCGGCGGACCTGGACCGGGCGCAGCGGATCGGGGTGGGATCGACCCCGACCTTCCTGATCGGCGGCCGGCCCGTCATCGGCGCGCAGCCGTACGACGCGTTCCGGCGTGCCATCGACGCGGCCATCGCGGCCGCGCCCGCGCGGCCCTGACGTCGCCCCGCCCACGCGCTCCCGGCACCGGATCGTCCGACCGATGCACGCCGCCCTCGCCCCCGCCTATGCGCTCCTGACCGGCGCGGCGACCCTCGCCGCGCACCTCGCCTGGCCGGGCGAGGGGAAGCTCGCGCGCAGCCTGCGCGCCCGTCGCGACGCGCTCCCACGGATCCTGACGTGGGCCGCGGCGCATCGGGACCGGGAGCGGCCGCTCCTTTGGATGCACGCGGCCTCCGTGGGTGAGGGGCTGATGGCGCGCCCCGTCCTCGAGCGGGTTCGCGCTCGCCATCCGGACTGGCAGATTCTCTACACCCATTTCTCGCCGAGTGCGGAGCGCTTCGCCGGCACCCTCCCCGCCGACATCGCCGGGTACCTGCCCTTCGACACCGCTGGGGCCGCATCGCAGTTGCTTGAGGCCCTCCGCCCCACCGCCCTCGTCGCGGCGAAGGTCGACCTCTGGCCCGTCCTCTGGGAGACCGCCGCCCGACGGGGGGTTCGCACCGGCCTGATCTCCGCGGCGCTCCGTGCGCGCTCCGGACGCACCGGCGTGGTGGCGCGCGCCCTCGCGCACGACGCCTATGCCGCCCTCGACGCCGTCGGTGCGGTCGATGCCGCCGACGCGGATCGCCTCGCGGCGCTCGGCGTCCGGCGCGACCGGCTCGAGGTCACCGGTGACACCCGCTACGACCAGGTGGTGGCACGCCTCGAGGCCCTCGACCGCACCACCGGACCCGTCGCCACGCTCGCCGATGATCGGCCCACCCTCGTGGCAGGGTCGACCTGGCCCGCCGACGAGCGGGTGCTCTGCCGCGCGTGGGAGCAGGTCGTGCATCAGGTGCCGGCGGCCCGGCTCATCGTCGCACCGCACGAGCCCACCGCCGCACACCTCGAGCCGCTCGCCTCGTGGGCCAGCCTCACCGGGCTCGACGCCGCCACGCTGCCGCACGCGACGATCGACACCGACGTGGTGCTCGTCGACCGCGTCGGGGTGCTCGCCGACCTCTACGCCCTCGCCGATGTCGCCTATGTGGGCGGCGGCTTCCACGGCGCCGGACTGCACTCCGTGGTGGAGCCGGCGGCCTTGGGGATCCCGGTGCTGATCGGCCCGCGGCACGCGGGGAGCCGAGATGCGGCGTTGCTGCTCAGCGCGCGCGCTGCCGTGGCGGCCTCGGACGCCGACGCCCTCGCCCGCGCGATCGTCATCGCCCTCACCGAACCGGAGACGCGTTCGCGCGCCCGCGCCGCGGCGCGGGCCGTGGTCACGGCGGAGCTCGGCGCGGCTGACCGGTCGGCGGCGCTCGTGGAACGCCTGATGGCCTGAACGCGACCGGGGGGCGTCCGCAGGACGCCCCCCGGTGTGTCGAGCCGCGCCGCCATCCGCCCCGCCATCCACCTCGATGGCCTCGGCGCGCACGCGCGAGGTCTACCGCCGCAAGCCCTTCGGCGTCAGCGCCAGCCCGAGCGCGAAGGCGTTGTTGTCGCCGATGATCGCCGCGACGCGCATCGCGACCATCGGCGTGAACTCCACCGTCGCCCCGAGGTCGACCTCGATGTCGGTGTCGGTGATCGTCGCCCCGCCCCCGGCGAGCCGGTTCCAGCTGATGCGCGGTGCGATGAACGGGGAGATCGCAACGCGCTCATCGAGCGCAAAGCGGTGCCCCACCGTCGCGCCGAACGGGATGCGGGTGGTGGTCGCCTCTCCGGTCGCGATGCCGATCCCGCCACCGAGGACCACGTCGAAGGGCAGATCGGCCGTCGCGGTCATCGCCTGGTACGCGAGCCCCGCCCCGACGGCGAGCTGGGTGGCGCTGCCCGGGATGTCGGCATCGACGATCCCGCCGTCCACGGTGAACTGGAGGCCCGGACGGCCGAGCCCTTCGCGCCACTGGAAGACGAGGGCCGTCCCGCCCCCACTGAGGTCCGCCACGGCGAAGGTGTACTCCCGCACCGCGATGCGGCTGGGCTGGAGGGCCGGGTAGAACGCCGCCTGCGCCCCGACGGGGACGGCGACGGGGCCTAGGAGGGACGCAGCGGCGGCGAGGCGAAGGAGGCGACGCATCAGGGGACTCACAACAGGGGGTGGGGCGCGACGAGGGTCGGGAATCCCGCGGGATCCCCGACCCTCTGACGATTACTCCGGACCGCGGGCATCAGTTCCCGCGGACGGTCAGGACCGGCTGGCCTTCTCGGTAACGACCCGGACGACGTCGTCGACGACCTGAAGGAACCCGCCCTCGACGCGAAAGCGCGTCATCCCATCCCCGATGCGGAGTTCCCCCGTCCCGAGCACCGTCACCATCGGCGCGTGCTGCGGGAGGATGCCGACCTCACCATCGAAGGCGGGGGCCGTGACCGACGCGGCCTCTCCCTCGAAGAGGGTGGCCTCGGGGGAGATGACGGAGACCTTGAGCATCCCGCTCACTTCTGCAGCGCCTTCGCGTTCTCGACGACGTCCTCGATCCCGCCGGCCATGAAGAAGGCCTGTTCCGGCAGGTGGTCGAACTCGCCGGCGACGAGGCGCTCGATCGAGCTCACCGTCTCCTCGAGCTTCACGTACTTACCCGGGCGGCCGGTGAACTGCTCGGCCACGTGGAAGGGCTGCGACATGAAGCGCTGGATGCGGCGCGCGCGGCCGACGATCTTCTTGTCGTCCTCGCTGAGCTCGTCCATGCCCAGGATCGCGATGATGTCCTGGAGCTCCTTGTAGCGCTGCAGGATGCGCTGCACCGAGGTCGCCGCCTTGTAGTGGCGCTCGCCGACGAACTGCGGATCGAGGATGCGCGAGCCCGAGGCGAGCGGATCCACGGCCGGGTAGATGCCGAGCTCGGTGATGGCGCGCGACAGCACGACCGTCGCGTCGAGGTGGGCGAAGGCCGTCGCGGGCGCCGGGTCGGTGATGTCGTCGGCGGGGACGTAGATGGCCTGCACCGAGGTGATCGAGCCGTCGCGCGTCGAGGTGATGCGCTCCTGGAGCTCGCCCATCTCGGTGGCCAGCGTCGGCTGGTAGCCCACGGCGCTCGGCATACGCCCGAGGAGCGCGGAGACCTCCGATCCCGCCTGCGTGAAGCGGAAGATGTTGTCGATGAAGACGAGGACGTCCGCCTTCTCCTGGTCACGGAAGTACTCGGCGACGGTGAGGCCGGAGAGGCCGACGCGGAGGCGCGCGCCCGGCGGCTCGTTCATCTGCCCGTAGATCAGCGCCACCTTGTCGATGACGCCCGACTCCTTCATCTCGAGGAAGAGGTCGTTCCCCTCGCGCGTGCGCTCCCCCACGCCGCAGAAGACCGACTTGCCGCCGTGGCCCTTGGCGACGTTGTTGATGAGCTCCATGATGACGACGGTCTTGCCGACGCCGGCGCCGCCGAAGAGCCCGATCTTCCCGCCCTTCACGAAGGGGGCGAAGAGGTCGATGACCTTGATGCCCGTCTCGAAGACCTCGGTCTTCGGCTCGAGCGCCACGAAGTCGGGGCGCTTGCGGTGAATCGGCCACCGCGGCGTCTCGGCCGGGATGGCGGCGCCGTTGTCGACCGGCTCACCGAGCACGTTGAGGATGCGGCCGAGCGCGGCGGAGCCGACCGGCACGCTGATCGGCGCGCCGGTGTCCGTCACGTCCATCCCGCGGACGACGGCGTCGGTCGTGCTCATCGCGACGGCACGCACCTGGTTGCGCCCGATGTGCTGCTGCACCTCGGCGACGACGCGGACCGTCTGGCCGCTGTCGGTGGTGGCCGCGATCTCGAGCGCGTTGTAGAGCTCGGGGAGCTCGCCGGAGGCGAACTCGACGTCGAGGACGGGTCCGATGACCTGGACGATCTTGCCGGTGGTCGTGGTGGTGGTCGTCATAGTTGGGATCAGCCCTGGAGCGCGGAGGCACCGCCGACGATCTCGGCGATCTCCTGCGTGATCTGCGCCTGGCGGGCGCGGTTGTAGGTGCGACGGAGGAGGGTGAGCATCTCGCCGGCGTTGTCGGTGGCGCTCTTCATCGCCGTCCGGCGCGCGGCCTGCTCGGCGGCCGCGGTCTCCACGAGCGCGCGGTAGACCGCGTTGCGCACGTACGAGGGGAGGAGCTCGGTGAGGATGGCCTCAGCCGAGGGGTAGAGGAGGTAGTCCTTCGCGCCCGTGGCGCCGGCGGGGGGCTGCACGGGCAGCACCCGCTCCGCGGTCGGGGGCGTGGAGAGGACGGAGTTGAACCGCGAGCCGACGACGTAGACCGCATCGAGCGACCCCGTCACGAACCGCGCCATCAGGCCATCGACGATCGAGGCCGCGTCGGCGGCCGAGGGCCGATCGGTGATGTCGGACCGCTCCGAGGCGAGCGCCCGGCCGACGTACTTGAAGTAGCCGGCGCCCTTCTTGCCGACCACGTGCAGCTCGACGGACGTCCCCGCGGCCTCGAGGCGACCGAGCAACGCCCGCGCCTCCTTGATGAGGTTCGCGTTGAACGCGCCGGCGAGGCCGCGGTTGGAGGTGAGGAGCACCACCGCCGCGGTCGTCTCGTGCGTCGGCTGCCGGAGCAGCGGGAACCGCTCCGCCAGCTCCGGGTTGTAGAGGCTCGCGATGACGTCGCCGAGCGCACGCGCGTACGGCCGCGCCGCGACGACGCGGTCCTGGGCCCGCTTCATCTTCGAGGTCGCGACCATCTCCATCGTGCGCGTGATCTTGCGCGTGTTCTCGACGGACTTGATGCGCCCCTTGAGTTCCCGGCCTTTCGCCATGGTGACGTCGCCTTAGCGGCTGGCCTTGTACTGCTCGATCGCGCGGCGCAGCTCGGCCTCGGTCTCCTTGGAGACGGCCTTGTCCTTCCGGATCGCCTCGCCGACGTTCGGGAACTGCGCCTTCATGTAGGCGTGGAACCCGGCCTCCCAGTCGCGGACCTTGGCGACCTCGACGTCGTCGATGAAGCCGTTGGTCACCGCGAAGATGATCATCACCTGCTGCTCGACCGGCATCGGCTGGTACTGGCCCTGCTTGAGGATCTCGACCGTGCGCGCCCCGCGCTCGAGCTGCTTCTTGGTGGCGGCGTCGAGGTCCGACGCGAAGGCGGCGAAGGCCTCGAGTTCGCGGTACTGCGCGAGGTCGAGGCGGAGGCGGCCGGCGACCGACTTCATCGCCTTGATCTGCGCCGAGCCGCCCACGCGCGACACCGAGATGCCGACGTTGATGGCGGGGCGGACGCCCGCGAAGAAGAGGTCGGCCTCGAGGAAGATCTGGCCGTCGGTGATCGAGATGACGTTCGTCGGGATGTAGGCCGAGACGTCGCCGGCCTGCGTCTCGATGATCGGGAGCGCGGTCAGCGAGCCGCCCGGCGCGAAGATCGTCTTGCCGTCCACGACCGAGGGGTCGTTGGAGAGCTTAGCCGCGCGCTCGAGGAGCCGGCTGTGGAGATAGAACACGTCACCGGGGAACGCCTCGCGGCCCGGCGGGCGGCGGAGCACCAGCGAGAGCTGGCGGTACGCGGCGGCCTGCTTGGTGAGGTCGTCGTAGACGGCGAGCGTCGGCTTCCCCTCGTGGTACATGAAGTACTCGGCCATCGCGACGCCCGAGTAGGGGGCGATGTACTGCATCGGGGCCGGGTCGGAGGCGGAGGCGACGACGACGATGGTGTACTCCATCGCGCCCGCCTGCTTGAGCTTCTCGACGACGCTCGCGACGGTCGAGGCCTTCTGCCCGATCGCGACGTAGACGCAGATGACGCCCTGGCCCTTCTGATTGATGATCGTGTCGATTGCGATGGCGGTCTTGCCGGTGCCGCGGTCGCCGATGATGAGCTCGCGCTGGCCGCGGCCGATCGGGATCATCGCGTCGACGGCCTTGAGGCCGGTCTGCATCGGCTCGCCGACCGGCTGGCGGACGATGATGCCCGGGGCCTCCGACTCGACCTTGCGGGTCATCGTCGTGGCGATCGGGCCCTGCCCGTCGATCGGGCGGCCGAGCGCGTCGACGACGCGGCCGATCATCGCCGGACCCACCGGGACCTCGAGCACGCGGGCGGTGCGGCGGACCTCGTCGCCCTCCTTGAGCTTGAGGTAATCGCCGAGCACGACGGCGCCGATGTTGTCCTCTTCGAGGTTGAGGGCGAGGGCGGTGATGGTCTCACCGGTCTCGGAGGACTGGATCTCGAGCATCTCGCCGGCCATCGCCTTCTGGAGGCCGTAGATGCGGGCGATGCCGTCCTTCACCTCGAGGACGGAACCGACCTCTTCGACATCGAGGGTGTTGAGGTCGGCGGCCTCGATCTCGCGGAGGAGGATGTCCTTGATCTCGCCGGGACGCAGGGCGGTCTGGGAAGCCATGAGAGAGTTCGGGAAAGGTCGAGAGAGGGAGCGTGAGGCGGCGGCCGCCCCGGAATGCCATCAGCGGGGCGCTGTTTTGCCGCAGCTTGTGAAAATAATCACAAGAGCCCGGCCGGAGCAACTCCGGCACGCCCGCGGGACCGGGACCCCCCAGAGGCCAGGAACCGCTCGATCAAGTCCTGCGACCGGAGCCGCGCCAGCGACAGCGACCGAATCCCCACGACCCGCTGGCACGTCGCCGAGAGATGAGTCGGCGAGGCGAAGCCGAGGACCCGCACCAGGTCCGGGAGGTCGTGTCCCATGTTCTTCGCCAACTCGGCCGCCCCGAGGATGCGCACGAAGTCGATCACGCGCTTGAGGTTCGGCGCCCCCCCCGAGGAGAACTGCCGGCTCAGGTGCTCCCGGGTGAGCCCCACCTCCGCCGCCAACGCACTCGTCTGGACGGCGCGCCCCCCGTGGCGGAGAATCGCCGTCCAGACCGTCTGCTGCAGCGGCGTCCGGAGGCCGAGCGACGCCGCCGCCGGCGTCAGCGCCGCGACGAACCGGGTGGTGAACGCCAACGAGGTCAGCAGCTCCGCCGCGACCCCCTCCTCCCCCCCCTCTACGATCACGTCGGTGAATTCCATCGGCCCACAGGCCTTCGCCACGCCGGTGATGTCCGTCGACCGCACCGCGGAGAGGGCGAGGAACGGGACGCTCGGGAACTCCCGCGCCAACGCCGCCGCCTCCCACGCTCCGTCATTCCCGGAGGCGAGGTCGACGACCACGGCATCGATGAATCGCTCGGCGAAGGTCGCCCGCAACTCCTCGGCGTTCCGCACCACGAGGCAGCTCCCGACGCGGCGCGGGACGAGCTTGCGGAGGATCGCCCGCCCCCGCTCTCGCACGCTGCACCCGACGATGCTGAGCGGCATCGCGCGCTACGAGGCGAGAGCGTCCGGCGCGGACGGCGCGGCGGCGGTCCCTTCGAGGACGGCCCGGGCCTGCCGGAGGACACCGCGCGCGTTGTCGTAGGCGAGCATCCGGTCCGCCTGCTCGAAGGTGGCCCAGCGGCAGGCGGTGATCCCCTCGGCGCGCTGCGGCGCCGTCCGGCGATGGCGCGTCTCGATGAGGAAGAAGTGGCAGGTTTTATGGATGCGCCGCCCGCGGAAGCGGAACTCCCAGTCGATGGTGTCGACCTGAGCGTGCACGGAGAGCGCCCCGAGCCCCGTCTCCTCTCCCACCTCGCGGAGCGCAGCCTGCGCGGGCGCCTCGCCCGCCTCGACGTGGCCCTTCGGAAATCCCCAGTGGCGATACGCGTCACGGATCAGCAGGACGAGCGTGCGCTCCCCGTCGCGACGGAAGACGACCCCGCCGGCGGAGACCTCCTCATGCACGCGCTTCGCCTCGCTCATCCCTGAACCCCGCCGAGGAGACGCGCGCCGGGCTCGAGCTCGGCCCGCCCCTCGATGAACTGCCGGATGATCGGGTCCGTGCTCTGCTGGATCTCTCCCACCGTTCCGACCTGCCGCACCCGCCCTTCATAGAGCATGGCGATGCGGGTCCCGACGGTGTAGGCGCTGCGCATGTCGTGGGTGATCACGATCCCCGTCACGCCGAGCTGCCGCTGCATCCGGACCATCAGGTCATCGATGATGGCGCTCGTGACGGGGTCGAGCCCGGTGGTCGGCTCATCATACAGGAGGTACTTCGGTCGAATCGCGATCGCGCGCGCGATGCCGACGCGTTTGCGCATCCCACCGGAGAGCTCCGAGGGGAGTTTGTCACCGACAGCGTCGTCGAGGTCGACAAGGCGGAGCGACTCACGCACGCGCTCGGCGATCTGCGTCTCGGTGAGCTCCCCCTGCTTCCGGAGCCCCATCGCGACGTTCTCGGCGATCGTCAGGGAATCGAAGAGGGCGGCGAACTGGAAGACGTAGCCGATCTTCGAGCGGAGGCGATAGAGCTCACGCCGGGTCAGCGCCCCGACGGTGACGCCGTCGACTTCGACGTGGCCCTCATCGGGCTCGAGGAGCCCGACGATGTGCTTGATGGCGACCGATTTGCCGGTCCCCGAATAGCCGATGATGACCATCGTCTCCCCCTCTTTGACCTCGAGGGAGAAGCCGCGCAGGACCTCGTTCGCGCCGAACGCCTTATGGACGTTGTCGAAGCGGATCACGGCGGCGGCGCGGCGGCGGTTTACGCCGCGAAGCTGCCGAGCGCGCGGCCGACGTCGCCCTCGCGGAGGCGCTTGAGCGCGCGATCGCGGAGCTGCCGGACGCGTTCCCGGGTGACACCGAGCATCGAACCGATCTCCTCGAGCGTGTGCTCGCGGCCGCCCTCGAGCCCGAAGTAGAGCCGGAGGACCTTGGCGTCACGGGGCGGGAGGGTGCCGAGGGCGTGCTCGATCTCGTCGTTGAGGAAGCGGTTCATCGCTTCCTCCTCGGTGTCGGGCATCTCGTCCGCGACGAACCGCTCGATGAGGGAGCGATCGCCGTCCGGGTCCATCGGCGCGTCGAGGCGGACATCGCCGGTGTTGAGCGCGGCGAGGGACTGCACCACATCGACCGAGAGGCCGGTGAGCTGCGAGAGCTCCTCAGGGGTGGGCTCGCGGCGGAGCTTCTGCCGGAGAATCTCCGAGGCCTTGATGATGCGCGAGAGGTCGGCTGTGCGGTTGAGCGGGACGCGGACGGTGCGCCCCTGCCGCGCGAGCGACGACAGGATGGCTTGGCGGATCCACCAGACGGCGTACGAGATGAACTTCACGCCCTGGTCGGGGTCGAACTTCCGCGCCGCCGTCAGGAGGCCGACGTTCCCCTCGCCGATGAGGTCGATGAGGGGGAGGCCGCGGTTCTGATACTTCTTGGCGACGGAGATGACGAAGCGGAGGTTGCGCTTCACGAGCTCCTGCAGGGCATCCTGGTCGCCGGCGCGGATCTTCCGGGCGACCTCGATCTCCTCGTTCCCCTTGAGGAGCGGGTACGTGGACACTTCGTACAGGTACTGATCGAGGATGTCGCGCTCGGGCTCCGCGGGTGCGATGCCGGCGGGCGCGGTGCGCCGCTTGCGGCGCTTGGTGTCGGTGGCCATGGCTATGAGGTCCTCGGCGGCCGGTACGGCGCCGGTGGAATCAGGGTTCGGACTGCCGGACCAAACATACAGGCCCGTGGCGAAACCGCCAGTTTTCGCCTTGACCCCTAGCATACGTCCGGATAGGTTCTTTGGTTCCTGTCGGGATGCCGGGTGCGGTCCTGCGCGGGGGCGTAGCTCAGTTGGGAGAGCGCTTGAATGGCATTCAAGAGGTCAGGGGTTCGATTCCCCTCGCCTCCACTGCCGGACCGGAGCGGGACCCCGGGGCGGTGTGGATCGTAGGACGGCTGGACGTGACGGGGCAGGTCGGGCCCGTCTCTGCGGGAATAGCTCAGTTGGTAGAGCACAACCTTGCCAAGGTTGGGGTCGCGGGTTCGAGTCCCGTTTCCCGCTCTCGGGCGGTTAGCTCAGTTGGTTAGAGCGCCACGTTGACATCGTGGAGGTCACAAGTTCGAGTCTTGTACCGCCCATCGCCTCACGAACGGATCCCGCTCGTGAGGCGTAGTCGTCTCAGTCCCTGTTCGTCCCAGACGTAGGTCCCCTCAGCCCCTCGACCGATGTCCGTCATCCGCGTCCTGCCGGCCCTCGTCCCCCTCGCGCTCGCGTTCGCCCCGCTCGGGGCGCAGCAGGCGGCGTGCCCCGTCGACCTGAACCAGCCGGCGGTGCTCACCCAGGCCTTCCTCGGCATCAATCGCGCGCGGCAGGCGGATTCCACCGCCGCGCCCAAGGCGCTGCGGGACGCGATGCGTCCGCTCCAGGATCCCAAGAAGTGGGCGGCCAACCCCGTCGGGGCGGGCTTCCTGAAGGCCCAGATCTACGTCCTGTGGATGCTGCAGCCCGGCATCGGCGAGACGCTGACCAATGAGGAGCTGAACGCCGGCGGCGTGAAGACGGCGACGGTCGACCTCGTGATGGCGACCGATTCCCTCCTCAAGGCGGTGGAGGCGCTCGGCCCGGGCTGCGCCGAAGAGACGCTCCCCTGGCGGTACTCGCCGGCGTGGAATGCGCGCATCAACAAGGCGTATCAGGCCCTCGGCGCCGATCAGGCGGACAGTGCCGGATACTGGCTCGACCGCGCCGCCGCGCTGTACGCGTCGTCGCCGTTCATCTCCAATGCCCGGGCGCAGCTGGCCAACAAGCGGGGCGACACGCCGGCGATGATGGGATATCTCCGGCAGGCGATCACCGAGTCGGCCAAGGACACGTCGCTCGCCGAGACGCTGAAGCAGCTCCGGTTCCAGCTCGCGATGACGGCGAAGGACTACGCGACGACGGGCGGCGCGGCGCAGAAGGACGCGCTGAACAAGGAGGCGCTGGAACTCTTCGCGCTGCTGCTCGACCAGAACGCGGGGACCAATGACGGCGCGTACGCCTTCTCCGCGGCGAGCGAGATCGTCCAGGTTTCGCAGGATTCCAGCGCCATCCGCGCGCTCCTCGCGCCGCTCGTCGCGGCGCCGGCGCGCTATGCCGACCTCACGCTCCTGATGGCGGCCGACCTCGCCCGCGCCTCGTCGCGGAGTGCGGACGCCATCGCGCTGTACGCAGGGGCGCTGGCCCGGAACCCGTTCATGCGCGACGCCAACTACTTCCTCGCGTATCTGTACTACGAGGCGAAGGACGCGGCCAAGATGCTCCCGCTGACGGATCGGCTCATCGAGCTCGACCCGAGCAACGGCGACAACTATCTGATGCGCGCGTACGCTTTCCAGTTGATGGCGCAGGCCGAGCGGGATGTGCGGAAGAAGCAGGACCTGATCAAGCAGCAGGATGCGATGGCAGCGCGCGAGACGCAGCTCTCGTCGCTGCACAAGGTGGTCGTGAACCGCTTCGAGCGTCGTGAGGCCGGTGCGGTCCTGGGCGGCGTGATCGAGAACCTGTCGCGGGCCGCGAAGGCGTACTCGCTGACGGTGGAGTTCCTCGATGCGTCAGGGACGGTCCTCGAGACGATGACGGCGGAGGTGGCGAGCGTGGCCGGGGGCCAGCGGGGCACCTTTGAGCTGACGGCGACCAAGCCCGGGGTGGCGGCCTTCCGGTACAAGCCGCTCCCGGTCCCGACGCCGGCGACACCGACGCGTTGATTCCCGGTCCGAGGGGGCCTATCTTTCGGGTCTCCCTCGGAATCGCCTCCCGGGCGATGAGGGATGCTGGGCGCTCGTAGCTCAATTGGATAGAGCATCTGACTACGGATCAGAAGGTTGGGAGTTCGAGTCTCTCCGGGCGCATTGTTGGACCGTTGGACCAGTCTTTACCGATGAATCGGGGCGTAGCTTAGCCCGGTAGAGCGCCTGCTTCGGGAGCAGGAGGTCGGAGGTTCGAATCCTCTCGCCCCGACTGCGTGATGCACACACGAGGGGCCGGAATCCTCACAGGGATCCCGGCCCCTCGTGCGTGCGCCCGGCGACGCGCCGTTGGCGGCTGGCTCGGCTGGCCGGCTAGGCGCCTTCGGCTCCCGCATGCCGCTCCGCCCACCACGGCCCTACCCGCGCCCGCGCATCGGCGTAGCCGATCGCGATGAACTCCTCGACCTTGTCGAAGGCGAAGAGCCCGAGGTGCGCGATCGGCGGACGCAGCGCGAGATCGGCCCGGAGGAACGCCTCCTCGGTGCGGCGGGCGCCAC
>JACCDM010327378.1_pt1 | contig 23610 bp, 14 predicted proteins | sample 7445851 | NCBI WGS metagenome assembly JACCDM01 (sample SAMN15323438, study PRJNA562643) | freshwater metagenome | isolation source: river surface water | place: USA:Blue River Watershed | collected 2017-08-16
GCTGTAGTAACTTCTCCATCTTTAATCTTAGCGCTCGTAATTGCATTAGCAGAAATCTGTGGGGCAGCGGCTGTTGTGCCTGCTCCGCCTAAATCACCTGCTAATTGTACCTTTCCTGTGGTTGTGGCGGTCGCATCTGCTGTGGCTGCAGTTACTGCATTTGTAACATAACTTTCTACAGCGGCAACACTTGGATACATGCTTGTTGACCCTGAATTAGTGGCTACATTATTACTCAAATTAGTTATAGATTGTGCTCCATTTACCTCATTAACCTGTAAAGTTGCAGGAGCCCAAGCCGAACCATTATTTTTTAAAACTTGTCCTGCCGTAGCTCCCGATTGAGCAATTTTTGACATGGTGATTGCTCCATTCGATATGATGGGGGAGGTTGCGGTGGAACCAGTACCTGCCAAATCACCTGATAATTGGATTTTACCTAAAGTAGAGGCGCTTGCATTTGGTACATTGCTTAAAATGGCATTATCTACATAGGTTTTAACCGCCTTTTGCGTCGGAAAATAGATATCTGAATTAGCTGAAAAAGTGCCATCAGCACTTTTATTTGCACTATTTTCGCCTGAACGAATCCATTTTCCTTGTGAATTCGACCAAAAATAAATCCCAGGCGTTACGTCGCTGGTAGTAGCGGTATTAAAAACGATCAGATTGTCTGCCGCCTGAGGAACGGTTGTCACATCATTGACCCCTGTTAACTGAACAAGGTTTAATAATAATCCTCGATTGGTAGAACCCAAAGTTAAATCAGCTGACAACACCGGCGAATCAGTTGATATCCCCACTCTTCCTTCTGAGCCAGAATTAGCATTTATATCCTCTCCTGTTGAACTATTGGTGAGTGTAAAAAGAACATTTCCAGTTCTACCATCTGCAATTTTTGTAACGTTATTTTCTCTGTAAAAAACAGTTATTGCATCTACATCATTTCCATTATAAAAGGTGTGAAGATTATTATCATACACTTGAAATACCCCTGATTGAACCTGAGCGGCATTGTAAATACTAGAGCCCTTCATGTCTAAATCGCCACTTCTACTACTTGACAAATTGTTTTTTGTTATCAAAAGAACCCATTCGCTTCCATTATTCATGTAAAATCCTTCTTTTACTTCAGTAGAGGAATTATTTGGATCAGTAAAATTTTGTGTATTATAGACGATCATTCCTTTCACATGACTTGCTAATGGGCTTGGTGAAATAGTGGACGTCAATTGAACACGAGGCATTAATACCCCTTTATTTGTTGACTCAATATCTAATACCGCCTGTGGGTTCATATTGGTTGGATTATCTCCAATTTTTTGAACTCTTACTTGCGAATATCCTGTAAAGGAAATACCTAGGAAAAGAATAAATGAAGCGAATGTATATTTCATAATCTATATATCTCTTTTTAGCGGTTTAATCTATTTTATACCAATTGCTTCCATCGCTTTGAATTCGGATGGTAACATTCATATTTATATCTTGAAAGGTGCTACTTTCCGATATCTTGATGGAGGAATCAAACAATAGTTTGTGAATCGATTCATCTGTTTTTCGGATAATTAAAAATCGGCCTAAATGTGTAGCAGGATTTGGCAAAGTCAACTGAATGTCACCATTAGAGGCATTTGCTAAAATAGTATAATCGGTATCATTGATAACGTAATTATTATTTACCGTAATGATTTGACTTTTTAAACGTTGCGAGGGAGGTAAGGTTTTTAAAACACCATTTGCATCTACCACAAGGGTATTATGTTCTTCATTCCCTGATTGTAGGCCTGTAAACGCAAGGGTGTTTGTTGATGTAGTGGAAATGCTTGTTGCTTTCGTCAAGGCTCCTCCCATTTCAATTTGACCAGCTGTTACATTTGTTCCATTACTTGCTTGAAACTTGTTCGTAAAATAGGTGTCCACGGCTTTCGTACTCGGATATTTGATATCACTCGCTACATCAGTGGCGATGTCGGTACTTAAATTGCTCTGTTTTTGGGCATCGGTCACATCGGCCACTGGAATTGCTGTAAGAGCTGTCATGGCAGAAGTGCCATTTCCTTTTACATAACCCGTTAAATTCGTTGCTCCAGTACCACCATTTGAAACGGAAACAGTTTGACCAATTTTTGCGTTTGTGATTGCACCGTTAGAAATTTTATCTGTTGTTACGGCATTGTTTGCAATGTTTGGGGTGGCTGCATCTCCTGTCAGATCACCTGCCAATTTAATGGTTCCATAAGCTGTATTTGTAGCCGGTAAAACCTTTGACGATATCGCATTGTCCACAAATTGGTTTACGGCTAAAGTGGTTGGGTAAAGTGTATTATTTAATACTGAAAAATCAGTTGCTTTATTACCCACATACTCGGCTTGAAGGTTTGATCTTGCATCAGAAACAGTTGAAGCGCCTGTCCCTCCATTTAGAATGGATATTGGGCCTGCTATTTTATCATTCGTCACGGCACCCGCTGCAATTTTTTGAGTATTTATGGCTAAATCTGCAATTTTAGAAGATTCAACTGCTCCGTTCGCCAAATCTTCTGTCTTTACCTCTCCATCTTTAATTTTATCTGTGGTAATCGCATCGTTTGCCAACTTACTTGTAATGACCGCAGCATCTGCTAAATGATTGCTAGTTATAGCTGCATTTGCAATATCAATACTTGTGATTGTTCCATCTGCAATTTTACTACTTGTGATTTTTCCATCAGCAACTAAAGGAGCATCTGCTGTACCCGACAAATCACCCGCTAACTTCAGTTTTCCTTTGGTAGTCGTAGTGGCATCTAACGTGGCATTGGCGACTAAAGTTTCAACCGCTAAGGTGGAAGGATAGGTTGAATTACTCGGAGAAGAAAAATCAGTTGCTTTATTGGCTATACTTTCAGCTCCAAGATTTGTTAAAGCACCTTGCGCTGTGGTTGCACCAGTTCCCCCATTTGCAATTGAAATGGGCTCTCCAATCACATTGTTTTTAATCGCTCCTGAAGCAATTTGATTATTTGTAATAGCACCGGAGGCAATTTTAGAAGTTGTAACAGCCTGATCTGCAAGATCAACACTTTGAATCGTCCCATCTAAAATTTTATCTGTCGTTACGGCATCTCCGGCAATTTTAGCATTACTTACTGCTCCATCGGATATTTTAGAGGTTAAGATTGCAAAATCAGCAATTTTAGAAGATTCTACAGCCGCATTGGCCAAGTCTTGGGTTTTAACTTCTCCATCCACTATTTTAGAAGATGTAATGGCATTATCTGCTAATTTAGTATTATTAATTACACCTGCAGAAATAACAGGCGCGGCTGCAGTAGTCCCTTGTCCGCCCAAATCTCCTGCCAATTGGACCTTACCTGTTGCCAAAGTTGTAGCATCAGGTGCTCCTGTTGCAATTGCTGTAGACAAGGCGTTATCAACATACGTTTTTGTCGCTTTTTGACTTGCATACAACACATCAGATGGAGTATTACCACCCAAATCTGTTGCAATAGATTTGTTTAAATTACTTTCTGCATTCGTCACATCTGATACTGGAATGGTGGTTACAGCAGTTAATGGACTCGTCCCCGATCCTTTTACATACCCCGTTAAAGATGTTGCGCCCGTTCCACCAAATGGTACTTGAACTGTTGATCCGTTCCAAACCCCAGAAGTTTCCAAGGTGTTACCGTTCATCACTAAGCCACTCCCCAAGGAAATCTCAGTAGCCGTTAGTCCTGAATTTTGTCCAGATCCTAATAGTTTATTTTGTCCGCTAAGGTCTTGTATCTTCGCATAGGTTACTTTTTTATCTCCTAAAACGGTGGTATTTGTTCCTGCAGCAACTGTCACATCACCCACAAAAGCCGGCAAAGTAGCCACTGGAATGGTACTCAATGCTTGCAAATTTCCTGCCGCCGTGCTTCCTATGACCACATTGGCTCCTACTTGTTGCATTTTATCGAATGAAATTTTGTTGGCTCCAATCAAAGGTTGAGTAGCCGTGCCGGTCAAATCGCCTGCTAATTGAATTTTCCCTGTTTGGGTAGTCGTGGCATTGGGTGTAGCAGCGGCCACTTGATTATCCACATAACTTTTATTAGCAACTTCTGTAGCAGCGCTTGGTTGATCAACCACAATCAATTTTTTGCCTGTAGGAACAATTAAATCTCCCTCCATGGTATCGCCAGTGACATTCACATAACGTGAATCCGTTGAAGCCTGATTAGGGGTTACCTCTTGCCAGGTTGTGCCGTCCCACACATACGTTAATCCATTATTTATTCCGTCATTAGATACGACATAAAAATCTCCATTGTTATTTCCCGTATTGGGCCTAGCAGATAAGATACCCGTCGTCACACGACCAATGGTAATGGGTACATTGCCATTGGCATCGGGTTGCACCCCATTTACCGTGCGGACCGCTTGTTCAATATCCGTCACAGGAATCTTTTCGATCGTCGTAAAGGCAGCACCTGCCGAAGCCTGTTTCACATAGCCTAAACTATTGCTCATATTTGCCCCAGATCCGCCTTGGGCAATAGGAATAATAGCCGTGCCGCTAACTGTGCCATTAAGTTGTACATTACTTAAGGTTGAATTTGCAATGGTAGGGGAGCTGTCGAATACGGCTTTTCCTGATCCTGTTATTGCAATTTCAACGGGCGTATGACTTGTCCCCGTTTGATTCCCTAAAATAGTATTGTTGGCAATATTGGGCAAACCTGTCAAATCCTGAATCACATTCGCACTTGATAGTTTATTATCCACATATTGCTTAACTGCATATTGAGAGGGATAAAAAACATCAGAAGTGCCTAAAAGCGGATTCGTCGATTTATTGGAAATGTCCTCTTTCCCATTCAAGGAAACCTGTGTCGCTCCTCCCACTCCTGAATTATTGATGGCATCTACATAGGTTTTCACAGCCTTTTGAGAAGGGTAAAACACATCACTTGCTGCGGCACCCCCCAAATCAGTGGCCACTTTTAAATTTGAAATCGTTTGCGCATCTTGAACATCTGCCACAGGAATGGTAGCTGAGGAAGTCATTGGTTGTATTCCATTTCCTTTAACATATCCTATTAAAGTACCAGCATTACCTGTACCGCCATGATTTACATCAACTGTTTCAGTGACATTTGCTGCTTTTCCAGTAATATCACCCGTTACCTTCGCACCAGATACACTAACGATTTTAACATCGGTTACGGACGCATTGACGATTTTCTGAGTCGTTACTGAATTTGAAGCTAATTTATCTGCATTAATTGCATTGTTAGAAATTATTGGGGCATTGGCAGTTGTACCATCTCCTCCTAAATCTCCCGCCAATTGCACTTTACCCGTAAGGGAAGTAGTTGCATCCGGAGCCCCTGTTGCAATGGCAGAAGCTAGTTGCGCATCCACATAGGACTTGACCGCTTTTGTACTTGGATATTTAGAATCCGTTAAGCCATCAATGACAAGATTTGTCGATTTATTCAATGTGCCCTCTGCTCCAAGATTATTTAACGCATCTTGAGCATTTGTTGCACCTGTACCGCCTTTATTAATTGCAATTGCTTCTCCAATTTTAGCGTTGGTGATAGCCCCGTCTGCCAAGGATGCATTACTTACTGCACCACTCGCTATTTTATTGTTTATCACTGCGCCATCGGCTATTTTTTCTGATGTGATAGCCCCTGCAGTTATTCGTGGTAAAGTCGCATCATTAGATCCTGCTAAGTCTCCTGCTAACTGAATTTTACCTAAACCAGTATTTGTTGCATTTGGAACCGATGATAAAATAGTATGGTCAACATACGCTTTAACGGCCTTAGCACTTGGAAATTTAGTATCAGAATTGCCATCGGCCAGCACATCAGCCGTTTTATTGGACAACGATTCTCCCCCTAAATTCAATAAGGCCTGTGCTGACGAGGTAGCCCCCGTTCCTCCATTTGCTATAGAAATGGTCTCACCTATTTTGTCGTTTGTAATGGCACCATTTGCAATTTTTTGATTATTTACCGCACCATTTGCAATTTTTGCCCCTGATACCGCAGCATCAGCCAATTTCCCTGTTGTGACCGCACCAGGAGTTATCAAGGGAGCTGAGGCATCATTTGAGCCAGCAATGTCTCCGCCTAGCTGAATTTTACCCTTACTCGAGTTTGAGGCATCTGCTACACTTGCGTTTATAAGACTATTGTCGACATACGATTTAACCGCATTTTGTGTAGGATACAATTCATTACTTGTTCCCAAATTAATATCTGAAGATTTATTCGCCCCATTTTCTTTTAAAGACAAGCCAGGAACTGTTGGAGAATCGGCCGTTCCAGATAAATCTCCCGCTAATTTTATTTTTCCTTTAAAGGTCGTTGTTGCATCTGAAATTCCAGAAGCAATTGCATTTTGAACAAATGCAGTGGTAGCAATCGCTCTACTATTATCATTCGCTCCTTGAGTAGCCGCCAAGGTGCTACCAGGTAACACAGGAGTACCTGTAAAGACCGGAGAATCGACCGTTGCCTTTGTATCGGCATATGCCTTTACAGCTTTTTGCGAAGGATATAGCGTATTGCTTGGGTTGCTTCCACCAAGGTCTGTGGCCGTCGACTTATTCCCTAACAATTCATAAATCCCTCCAAAGGTCCCAATTTGATTGGTGATTGCATTAATCCGATTTTCCAATTGGGTATCATTGGCATATAATTGATTAATCTGGTTGGTATGATGGGCAATATCGTTTCGAATACCCCACATATCCGACTTAATTGAACTTATGTCAGATTGAATGGAATTGATAGATGAATTGATAGAGTTAATCGAGGACTGCAAATTATTTACATCTACTTTCAAATTTTTGACATCCGACTGAAGATAGGTAACATCATTTTGAAGAGATGAAATTTGTTGGTTGACAATACTAAATTGTTGATTGGTCTTGTTGATAAAATTTCGTAATGAGTCGGAAAGCGGTTTTAAGTCTTTTTTGGTAATAAATCCGACGTCATTTATAAATTCAGAAAGGTTTTTAGGCGCATTTCGAACATTTGCATATTCAACGGCCTCCGCATAAAAAGCATAGGGCTGATAATTAAATGGCTGCGTTGTCACTACTTGATAATTCATACAATTATCAAAACTGACAGAAACCATCAAATTAGCTGTTTTTGAATCCCAAATAATGGAATCAAATGCTTTAATTTTTGAATTACTGGTAGCCTTTCCTGCTCCGATAATTAGGTTGACCAATCCATATTCATCAGTTTTTGTTTGTTGAACTTCTTCATATTCCACCACAGAAGCATGATTGATGGTAAACTTAATACATACATTTCCATTGGAAAGTGGTTGGCCAGTAATAGCCACACCAGGTACATCGATGGCCTTTGGATCCAAAATGACGGCCTGATAATTAATTCCTTTATTTTGTGCCAACAGCTGCGCTGAACACAATATCATTAAAATACTAATGTAAAATTTATTCATGTATAAATTAATGTGTGGTTAATGGATATGAAAACTTATTCCAATCGAATATTGCTGATTAGAAAACTCTAAATTTCCTGTATCGGCAAGTGTGGAGGATAATGTTGAATGGGTTTTATACAGCACATGTATGGATATTGCTGAACTAATTTTTTTTTCAATTCGTCCTTCAAGTCCCCCCATCCATTTTATATTATTAAACTGATTGTTCGTCCTTAAATCATATACCACACTCCCTGAATTCTGTATTCCGGAAAGCATCTTATTGCCAGACAATAAACCCGTTCCATATAGTGTAAATAAATTTTTGAATTGAATTCGAAATCCGATTCCTCCTTCTAAGCCTACAAAATCTGTCTCATATCTCAACGGAATTTGCTGAACAACACCAATGTTATTCATTTGAAACATATTCAATCCAAATGAATACGTTAAATGACTCAAAAAGGAAGCCCAGTTTCGATTTCTAGTATACACTAAGGCTTTTTCAGCATTCTTCTTCTGCAGTACGAGTGTATCTAAAAATTGGTTTTGAAATCCTAAAGAAACAGAAGAACCAGAAAGTGTTTGCAATCCATTAAAAGGATTTCCCTGCGTGTTAATTAAATGATATTGAGATAAATTTTTCCCAATTGAAAACTGAATTTTTTGAGCATTTGAATGCAATGAAATGATTACAATCAATACAATTGAAAATAGCTTTTTCATAGTTCTTACAACAATATCAATAAAACCTATCAAAGTGGATAGGAATTAAGTTTATTAGTGGATTAAATAAATATAAGGTTTCAAAACTAAACGAAAGGGCCTTTTAATGCTGTCAACAAAATGTTGATCTGCAAAAAATTTGACAAACAAAAAGTTTACATGTAATAACAACAGATCGACTTATTTCTTCTGTTGGCCAAGAAAAGGGTGGATAAAGACGGTCAATAGTAAAATTGCCGTTCCCCAATAAAACCCGGAGTGCATAATTTCTTGTTGGCCAAAAATAAAGATGGCCAATAAAATTCCGTATACCGGCTCAAGGGTGATCACTAGATTGATCGAAAAAACGGAAAATACTTTATATAAATTAATGGTTTCAGTATAGGCATAAACGGTACAAACAATGGCTAAAATACCAATCCATAACCAGTCGAGACCCATCGGTAACCAAATGCCATCTGAGCCACTTAAATATTCATAGAACCAAACCGAGCCCGTTAAGATGGCTGCGGAGATCATTTCGAAAACAGTAATCACACGCGCATCGTGCGTGTGGGTAAATTGTCCATTAATAACAGAAAAAAGGGCTCCGAAAAAACCAGAACCTATTCCCAATAAAAGTCCCAACCATTGAGCCTCCTCTGTCATGAAAATAATACCAAGGGCCAACACTACCAATAATCCCAACAACACTTCAATCCGTTTGATGGGCTCTTTTTTGAAAAGCGGTTCTAGAAGACTGGTCCAAAAAGTTTGAGTAGATAATCCCGCCAAACACATGGCCACGGTCGACACCTTTGCGGCTCCAAAAAACAACAACCAATGCAAGGCAATAAAAACCCCATTTAACACCCAAACGGAAATTGCACGTTTATCAACTCGCAATGATTTCCCAGCAAAACGCAATACCAAATACAAGCCTAAACTGCTGATGACACAACGGAAAAAAACGATGCTCAGTGCATTAACTTGTGTAGCATTTCCTAAAATAGCTGTAAAAGCATAAAGGACAACAATGAAATGTATTTTCAGGTAATCGGAAAGTTGGGGCGCTTTTTTCATTACCTAGGTATCGTATAATAGAGCGCAACACCAATTCCCGAGAAAATCAGATTTGGTAGCCAAACAGCTAAGAGCGGAGGCATCCCTCCCCCTTCGGCGATTCCCTTACTCATCATAAAAAATAGGATGTACACAAAGGCTAAGGTGAAACCAAGTGCTATTTGAAATCCTACTCCCCCTCTCGATTTCCGGGCAGAGACTAAGAAGCCAATAACGGTTAGAATGATAACTGAAAAAGGATTCGCAAAACGAAGATATTTTTCAATTAAATAAACCTCTAAACCATCTGCCCCACGAGAACGCACCAAATCGATGTGTCTTTCAAGCTCGGGTAAGGTAAACGTTTCGTGCAATAAATGTTTATTTTCGAAATCCTTGGGAAACAAATTTAAGGTGGTGTCAATTTTTAATCCAGTCAGTACCTTTTTATTTCCTGGTTGATCAAAACGAATACGGTAATCGTGCAATTGCCATTTATGTTTCAAGGAGTCCCACGTAATTCGATCGGCCATTAATTTAACCTCTAAGTCGGTCCCTTTGATTTTTTCCAAAGAAAAACGGTAGCCCGTTTTTAAAGAATTATCATAGGTTTCAATATAAGCATATACCTCGGGAGAAATTTTGATGTGGATGTCACGTTTATCAAAATAATACACCCCGTTGATGTATTTATGTTCAAAAGGTACACGGACCTTGTTCGCATTGGGCACCAACCAACCCACCATCACAAAAGTACCTAATGCAATGAGTGTCGATCCAATCAAATATGGCCGCATGAGTCGAAAAAAACTAACGCCCGAACTAAGAATAGCAATAATTTCTGTTTTAGCCGCAAGGTTGGCCGTAAAAAATACGGTGGCAATAAATACCATCAGTGGACTGATATAATTGGCCCAATAAGGAATAAAATTTAGGTAATAATCGAAAATAATTGCTCGCAAAGGAGCTTCCTTACGAATGAAATCGTCAATCTTTTCTGTATAGTCGATCACCATAATGATTAACACAATAATCAAAACAGCAAACACATAGGTTTTTAAAAACTTCTTTAGAATATACAGATCGAGAATTTTCATTCCTATGCTTTATCTTTTGAAGCTTCTGGCTTGTAATCAACCCCAGAAAATAAATGAATGAACACGGTTCGTGCAATTCGGAAATTAAAAGGAACGGCGATTAAAGAAATCACCGTAATCGGAACAACATATCCTAATGCACCCGGATCGCCAAAGAAATTATAAATTACAATTCCTCCAACAACCATGATACCCACTGTTAGGGCATAAGAAACATACATAGCACCAAACCAAAAACCCGGTTCCACCTCATAACGCAAATTACAAGTCGGACAATGTTCGTACATTTGGCTAAATTTTAACAAATTCCAGAATTTATATTTAAATAATCGTCCCTCTCTACATTGCGGACAACGTGCATTGATTACGGCATTTAACTTAGTTTGTTCTCCCATAGAATAATTGTAAACTCAAAAGTACGAAAAATGAATCTAAGAAACTACGTTATAAAGAATCTATGAAACTATGTAATAGAGATTCTATGAAACTATGTTTTAGAGAATCTATGAACCTATGTTATAAAGAATCTATGAAACTATGTTATAAAGAATCTATGAAACTATGTTATAAAGAATCTATGAAACTATGTATTAGAAAATCTATGAAACTATGTTATAAAGAATCTATGAAACTATGTTATAAAGAATCTATGAAACTATGTTATAAAGAATCTATGAAACTATGTTATAAAGAAACTATGTTATAAAGAATCTATGAAACTATGTATTAGAAAATCTATGAAATTATTGTGTCTAGAAAAATTAAATTTCAAAATTCTTAGATTCATAGTTTCATAGCTTCTTAGATTCTTAATTTCATAGTTTCTTATTTTCTTCCTCGTATCTTTGTATAAAAAAAGACAACTCATAATTCATAATTCTTAACTCTATGTACACTACTTTCTTAACCTTACACTCTTACCTACGTTGGGTAGTTTTAGTATTAGGCCTTTTGGCGATTATTAATGGTATCAAGGGGGGCTCAACTGGAGCTGCTTTTACTGAGAAAGACCGTAAAACGGGCTTATTTTTCATGATTTCTTTGCATACGCAATTGTTGATTGGTTTGGTGCTTTACTTCGTGTTGAGTCCAATTACACAAGCTGCTTTTGCAGATTTTGGAGCAGCCATGAAAGATCCTGCGACGCGTTTAATCGCTGTGGAACACATCACCGTAAATATTTTGGCGGTTATTTTGGCGACAGTTGCCAATGCAAAAAACAAAAAAGCGATTCCTGATGCGCAAAAGCACAAAAATGCTTGGTTGTTGAATGGATTAGCCCTTATTTTAGTATTAAGCCGTATTCCTTGGAATAGATTATTTGAATAATGAGTAATAAGTGCATCTTTTTGGATCGTGATGGCGTATTGAACGTCGACCGTGTAGATTATGTCTATCGCATGGAAGAGTTTATCATTCCGGATGGAGTGGTGGAATCTTTACAGGCGCTTAAGGCTGCTGGCTATTTATTGATTGTGATTACCAATCAGAGCGGCATTGCCAAAGGAATCTACAAACGAGAAGATGTGCTACTTATTCACAATGCTTTGCAAGAAGCCAGCGGCGGCATGTTAGACGATTTATATTTTTGTCCCTACCACGAAAAATACGATTCGGCTTCTTTGACACGTAAACCGGGCTCATTGCTCATTGAAAAAGCTGCTGCCAAATACGATGTCGATATGGAGTCCTCTTGGATGGTCGGCGACCATGAGCGCGACATTATTGCCGGTACTCGAGCAGGATTGCGCACAATCCGATTAGCCCCACAAGGCTCAGAAACGAAAGCAACACACTTAGTAGATGACCTTCGGGCCGCTACAAAACATATACTTGCCTAAGAACATGGAAAAAATTTATCTAAGCGACGCGGGTCCAAAGGTTTCTCCTGCTATTTATGGCTTCTGGAGATGGGGAAAAGAAACGTCAAAAAGTGCAGAATTGATGGAAAAAACCATCAATCTGTGTCTTGATTTAGGCATTAATACCTTCGACCATGCCGACAGATATGGGGAATATGAAGCCGAAAAATTGTTTGGACAAATTCTAAAGAAGAGCGCTATACAGCGCTCTGAAATTGTTTTGTTCTCCAAAGCAGGTGTCAATGTGCCTTGTATTTCCAGACCTGATTTCCGTGTTCAGCATTACGATTCGTCTGCTAAACACATCACGAATGCTGTAGAAAATTCTTTAACAAATCTACAAACTGATTACTTAGATGTGTTTTTATTAGACCATTTAGATCCATTGGCTGACTTAGAAGCGACTGCTTTTGCGTTGCAAAAATTGAAGTCGGCTGGGAAAATAAAAAACATAGGTATTTCAGGTTTTACCTCGCACCAACATCAATTATTAGCTTCATACTTAGAAGTTCCAATTGTTTCCAACCACATTGATTTAAGTTTGTTGAACACCTCAGCCATTGAAAACGGCATCATCGATTACAGCAAACAAAAATACATGCGTCCATTAGCCGTTTCGCCCTTAGCAGGTGGACAAATTGAGCACGGCACCGACGAGCACGCCATTCGCGTTCGCAAAAAGCTCATTGAAATTGCCAAAAAATATGATAGCAATTTGGAATCCATTGCCGTTGCTTGGATCATCAAATTAGGCGCCCTGCCACTTATTGGCACTCTAGAAGAAAACCGTATCCGCAACATTGTGAACTCCTTCAAAATTGAATTGGATGCGCAGGATTGGTATGAATTGTATTATAGTAGTACGTTAGTGATCGAGTGAATTAGTGATCCAGTGATTTAGTGATCCAGTGATTTAGTGATCTAGGGGATTAGTCTGTTTTGATTTTACTTGATAGGCCAATCAATATCTTCGTTACTTCTGTGGACATCTCTTCTAATTCTATTGCCAAATTTTGGTCAATAACACCTATTTCTTTCCCCACTAATACCATAGACTTGACCTCATTTGTTGATCCAAGTGCTATTTGAAGAAATCTCTTAAAATCTTTTTGAGATTTTCTTCCAAATCCTTCAGCAATGTTATTTGAGATGGATAACCCTGCTCTTTTTATTTGATCGTAAAAATTATAATCTTTTTGCTGGGGAACCTTTAAATAAATGGTAACTCCAAGTTGCTTTGCTTTTTGCCAAACAATTAAATCCTCAAATGTTTTCGCTATCATGTTCAAATTTAACTGGAAGTTGAACATAACAACTCTAATAAACTTATATTCTTATTTTAAAATCACTTAACAGATACTCGATCACTCAATCACTCGATCACTCAATCACTCGATCACTGGATCACTTATTCCTCTTCCTCCCTCTCGGAATGACCTTACTGCTTCTGCTCGATTTCTGACCACGAGATGGTTTGGAGCGAGAGTTGAAACGAGAACCTCGCATGTTGACAAGCTCTAAGTCGATAGAGCGTTTGGCTAAATTGGTGTTGCTGACGCGGACTTGTACTTTATCACCAAAATTAAAGACACGACCATTGGCGCGACCGATGATGCGATAATTTTCTTTATCTAATTCATAGAAATCATCTGTCAGGTCTGCCATACGAACAAGGCCTTCACAAGAGGTTTCTCCGATCTCTACAAAAAATCCAAATTCTGTCACTCCAGAAATAATTCCGTCGAAAATTTGTGGCTCATGCAAGCTCATGTATTCCACTTGCTTGTACTTAATTGAGGCACGTTCCGCCTCCGCTGCTAGTTTCTCACGGTCTGAACAATGCTTGCATTGTGCTTCTAATGGAACACGATCAACGGTTTGTCCTTTGTCTAAATAATGTTGCAACAAACGGTGCGTCATCACGTCTGGGTATCGACGAATCGGACTCGTAAAATGAGAATAGAATGGAAATGCTAATCCGAAGTGGCCAATCGCATCTGTAGAATAGCGGGCTTTCGACATCGTTCGAACAGCCAAGGATTGCAACACGTGCTCCTCTGCTTTTCCATGAATATCATCCATCAGCATATTGAAAGAGCCACTTATATGCAAAGGATCTGTAGACACATTATAACCGAATTTCTTCGCAAATGTGCTAAAAACTTTCAATTTTTCAGGATCTGGGGATTCGTGCACGCGGTACACCATGGTGTTGCGCGGCTCCGACTTCTTCATTTCATGTACATAGGTTGCCACTCGCTTGTTGGCTAACAACATGAATTCTTCAATTAATTTATGCGCGTCTTTACGCTCTCTCGGATAGACCGCTAAAGGTTTTCCAGCCTCATCTAATTCAAATTTCACTTCAACCGTTTCAAAATTAACGGAGCCCTTTTTGAAACGCTCGGCACGTAAAATTTTGGCAATTCGATCCAATTCTTTGATCACCGGACTATACGTCTCTGCCGCATCCAATTCCGCTTCGATGTATACTTGTGCTTCCTCGTAGGCAAATCGACGGTCGGAATGAATAACAGTGCGACCAAACCATTCTTTCTTGATTTTGCCTTCTGCATCCATTTCAAAAATCGCAGAAAATGTCAGTTTGTCCTCATTTGGACGTAACGAACAAAGTCCATTTGAAAGCTTTTCTGGCAACATGGGCACTACCCGATCTACCAGATAAACGGATGTTGCACGCAAAAAGGCTTCTTGGTCTAAAATAGACCCTGGAGTTACATAATGTGATACATCGGCAATGTGAACGCCAATTTCCACATTCCCGTTTTTGAGTTTTTGAAAACTGATGGCATCGTCAAAATCCTTGGCGTCTTTCGGGTCGATGGTAAAGGTTAAAATCTTGCGAAGATCTTTTCTTTTGGCTACTTCTTCGTCAGAAATGAGACTTGAAATCTTTTCTGCTGACTTTTCTACTTGTTCAGGGAAATGATATGGCAATCCATATTCCAACAAAATAGCATGCATTTCAGTATCGTTATTTCCCGACTGACCTAATACTTCTACCACTTTTCCTTCGGCCTTTTTGCCCTCTTTTGGCCAAGAAGTTACTTCCACCAAGACCTTATCTAAATGCGCAGCATTTAGGGTTACATGTTTCGGAATATAAATATCTTGATAAATCTTTTTTGAATCTGGCACCACAAAAGCATAGTGTGGTGTGATTTGAATGGTTCCAACAAGGGATTTATTGGCATGCTCGATAATTTCAATGACCTCTCCCTCCGGTCGCGTATTTTTTTTATTACGCAAAGGCAATAAACGCACCCGAACGGTGTCGCCATCTTGGGCATCATTTAGATCTTTGGAAGCCACCCACACATCCTGTTCCCCTGCTTCACCTACGATAAAACCAAAACGTTGGTTCACATGGTCTAATTTACCAACTACTTGATTGGCTTGTTTGAGATATTGAAAAGAACCGTCGCCCAAACGGTCGAGACGGTTCTCTTTCACTAAATATTCAATCACATCGGAGAAAATTTCCTTCGTTTTTCGATCGCGTACGGCAAAAGCCTTATACACCTGATTCATTGAATAGGTTCGAAAATCGTTCAATTCGAAAAATGAAAGAAGATCTTCTTGTATTGTATTCCAGAAACCACTACCCTTGCTTGATGAAGCCATGTTACTTAATTTATTACAAAGGTAGTCATTTTTTACTTGATAAATTTGAGATTCAATCCCAAATGCCAGGTCCGACCATCGGCTGGCAAAATACCCGGACCCGGATATCCCCCAGATCTTCTGGTAAAATACTTGGCATCCGTCAAGTTATTCACGCCGAATTTAAGACTTGCATATTTTTTAAAACGGTAGCTGCCAGAAATGTCCTGTACCTGATAATCAGGAATCAATCCCGTTGTTGCAGCCGCATTTGCCGCCACCGTATTGGAAGCATCCGCAAAAGTTTCTCCGACATCACTCATTTGCCACGTCAAGGATAGTCCTTTTTTAGCATAAGTGATCCCATATCGATTGATTTTGGAAGGTGCATTTTCAATTTTTTTGCCGGCTAAATTCCCTTCAACAATGGCGCCATTCACCACGCTAGTTGTTATATAATCTTTATAGGTTGCGTTGATAGCTGCCAAAGAAGTAAATACGGAGATGTTGCCCCATTTGCTGTTTTTGAACCATGCCGCGGTAGGACTAAATTCGATGTATGCTTCCATCCCCTGAGATACCGAATGTCCCAAATTGGTTCTGAATTGATATTTTGTACTTGCGGCATTTGTTTGCGTAATCACTCCAATTCGGTTATTATAATCCAAATAAAAATAGTCGACATCAAAATTTAGGTAATTTCCCATGCTTCCACGATAACCAAAATCGACATTATACCCAGAAGCATCTTTTAAATTTGTATCAACAACATCTGTTGTTGCCGGAGGAAGTAAATCGGATGCCAAAACAGGTCGATAGGCCTGTGCAATATTGGAGTACAATTTAATTTCTTTGCCAATTTTATACTCCATTCCTGCTCCCAATAAGAAAAACGATCGAGTACGAGCACTTGGAACAGCAGCAATAGGTGCACCGGCAGAGCTTAATCCAGATTGCCCCTCCATCTTCGTTTCAATTTGTTCTGACCGGGCTCCAAGAGTAAATAGAAGTTTATTATTTGGACGTAAAACGGTTTCTGCAAAAGCAGCAAAATTGTTGTTGTGAAATAGAAGATCGCGGGTATAGAGTCCTGAAATGCTAAAATCCATCTCTTTTCCTGTGGTACCTACCCCTAATTGTTTCCGGGCAATTTCCCCTGTAAAATAGCGTAATCCAGTTGCTATGGTATTGTTCCAAGAGCCCGTTTTGAAATCGAGGATATAGCGTAATTCAGAACCAAACGTATGGTAATAATCTCGATCTACCTGCCTGTTGCCATTCAGATCTGCCTCGATTATCGCTTTGGTAAAACCTACTGAGCTCCGTTCAGCAATGGTTCCAAAGTTTTTCAAGCTCAATTTGGAATGTTCGTTGAACACATATTCGGCTGTTAGAGCATAGATAAACCAAGGATTGGAAAACCAATTACGCTCGCGAGTACTTTGTTTTGCATTTTGGTTAAACTGCGACTCAGTGAGTCCGCCCGGCTGCTGCGAAGTTGTATACATATAAGTAGCCTGTGCGCCAATTTTGAATTTGTTTGTCAAGGCATATGATATTTCGGCATGCGAGTGGTCGGTATTGAAATAGGAGTTTTGACGCCATCCATTTCCAACACGTTTTTGGTAATAGGTGGTGTAGCTGAGTCGGCCTGCTGTACCGCCCACATAATTAAAAGAGCTCCATAAATTATTATTCCCAACAGTATTTTGCGATTCGACCAATAATTTGGTGGATTTATCAGGTTTACGAAGCACAAAGTTCATCAATCCTCCAAATTGCGGACCATATTGCAAGGAGCTTGCCCCACGAATGATTTCAATCCGATCTACTACTTCCATTGGTGGAGAATAATAGGCCTCAGGATATCCCATGGGATCTGGAGTGATATCATAACCATCCATACGTACATTAAACTCCCAAGAGCGATTTGGGGAGAGTCCACGAGAAGCCACACCCAATTGAATTCCTGAACCATCGCTTTCCCATACTTGAATACCGGGAGTGCGAGAGAATACTTGTCGGGCATTGTTCATGGCCAAATTGGCATTCAGGTTATCGAGCTTAATCAACTCGTTTTTCTTTCCAGCAGCAATGGTATAATCATTTAGTTCCGACATAAATTCATTACCCTTTACACCTGCATTGGCACGTACCACTACTTCCGATAATTCGTTGAATTCCTTTAAGACGATGTTCAACTTTTCTTGCTCAGCACCTTTTAATTTGATTTGTTGAATGAAGGGTTTATGTCCCACATAAGTAACCTGCAAGGTGTAAGATCCCGACTTTAAACCTGTCAATTCAAAGTCTCCCTTTGCATTCGTTTCCACAGCGCGAACTGTTCCTTTTAACTGCACGGTTGCAGCCGATAAGATTTCATTTAATTGGTTCTCAACATGTCCAACGATGGAGGCTTTTTGTCCCATCATCCCATAAGAAAAGGCCAATAAAACAAGTATTACTATATTTTTCATGTATATTTTATTTAGACTAATTATAAATAATACACAAATCTATATAGCGACGATCAATTAAACAAGCTTATTTAGAATTAATTTAAATAAAAATAAGAGGGGAAGATTATTTCATAAAACAACTTATAATTAATAGGATTAAATTGCAGGGGGTAAGGGGAACATGCTCCCCTTACCAGTTAAAAAAGAAAATTCCTATCTGTTTTTTGATAAAAAAAGATTACACTCAATCAATCGCTCAGCTGTGCAGAGTGTGCAATAAATGAAATTTTTTAAGATTTAATTACTGAACAGAATGTTCAGCAGAAATCCCGCACTCAGCAAAGCTGAGCACGAGATTATCTTGGAGCCTGAGGTTTTACAATGTTTCATAGATTCTTAGTTTCTTAGATTCTTAGTTTCTTAGATTCTTAGTTTCTTAGATTCTTCATTTAACTTTCATCACACCATTCATAATTCTCCAATGTCCCGGGAAGGTACACACATATGGATAATCACCTGGAGTACTTGGCGCTTTAAAACGTAATTTCACCCGGCCATCTGGATCTACCAATGGAGTATAGGCAATAATTTCTGGTATACTTGGAATGTAGTTTTTAGCAACTCCATCTGCAGCGGTAATCATTTTATCCGCCGCTAATCCAATCTTTTCCATCGAACCAATCTGACCAATCACCAAATTGTGTTGCATGGCATCCATGTTTTCAAGCACCAACTCAACCGTTGCCCCTGCCGGAACTTCAAAGGTCTTTAAGTCGTACTTCATTTCTTCTTTCACTGTTTTCAAGACAATTTTTACTACTGGGCCTTGCTCTTGATTCGGTAAGTCAACCTTCCACAATTCTGCCAATCGGCTTAAGTAACCTTCATCTGATGGAAAAACTTTTCCAACCAAAGAGGCAACAAATTGCTTTTGAGTGGCCGATAAATTTGCCTCTTTCTTCGTATTCCAAGCATTTGCTAAGCCTTTTAAGGCTCCCGACATACCAATGGATTGAGGATCATTCATCCCTTGTAAAATATTGGCAATTTCTGTACCCGACCAAGCAACGGCTGCACCTCTAAACATTTTCTCGATAATATATCCGTCTAAATTTTGTCCAGAATTCACAAATAAATTCTTACGATAAACATTATTTCCACGATTCCCTTCTGCCAAAGCTCCTGTACGATCGATCTGAATCGTCATCTGATAAGCACCTGGCTGCTCGGCTGTCCAGCCAAAATTACCCGTCCATGGACCATTTGTGTTTTTGGTAACAATGCCCGATTGTCCTGGTAAAATACCATCTGTAAAGGTATACGATTCCATTTCTATTTTAGACCCTTGACCTTCAATCGTCAAATACAATGGCAATGCCATTCCTTTTTCAAGGGCAACATTTCCTCTATTCTTCACTTTAATCACAAAGCTAGATCCTTCACGCAATTTAAATACGCCCGACTTGATCATCACTTCTTCCACAACTAAATCCAAACCATTTTCTTGACCATCAACACTTGGATTTTTCACATCCTTTGCCTCTTTTTCTCCAGTCAATTGCGCTCTTTGAGCACCCTTCATTTGCATCCAAGTTGTCATGTGTTCCTTGCCTCTCGACATCTGATATGCTGCCAAGGCATCCGGAATCCAACGATCTTGGTTTCCTTGCTCGGCCTTAATTTTGGCTGCAACTGCTTGATCTGCCTTTGCATTTGCTGGCATTTCACTCAAGGCTAAAATGGTATTCAATTGTACCAATGAATCTTTATCGGCTAATAAATTGGCTTCAACCAAGGCATTAGACCATGCTAGGGTTCTAGGTACAACCTGTACTGCATTCTTCCGTACAGCTGCGCTTGGATGTTTCAAAGCCCCCTTCAAAGCTGCCACTACAGCTGGATTTTCTAAGGCGTTGATTCCTTGCAAGACGTGTAAGGCATGAATGGCCCCTGGATTCAAACCAATAGCATCCATCGTTTTGTTATGAATTAAAGGAATCAAAGCAGGTACAATATCTTGCTTACCTCTTTCAACCAATAAGCGTTGAGCTGTCAATCGCCAAAATAAATTATTGTTAGAAAGTGCTTTAATATTTCCTTTCACATCTTCTTTTGATAAACGAATTGGCGAATAAGCTGGCGCTTGGTTATACCCTATACGATAAATTCGACCATGTGTATAATCGCGTAAATCGGTTTCGTAAGCATTACCGGTTCCGTTAGAAAATCCTTTTGGCACAGGATTGTGCTGAATGATGAAGCTATACCAATCTGCAACCCAAACAGCTCCATCCGGACCTACCTGAGCAAACACTGGCGATACCCACTCATCTGCACCTGCTAATAAATTATAGGCTTCTTTGTCATTATAATCAGTCCCTTTTCTGACCATATTATTTTGGTGTATAATATGCCCCGTTGGTTCTGTAACAAAGGCTATTTTGTTCCAATAATTCTTAGGAAAGGCACGAGCCGAGTAAAAATTATGTCCCGATGCAGCGGTAAATCCACCAAACACATCCACTTGTCGAACCTTCGGGGTGATCGGGCGAATGTCTTTGTGTGTATCGGTGTTTTTACTTCCATTCAAACTAAAAGGTGCCTGCCAAATGTTACGATGCGGGATCGGCATATACCACCCATGTGCATTATTGGCTGTTGAACCAAATATATCTCCTTCTTCATTGATATCAAATCCCCATGTATTATTTGAGGTAGTTGTCAAATGCTCCATTTTTGAGCCATCTGGCTTGAAGCGGAAAAAAGCTTGGGCAAAATTCAACGAATCTTTACCAACCACTCCTTTAAAACCCGAATATCCGATACAGGCATAGATCCAGTTGTCAAATCCATAGTGAAGGTTTGAGGGTCCAGCATGGGTATCACCGGTTCCAAAACCAGTAAATATCACCTTACGTTCGTCAGCAACATCATCTCCATTAGTATCTTTTAAAAACACCATATCTGGTGCTTGTGAAACCAAAAGACCCCCGTTGGCAAACACCATACCTGTTGGTATACTTAAGCCATCTGCCCAACGAGAAAACTTATCTGCTTTCCCATCATTATTGGTGTCTTCGCACAATAAAATGTAATCCGAACCACCCGATTTCTTCCGCTCATTCGGATAATCCTTGGTGATTAACACATACAAACGACCTTTTTCATCCCAAGCCATCGCAATGGGATGCATCACATTTGGTTCAGAAGCAAACAACTGAAGGTTAAAGTCGACAGGAACTTGAATGTATTTCAAGGATTCTTCCGGACTCAATGGATATTGTTGCAATTGTGGCCCTTGACGCTTCTCATAATTTGGTAGATTCGCTTCGCGATAGCTCAGCGGAGCCAATTTTAGATTCTCTAAAATTGTTCTTTTTTCTGGCCCCAAGGCCCATAAAATTCCTTGTTCCACTAAATGCTGAAAAGGAACCGAATTCCAAGTTCTTTCATCGTGTCCATAAGCGGTATAAAACACATTTCCTTTGCCATACTTACGCACCCAAGTATAAGGTTCCAGTGTTTGTCCTGGCTTATCTTTAGCCTGATCCTTACCAATGATTCTAGATTGAATCACGATATTATCGGGCTGCAACTGCGTATGCAAATAGGTTTCATCAACCGTTTTGATTTCTTGATAATCCTTCAAAACCGGATGCTGTGGAAGCGTATTTTGAATGCGGATGGAGTCCATCGTGTGTCGCCAAAACTGCCCTCCCATCATTTTTACCAACTCTTTTGAATTTCTAAAATTAAAGGATGCACAATGGAGTGCCACCAAACCATGTCCAGAAGCCACATAATCGATCAAAGCTTTCTCTTGTGGAGCAGCGATGGAATCGTGATTGGCGAATAAAATCAAGGCATCAAACTTATTCAAATAAGCAGAATTCAAAGATTTCAAAGAAGACGTATAGGTAATGTTCATCCCCTTCACACCCAAATACGCCTGTAAAGCTGGGTATCTGTCAAACGGTTTGTGATGTCCATTGTCCCCTAAAAACAATAATTCCATTCTTCGCTGAGCGAAAGAGGAAATGGAAGTAAGAAGGATGAAGGATGAAGTAAGAAGGATGAAGGAATAAATAAATAATTTTTTCATAGCATACATAAATAAATACTAAATCACTTTAGTCACAAAATCACTTTAATCACCTAAAAATTAAATTCCGGCAACTTAATTATTTCTCCACCTTTCATGGCCGACTCGTGAGAAAGGATTCCCACGCAAGTCCAATTGGCAGATTGCGGTGCATTTGGGAACGGGTCGCGATCGTCTTGCAAAGCAGATAAAAATTCGTGAACTAAATGTGGATGTGAGCCACCGTGTCCTCCCCCTTGGGTAAAGGATAAATGGGTATGTTCATCTTCGTCATATACGCCTTTGGTTGTAAAACGTTGAATTTCTTCTGGCAAATAATGGGCATAATCTGGACAGGTTACCTTCTCTGGAATTTCAGGTTCAGGTTTTTTTGCGGTATGCACCACCAAAGGTTCGTTTTCAATCAAAGGCCACTCTACACTTTTCTTGGAGCCATAGACTTCGAACGATTCGCGATATTGTCGGGCCACATCAAAAAGTGAGCGATACACCTGTGCACTTAAATCTGAATTTTTAAATTTAATATGAGCAGATTCAATCGCAAATGGCGAATTATAATGTTGTATCAATTCTTCTCGAATGGTTCCCGAACCAAAACAAGAAACATATTCGGCATCTAATTTAAGTAAGGCAGCAACCGGACCAACACAGTGTGTCGCGTAGTGCATCGGGGGTAAACCAGGCCAATAATCAGGCCAACCATCCATGTCTTGTTGATGTGAAGCTTTTAAAAATTGCACCTTTCCGAGCTCTCCTTTATCGTAAAGCTCTTTCATGAATAAAAATTCACGAGAATACACAACGGTTTCCATCATCATGTATTTTTTATTCATTTTTTTGGATGCAGCAACAATGGCTTTACACTCTTCTACAGTGGTTGCCATCGGAACAGTGCAAGCCACATGCTTTCCAGCCAAAAGGGCCTTTAAAGACTGTTCTGCGTGCAAATGAATAGGTGAATTTATGTGTACAACGTCTACTTCTGGGTCTTGAATGAGGTCTTCAAAATTGGTATATCGTTTCTCAATTCCATAGGCTTCTCCAATAGACTTTAATTTCTCTTCGTTCCTTTGACAAATCGCGTACATATTTGCCCAAGGGTGTTTCAAATAAATCGGAATAAACTCTGCGCCGAAGCCAAGACCGACAATGGCCACATTAAATTTTTTCATAAAATAGGTTTAAAATAAATCTACCTAAAGATAAAGGTCCTTAACAAGATGTAAAAAATATTTGGTAAAAAAATTTAAAAA
>JACCDM011290850.1_pt1 | contig 23607 bp, 57 predicted proteins | sample 7445851 | NCBI WGS metagenome assembly JACCDM01 (sample SAMN15323438, study PRJNA562643) | freshwater metagenome | isolation source: river surface water | place: USA:Blue River Watershed | collected 2017-08-16
CCGCTGCGTAATATTGAAAACAAAAAGGCCCCGCTGCGGGTTTTGCGTGTATATGCGTGTAGTAAAGAGTTGTTCCGCGATTAAAATCTCTTATACTCATTCTAAAGAGATTCTCAAGAGAGTATAAGAGAGAATTCCTTTCTATTTGAGAGATCCCTTAAAGAGAGTATTTTCCAAGATGGTATTTTATTCATGAGCATTTTCCATTTGAGAGGGAAATGAGAATTTTCATTTGAGAGAACTGAGAATTTTCGTCCAAGATGAGTATTTTCATATGAGAGGGAAATGAGAGGGAAATGAGTATTTTCAGCCAAGATGAGTATTTTCCATTTGAGAGGGAAATGAGAGGGAAATGAGTATTTTCCATTTGAACTATACCACTCTCTGCCTCAACTGTCCTGCAAAAAATGCGTGTAAACCTACAAAAAATGCTGATCAAAAAGCCCCTGCTATGCTTAATATAAAATCAGGTTGACAAATCAGAGTAAATACTGTATAGTTTAAACATAACTTACGGTGATCTCTATGAAAGAAAAAGCTTTTGTTGGTTTCAGAACCCACGGTGTTGCTATTACTCGAACACCAGAATCGATTCACTGTTTCAAAACGGCAACCGTTGATAATGAATTCGTCTGTGAATATGATGTTTTTTCTTCGGAGGCAGAAGCCATTGATTTCATCATAACTCCACTGATGTCATCACCGCCAAATCATGATGTCATCACTTCTCCATCATGATTTCATCAACATCACTTGTGATTTCACTCTGATGTCATCACTTACATCATGATGGAACGTATCTTGGGGCTCTTAGACCGTTCCATCACATCAAAGTGAAATTCTCACTACGTAGGGATCGACTTTGATGGAAATCAGTCATCAAGCAGCTGGATCTGACTGAAAACACTGGGTTTATCCGTACTCGAAATCAAAAGTGAAATTCTCACTACGCAGGGATCGACTTTGAGTGATTTTACTTTACTCAAGTCAGCTTGGGTGTTTGTCTCCCCCCGCATCAGGTGCCATAGCGCGTTTTCTATAGTGCTATTTTACAATACTCTACTCTCAATGTCTGTCTGTCTTGTGTAACTTTACATACTGTTACAGACAAATCTTAGGGAACGGCAGTGGTTGTCTCCCTCAAGTTCTGCTGCTGTGTGTAGTATAGTCTCTTATTGGGGATTGGTCTGTCGGTCAAATGTAACGTTACATACGGTTACAATTACTTCGTTGACTTGGTAGTTGTTTGCTGTTACAATAGCTGTCTTGAGAGGAGAGCAATATGAAACTCGTACCGTACACTAATATCGTCGAGTCTGTTCAGAAAGAAGTTGGGCAGGCAAAGCTGGACTATAAAGCAGGTCGCATAAGTCTTGAGACTCTGCAATACGTTGCGCGAAAGCTCGACAATGTGCGCGACTCTGCTGCGTTCAATGCAGTGCGGGTTGATGCCGAAGAGCATATAAAAGGCACACTGTGGAATGGAGCGCAATAATGTCAATAAGTCTCGAGTTTGAAATTTCTTCTTCAGTGCGGACTGCGTTGCATATAAGTGTTTCGCAAGTGATCAAAGGGTGCGCTGCTCGACATTACTGCGACGAACTTGAGATAACTGAGAAAAGTAATCAAGTATTGAATGACCACATCCGCTGGCAGACTTTCAATGTGCGTGTGTGCAATCTCGATTCGCTTGCTGCAATTGCGTTCCTCAAAGACCTTGCAGGGGACTTTACACATAATGACATTCGCAGCCAGATCGAAGTAACTCGCCTGGCCATCTTCACTCAGTAACATTTCGTTACAATGTAGTTCTTGTTCGCAAGAGCGCGTTGCAGTACAATAGCTGTCTTGAGAGGAGAACTGTAATGTCGAACATTCCATCGTGGGATCCAACCGTGCTTCGTCCGTATGTTGCTTTCTACAAAGGGAAGCAGTATGAACTAACGGCGAACTCTACTTATAGCGCGCAAGAGATCGCAGCTAAGCATTTCAAAGCAAAGCGGTCATACGAAGTGACTGTTATGCTTGCTGATGTGACTCACTCAACTTCGGGGCTGTAATATGAAGTCATCCGCAGTGTTTGATCGTGATCCTGTAGCTAAGACCTTGAGCTGCTCCAAAGAAACTGTTGGGGAGTTTGACGGCACTATGATCACTGGGCCGATGATTCGCTTGGTGAGTTTTCGGACTTTGACGAACTGGTACCTTGTTGCGAAAGACGATTCAACTTGGACCTTTGCGCTTAGTCCATTGGACGTTGTTGCGTTTCCGCGTTATGCTTCGTGGAAGATTGTTATTCACGCTTAACTAAGTTTGGAGAGGAACATGAAAGAATTAATTGGAAAGACTGTAACGGGATTGCGCATTAACGACGACCAGTCGATTTTGACGTTTGACACTGTGTTCGAAACTACTGGCGCAATGATCGCGTATATGGCTGAGGGGGACGGTTGCTCCGAAACCTGGTTCGCAGATATTACTGGTGTTGACGCGTTGATCGGCGGCACTGTAACTGACGTGTCTGAGATCAGCATGACCGGCTATAACGTCGACGACGGTCGCTGTCGCCAAGAGTTTGACCAAGCTTATGGATACAAGATCGTTACTAACCGCGGATACTGCGACATTGTGTTCCGGAACTCCAGTAACGGATACTACGGCGGTGACGTTGCAGTATGCGACTTGAATCATTACGGCGCATGGAACAAGAATGTCGTGTCTATTACCGATGACTGGTCTGCTTAAATACGTGATCAAGGACGATCACTAACATGACAGAACAAGAACGATTAGCATACACGATGTTGAAGGCACGGGAAGAAGCTCTTGCCTTCAAAGCCAAAACTCAACTAGCAACAACTGAAGAGCAGTCTGTTGCATTTGCTGCTTCATTGGACGCAATTAAAATGCGGGCCGCAGTTGGATACTTCTTCATCGATTACATTCCAAACCAGCACGAGCGAGACAATCTCGGAACATTCCAAACATTCCTAGCTAACAAGGGATTCGCGATCAAGACCTCACTGGTGCCAAACGCACTACGGATTGAGTGGAAGTAACAAACTGTTACAATACTTTGGTTGACTCCCATGCGGAAGTTTGTTAAACTAGCATCCTACAGAGGAGGCATAGCATGTGGAATTTAACTAGGCAGCATGTAACTGGCATTTGGCACGGGCAGCTCGTTCGTGGGCGCGTTGAGGAATCCCGCGTTAAGTATGGCGGGCTGGTTCAACATATTGTGCTGCTCGATGTTCCTATCGTGTATATGGCGGAAGTTCGCCATCGTGTACTCCTTGCTCCTGAACAAATCCGCGGACAGTAACACTTGACCGACAGACTTCGAGAGCCAACTGTTGTACAATAGCAGCTCATTAGGGGAGAACAGTTATGTTTCGCTTTAGACCAGAGACGAAGTTTATCGTTTTCATCAACTGTGTTAGCTTCACTGCTACTGCAAAGAAGATCCGTCAAGGCGTCGGCGGATACATTCAATGTAACGAGGCTGTCCAAAAAGCACTTGATTCCCTTGAGTTCATCGGCGAAACAAGCTGCGAAGATCCGATTCCGAATTCGATATCTGGGACATGGTCCGGGCTCACTGTTTATCTGTCCAAGTGTTAACAAACTGTTACAAAGAAGTGGATGACACGGAAGTCTAATTGCGTTACAATAGCTGCATACAAACAAGCAAACGACTGGAGCAACACAATGAGCATTCCTTCCGAACGTGAAGTCCGTAAAGCCTACGACGAACTTGCTGCTGCTACTCAAGCTTACCGCCGCGCACTGGCCAACTTCAACGAAGTGTACTTGAGCCGCCGCGTTAACATGAGCAAAGTGCGCGAATTGCTGAACGACTTCACAAGCGATCTTTCCAAAGAGATCAACGACATCTACCGCAAACAGCAGTAAGGAGCAAGTATGGCTGAGTACCTTGTGACCCGAGTAGTGTATCAAAGTACGCTGCTCGAAGCGGAATCTGCGAACCAAGCTATCGACCTAGCAGACGAGCTGCCCGACGAAGCTTGGGACACTACAAACGAAGGCCCGTACGAAGCAGCCCTCAACGACGAGTAAGGAGCAAGACATGGCGAAGTTTATTGTAACACGCGAGTTGACCCAGTTCATCGAAGTGGAAGCAGAGACCGTCAGCGAGGCAGTAGAACAAGCTGCGTTTGTTGTTGACAGCCACTGGACTACAACCGACGAGGGCGAATACGAGGCCGTAGAGCTGCCCTAACAAGTAAGTCATTGATTCATATAGACCCCTGTAAAACAAGTAACATTGATTTTACAGGGGTTTTTCTTTACGTGCTGATCTTGTGTAGCAATATGCTGCTTCCCTTGTAGAAAAGAAGGCCACGATGTAAGTCATTGATCCTGCGTTCAAATAAGTACTTATGTTCAGTGACTTGCGTCACTCACTAAAAGGAGAACAACATGGCGAACATTCCGAACCCTCTGCGACAGCGGATCGACGCAGAGCTACTAAAAGGCGTGTGGTATCAAAAGACTGACGGCACCACGGAACGTGTGCTGCTTACACAGATCAAGAACAAGGCGCTCATGGTCTTCATCGGCAACAAGTGGATCACGCCGCGCGGGGAAGACAAGGTCATCGACTCAAAGGGCAGGAACCTGTTAGATTAACATACGACCGACAGACTTCTATAGTGTGATCGCATATACTGCGCACAGCAGCAGGACATGAGGGAGACAAACACTACCGCTCCCTATAAGAAAGGAAGTTACACTTTGTTACACTTCTTCGAGTGACACTAGCCCAAAGACGCGTTACAATAGCTGCATACACAAACAGGAGCACGCAACATGGCACTTGATACTACTTCCGAGTTCACGCTGGATCACTACACCGACAAGCTGCGGGAAGCTCACGGCGATGCTTACACTGCGGGCTTCTTGCTGTCGCAGTTGAAAGCCGTTGTTGAAATGCTGCCCAAGTCGAAACGTGCTGCTGCAATTGCAAGCTTCACGCATGTTGTGGGCAGCAATGTGAAAGTGACTGTGAAGAATCTGATGAGCGGCGAAGCTGTTGAAATTCCGCTTAACGATGTTGGTGGTCCGTGCGATCCAAGCACTGAGAAGTATTGGACAATGTAACATTTGGTAGACAGACAAGGTCGTCGAGATCCGTTACAATAGCTGCATACAAACAAGCAAGCGGAGAAACAAATGGCTACTTTTAAAGTTACGTTTGAGATTACAGTTACCGAAGGCCACCCGCGCAAGTGGGTTCCGGAAACTGTCAGCGACGCCCTATCCCAGGGCGAGTTTACTGACAACTGGGTGTTTGAAGAAATTACTCCGGAAGTTAACGAAGAAAACTAAGGAGCAATTATGTATCTGTTCCAATGTTATGTAACTACTCCGAAGAGTCCTGTTCCACAGTTTCACGGCGTCTATGCTGATACAGCAAAAGAAGCCCGCGCAATGATTCGCGCTGCTGCTGTTGAGCAGCAAGTACGGATCCTCAAACTTCGTGTTGTCAAGTGGGGCTAACCCCAGGAGCATTCAAATGGCTAAGCAAGAAAAGCGTTATGTGATTACTTCCACTCGCCCGATGAGCGGCCGCTCTTACAAAAGCGAACCGTTGACGATCGCTGAAGCTGTAAAGTATTACGGCTATACCCTGGAATGCGGCGAAAGCTGGTCGTACGAAAAGGGCAACAAGAAGATCAATCGCAATCCCAAGACGATCAAGTCGCTGATCACGAACTTGAACAACGCGTCGAACAACACTGCCCAAAACGGCTGCGGGGATTATTACCGTTATGTCGAAGCGTAAGGACACGATAGACGCCTGCATAAAGTGGGCGTCTCTTGTTTGTGTGCTAATGGGCGCACTATGCACAAGTCTGCGCATTGATCCTGCAAACATATGGCTCTTGAATGCGGGCGCATTGGGCTACTTGACTTGGGCGATCCGCATTCGCGATCTCAACTTGATTGTAGTCAACGGCGGTTTGCTTGCGATCTATGTGCTAGGTCTGTTCTACAAATAACAATCGACAGACAGACATTGCATTCGAATTGCGTTACAATAGCTGCATACACAAACAGGAGCACACGAGATGACTGCTTTGAACTTTACGGGTTACAATTTGCCAGCTTCTACTGAACAAGCCCTTCGCATGTATGTCGACGAAGGCTATCGTCCGGGCGGCTTCTTGTGCGCTGTACTGAACAACAACCTGTTCCGGGCGGTGTCGCAAGCAGACACTGAGAACCGTGCTGCGCTTGCAGACATTGTGAAGTTCATCTACAATCGCTGCCCGCAACGCTGCCACGGCGACACGTATGATTCGGACAAGTATGTTGACCGGGTTGACGAATACTGCCACTTTGTTCGCGGAGAAGAACGTGCGTAACTACAAGTTCCGAGTGTATCTGAAAGCGGTGGGATTCATCGATGTTCCGTTTACGTGCCGCACTCCCGGCGAAGGGATTGCTGCACTGAAGGCCCAGTACGGCTGCGATGTTGTGTGGCTCAGTTAACAAACTGTTACAAAGAAGTGGATGACAAGGACGTCATAACGCAGTACAATAGCAGCATACAGAGACACGCAGTAAAGCAAAGCAAATGTTACACAAGGTAGACAGACAAAGTAAGCAGATAGTGTTATAATAATGTGGTAAAGAAGCAAACAAACTTGTTTTTACTTACTCGCCAGGAGCGAACAATATGAACACTCAATCCAATGTTGTTGCTGTTGTTACTGTTTCCGCTGTTGATGCACTGAAGGCCCAAATCGCTGCACTGAAGGCCCAAGCCAAAGAAGTTGCTAAGGCTGAAAAGGTTGCGACCCGTACTGCTGCGAAGGCTGTTGCAAAGGAAGCCGGCGCGCTGGACAAGCTGCATGCCGAAGCGTTGAAGATCAACGCGAAGCTGGACCAAAAGGCTGAAAAGGTTGCGGCCCGTGCTGCTGTCAAGGAACTGAACAAGCTGCATGCCGAAGCACTGAAGATCAACGCCCAGTTCGACAAGGGTGTTGCTGAACTGAACAAGATCGAAGCTGCGAAGATGTTGCAAGAAGTGTACGACGCGCTGGTTGTCCAACTTGCTGCTGCCGGTCTGACTGTTGCAGATTTCAAGTCCGCCCTGCCGAAGCTGGCTGTTGCAAAGACTGAAGCTGTTTGATCCAACGCAGAGCGTGACGTAATGTTGCGCTCTGCTTCTGTTACGGAGTAGCGATGACAATTGCTAAAACGATATACAGTGTAGCAAAGGCAGACTTGTCCGGCTACGCTTACCTCAGCGGCGGGGACGTTGTCTTTGACCAAGAAGTCCCCCGTCGGAGTGGCTCGTTCGACAATGTAAACGATGCTGACAAGATGCTTAACAAGTTCCGCAGGGCGCTTGCTAAGTCGACCGACAAGGATATCAAGCAGGCATTGGCTTGGCAGACTGGGCCCTTTGCATCGCCTTCGCTGATTGCAGCAAGCAATGAAAACCTCGCGCGCCACTACAAACACAGCGAAACCGAGTTCACCGTAGTGCGGGTCACAGTTGAGGAGCTCACACGTTAACAAACTGTTACATCATTCCGCTTTACATGCCCCGCCGTTCGCGTTACAATAGCTGCTCAACAACGGAGTAGCAAACATGTCCAATCTCATCGTGTGCTCAACTATCGCCCGCAGCAACTCGCGGGCTAATCCGTTTTCCGAAAAAGCATTCAAAGCTGTGCTCGACAAGCATAACGTAACGCACTGGAAGCACAACTTGCCGTCGGCGATTGTCTACTTCGCAGTAGCGGACTTTGCCCAGTATCATGTTGTGCTTGCTGACATCCGCCGCACCCTTAGCAAGACCATGCGGATTGCGATCGAAAGCAAGGACGGGTCGGGTAGCTTTAAAGACTACGGAACCGGCGAAACCGTGGTTTACAAACCGTAACACAATAAAGGTAGACGCGCCCGACGGGATGCGTTACAATAGCTGCATACAAAGCAAACACACTTCGGAGAAGCAAAATGGGTTACAAAGTTATTAGTCGTCCCGATGCTGTTGTCAATTCCACTGTTCCGCATGTTGCTGCTGCGCCCGCTGTGCAAGAAGACGACGTCACTATTATCGAGCGGCTGCGCGAGCGCTTTTCGATTCTCGACGATATGACGTATGCTGTTAAAAAAGGCGACGTCCGCGCAATGATTGTTTCTGGTCCTCCGGGCGTAGGCAAGAGTTTCGGTATTGAAGCTGTGCTTGCAAAGGCGGATATTTTCTCTACTGTTGCCGGTAAACCGAAAAAGTACGAGATTATCAAGGGTGCAGTTTCTCCGATTTGTTTGTATCAGAAACTGTACGAGTATTCCGATAATAAGTCGATTCTGGTTTTCGACGACTGCGACGCTGTGCTTATGGACGAACTGTCGCTTAACTTGTTAAAGGCTGCGCTCGATACTTCCAAAAAGCGTACTATTCACTGGAATACCGAGTCGCGTATTTTGCGCGAAAATGACTTGCCGAACAGTTTCGAGTTTCACGGCGGGGTTATCTTCGTTACTAACATCAAGTTTGCGAATGTTAAATCGAAGAAACTGAAAGACCATTTGGAAGCACTTGAATCGCGCTGCCATTATCTGGATTTAACTATCGATACTGAACGCGAGAAAATGCTGCGCATTAAGCAGATTATCGCAGACGGCTTGCTTGACGATTATGGTTTCAGCGAAACTGAACATAATGAAATCGTCGAGTTTGTCGAAACTAATAAGGCGAAAATGCGCGAGCTCAGTTTGCGGACTGTTATTAAAGCTGCGGGCTTGTACAAGAGCATGCCCGCCCGCTGGCAGCGTGTTGCAAGCATGACGCTTATGAAGTAACACTCGACCGACAGACAAGGACGTCTGTTTCAGTTACAATAGCCGCATACACAACGAGGAACAACTATGTCAACGCATGCAAGCATCACCGTCGTATATCCAAACAAGACTGCCGCTTCAGTCTACGTTCATTCCGACGGGTACTACGAGCACACGGGCAAGATGTTGCTCAATCATTATAACTCGCTCGAGACAGCAGGCGCCCTTATGACATTCGGCGCATTGAGTTTCGTGGCCGCCCGTATTTACCCAACCTCGGGCGCGGAACATAATCGCGATACTCCCGAACCGGGAGTGTGCATTTACTTTGGGCGTGATTGCGGCGAAGACAGTGTTGGGCCAAACTTTTACCTGACCGAACAAGCTGCGCGGAATGACGCAGATTACGAATACAATTACCTGTTCAAGGACGGCATTTGGTATTCGCGTCAAGAAAACGACGACTTCGAACCGTTGTCAATCCACTTCGCGTAACTAACAAAGACAAGGAAGTCTATTTTGGCAAGATTGATATTCAAAACCGAAAGTTTACATGATCTCGCAGAGATATATACTTGTATAGGCACAATTAAAATTCCCATTAAAATTCCCATTTAGGCTAATACCAGGCACAATTAAAATTCCCCACTAGGCTAATACCAGGCACAATTAAAATTCCCCACTAGGCAGAACACACATGGCCGGCGTCAATTTAGGACGATGCGGTTTCATACAGAAAGATACAGTAACAGCTTACATCGGCTTATATCGGATGTCTAACAGTAAGTCAATTAGATTCACATCTAAGGACAGAAATCCCCTCGGTATCAGGGGTACTCAGCAACTACCCCGAATAGGGATGAAGATCGGATATGCCTTTCATAAAACCGGTTTTGCTGTTTGAAAAGGAAGATAACCAAGGCTAAAAGAAGGGAGCAATACCCCTACGTAATAGTTTGCGATTGCATGCAGATTATTACCGCCGTCATGAACGGAGACTGGGCTCGAGGTACCGGATGACCGCCTCTGTAACGCCTTAATGCAATATGTCAGTGATACTCAAATGAAGTAAAGCTGTTCTACAATTTCTGAGCCCGTTCGCGGGCGAAGTATGACCGCTTAATCTAAATGAATCCCACTAGCGCGTTCGCTTTCAGCTTCACTTGCCAAAAGCAATTATTCATTCATTATGTTTCATAGAGATGATAGAGAGTATGAAAAGAGCGAATGAAAAGAGCGAATGGAGTACTCTCAGAAGAACATGTTCTTCTCCCTATAATGAACTCACAATAAAATGGACTGCTATGACCTGAAGAAAGGTTACACTTGACCGACAGACAACATCGGCTAGATGCGTTACAATAGCTGCATACAAACAAGCAACTGGAGCAACACAATGTCTACGCAAAAAGAGTTCAAGGTTGTGGGTGTAAGCTTTAACAATGGCGCGTATAAGGTGCGATACGCTAACAGTGCTTCCCGGGCAAAAGTGCTTGCTCAAAACGGGCACACTGACATTCTGCTCATCGAGCTCGACGACGCGGGCAAGAAGATGGACTGCATGCACTCCCTGCTCGATTACATGGACAGCCCGGAATGTGCAATGAACGAGGGCATGCGCGAAGCAGTTATTAATGAGGCCCGCGAACTGGGCTTTGTAATCCAAGAAACTGAAGACGCGTAACATTTCGTTACACAAGGGCAGTAGACAACCCTGCCCTTTCTTGTTACAATAGCTGCATACAGAGCAAACAACTTCCGGAGAACGCAACATGCAAACGGCTATCCAAGCTTCTTATGATGATTCTTGCCCAGACTGCGGCGAGGCGATTTCTGAACATGCAACGCACGGATCTGCGTGCCGGAACTGCGGGCATGTGTTCTATGCTACTGCAAAGGCGTTGATCGAACGCGCTGCTGTGTACTGTCCAGTCGACGGTGAACCAATGAACATTGTTGCCTGCGAAGACACTTACTTCCTTGGCATCAGTGAAGAAACCGGCGAGAACTACAACGTCGAGTATTCCGAAGTTGACGTTGAGCACGACTGCATCTATGCACTTGTGTTGATCAACGGTTAACACTTTGTTACATTTCTCTGAGTGACAGGGTTACCTGACTCTGTTATAATAGCGGCATACAGACAAGCAAGCGGAGAAACAAAATGGCTACGCAATCCGAACTCGAACAAGCCGAAACTAATTTCCGGGAAATGCTGGACGAAGAAGGAGTCGTTGTTATCTGCGGCATTGCGTTTGACCGCAGTGCTATTCTCCGCGACATGGATCCAATTGGCTACGCAGAAGCGTTGGACAATTACTTGAGCAGCCTGGGGTTCGATTTGGACGAACCTGAAGACGAACCTGAAGAACGCGACTATGACGCAGAACTTGAATTGATCCGGCGATAATACCGCTTGACGCACGCTGTCTAAAGTGTTATACTGCCTAAGTTACCTAAGCTGGGGATAGTTTATGATTTGGCAAGTTAATAGTCACGCCATTGACGCGGACGCAACACTGCACACAGACGGCACGGGCTTGTGGTCAGCCCGTGCAACAACAGTCCGAATAACCGATCTTGAAGTCGCGTATGTAAGCGAACAGCTGGACTTCGGTGAGCTCCGCGTGTACTTTAATGTGAATGACTGGGACGTTTACACACACGGATTGATCTATACTGATCCCCTCTTCTTGAAAGAGCTGCGCGAATATTTGTTGCCGCTCGGATATCAGGGAAAGATGCACTACAGTGAGCAAGGAATGCAAGGGCAAGATTATGTTTCGCTAGACGCCGACGGACGGTTCTTGGCAACGTTCCTCATTAAGAACCCGGGCACGGTTTCGATGATCGAGGACGAATAATGACCACTCCCGGTTCGCTTTACTGTGCTCGCGAATTCGAATGCGACGCACTCAGCCCGCCGGAGTTGAAAGCATACTCAACTCCCTTAGCTGCATTTATTGCAGAGTTTGATCGGATAGCAGCAAAGCTCAAGTACCGATCCATTGAGGTCCGCAGTGACCGAATCACTATAACTACACAAACTGACAAATGGCGTTTTAACGGGCTCACCATATATGAGATTAAGCCCGGCCCTGCTTCTGTTTGGGTGCGAGACAAAGACGGTTGGTCAACGCCGCATGCGGTACATGCATTTGCAAAGGTGACATGGATGAGCGTAGAAGACTACGTTACAAATGTTAACACTAAAGTGGATGACGCGGCCTAAGCCCGGTGTTACAATAGCTGCATACACAAAGCAACTGCACTTCGGAGAACAAAGCATGAACCTCGATAAAGCTACGCTTGCGCTGATTAAGCACCCGATCGAACGCACTTGGGAAAACATTGGCAGCGAGATCGAAACCCTGTGCGCTGAAGATGGTGGTGGCCGCATTACTAACGCAGAAGCGTTGGAAGCAACCCTGGACGCGGATTATGTTGCAATGTATGGCTCGAAGGAAGCTAACAAGATAATCCACGAGCTGTTTAACGAGCACGGCTACGACAAAGCCATGGCGTTCTTCAAGAAAAACATTAAGTTGGTGTGGTAATATGGAATACCTCGGCAATTGCGTAGATTCGTTTGATCTTGATGGCGACTGCATAAACGATGCATTACCGTGGAATACAGTTTCGGACTTTGCACTTGCAGTTGAGGAAGGTGATAACATTCTAGTTAACGACATTAACGTTATTTACGACTCTGAAACTGACATCCATTCGTTTTTCAGAGTCGTGTAAGGCATGTTTAACCTGCAATATGTCTAGCCCTTTTGAGTACAAACTGTTACAATTCGTTGGTAGACAAGTTGGCCAGAGAGTGTTATACTTGTTGCATACACAAACACACAGAGGTTTTGATCATGACAGAGAAAATAATTATATCTGGTATGACTATTTTAGGTCTGCTGCTTATTATTTCGGGCTTAGTTGATCTTGGCTTGCAAGTGAAGCCAAGATGGACTGTAGCAATACTCGGTGGCATTGCTGCGTGGCAAATCGGTAATTGGATCGTAAATATCGCGGTGTGGACTGCTAACAAACTGGAGTGAATCGAATGCTTACTGCAAACCAAGAAGCTGTTGTTATTAACACCCTGTTCTTTCATTACGGGATTCTCGACGCGTACTTCGTTGCCGGTAAGTTGTTTGTTGTTAATCGTGGAGACATTGTCGGAGTTGAAAAGTTACTTGGGACTCTGAACTTTACGTTTTCATATCAGTGTGTTGAAGACGACGTGGGCTATTATGCATAGGCCCCGCTGCGACGGTATGTGAGAAATAAAGAAAAATAAGCCAATAGAATAATTCCAACGGCATTCCTAGCTAATAAAAGCAATAGAACTCGCTAGGCACTGTAGCCTTTGTCCTCCGTAGGTTGACTTAGGTGTTCTCCATTTTTTGAGTCAATGGCAACGGACTGCCCTTCGACTTTACTTATTTTGAAAGCATTCGTCCATAACGGATGCGACGAGTTGAGGGGCGTGTTATACTGCTAACACAAACCAAGTAAACTAACTGAGGATAAACTATTGACCGACAGAGTAAATGGTGCATATGATATCCAGAAGTACAGTATGCGCCTCCGCCCGTTACACTAGCAAAGTGTAACACTGAACCGAATGGACCCGCAATAGGTCCATTCCTTTTGAGTACAAACTGTTACAATTCGTTAGTAGACAAGTTGGCCGGAGAGTGTTATACTTGTCGCATACACAAACACACAGAGGTTTTGATCATGACACGCCAAGAAATTCTGTTTAATGGTGCCCGCGTTATCTGCGTTTCGATCCTGTCCAAGCGCAAGAAGATCCACATGAAGTGCCGCAAGTACATCAGCAAGCCCGGTCAGATCGTGGGCGTGAGCAAAGGTTGCCAGACCCTGGTCAAGTTCGATCACCGAAAAAACCCGGTCGCAATCCCCTTGAGCTGCTTACACATTGTTACTGAGTCGTAACATTTGACCGACAGACAGGGACGTCTGAATCAGGTACAATAGCTGCATACAGAGACAGGAGCAACGAAAATGGCCATTTCCAAAACTCGTACAGTGATCAACGCAGCGATTGCAATCACGGGCAAAGGGACTGAAGTGTTCAACGATCCGATGGTGGACGGCAGCCGCAGCGTAAAGGTCTAGGGCTGGGGATCCGCAGAGTATCTCGTTGCAAAGGAACTGCTTGAACGTGCGGGCTTAGTTGCGTGGATCGTCGTGCTGCCCGTAACGAAGCGCCGCAAGAAGCCCGCCATTCGGGTGCATGTTTCCGAAGCGTAACATTTGACCGACAGACAATGACGTCCAAAAGCGTTACAATAGCGCATACAGAGGAGAATTGCAATGCGTTCGATGATCAAGCTGTCAGATGTGCGTGTGGGAAGTTTCGTGTATGTGCGCGGCAACTTTGGCGGCGGCGCGCCTGTGTACGCAGAAGTCACTGAAGTCACTGAGGACGTGAAGAACGGTGTCCCGGGCATCGGCTACATTTGCGAACATTCGGGCAGCAACACTGGGAACTGGGCATACTTGGACCAAGTTGATCGAGTGGTGAAGTATTAACACTCGATAGACAATGATGTAGTTGACGGGTGTTTGAAGAGAGCTTACAATAAATACTTCACGCAGAGGATACCGCTATGTCAAAGTCAAATGTCAAACTGCTTGCTCGTCCGCGTAACCTGCTTGTGCTTAACCCGTTGCTGTCAAAAGGCGGAAAGCACGAAAAGTCCGGAAAGGCAAAGCGAGCTGAAAGCAAACAACAAACCCGCCGAGAGATCCGCGGGTTTTAGTTTTTGTGCTGTTACATTTGTTTACATTTCTCCGCTTTGCTATTTTGGACAAGTGCGTTATAATAGCTGCATACAAAGCAAACACACAAAGAGGAAACACAACATGGCTAACTTTACACGCACTGAGACAAACGACAGCAATAGCAGCGAAGTTACTTACAAAGGCAGTGTTACAGTGGGCAATGTGACGATTGAAACTGTTACTGTGTTTACTGAATGGGACGACAACGGCAATACTGTGTTTTGTAATGTGCATGTAGAGCACGATGGCGATTGCATTTACGGCGACGACTTGGACGAAGAACTTGAGGCTGTAGTAAGCGCAATTGTTGGCTTTGACGTGCGCTTAACTGAGGGCGGCGAGCAAGACGACGGCGTGGCAGTGCTTGCGTAACGTTACAGTTGAGCAACAGACAAGGACGTCATAACGCAGTACAATAGCAGCAACACAACGGAGCAAACACTATGTCAACGTATAAATCCGAAGTCCAAGATGCACTGTACTTGCTCGCAAAAGAATGCGGCTATGAGTTTGCGCTCGGCACCGCGATCGGTCTGCTCAACGGGACACTGCTCGGAGCAACAGCAACAGAACGCGCGAACGTTGTTGAAATTATCAACACCAACCGAAAGCATTTTTCGTCTCGCACGTCTTACACTAGCAGCAACGCCGAACCGAATTTCGGTCGCCCGGGCTAATGTAACACTTGACCGACAGACAGGGACGTCATAAAGCAGTACAATAGCAGCATACAGAGACAGGAGCACACGAGATGACTAAGATCGATTGGAATGCAATCCCGAAGCCATACAATTGGGCCGCAATTGATATCGACGGTTCGATCTCGATATTCACTCATCGCCCGCGGTGCGTTGGGATCGTGTGGCTCGTCAGCCAAGGCTCCAGCCGCTACGTTGGCGATGTGATCGACGCTGATCTGCCGCGCACTGAGTCTGCTGTTGCTAGCACGCTGCAATACCGCCCAACGGAACCGCTTGTGAGCGAGATGTTTTCCGGTTAACAAACTGTTACAAAGAAGTGGATGACAAGGACGTCATAAAGCAGTACAATAGCAGCATACAGAGACACGCAGTAAAGCAAAGCAAATGTTACAGTTGATAGACAGACAGCAGCAGAAAAAATTGTTATAATAATGTGGTAAAGAAGCAAACAAACTTGTTAAACTACTCGCCAGGAGCGAACGCTATGACTACCCAAGCTACTGTTGTTTCTGCTGTTGATGTACTGAAAGCCCAAATCGCTGCTCTGAAGGCCCAAGCCAAAGAAGTTGCCAAAGCCGAACGCACTGCTGCGAAGACTGCGACCAAGACTGCTACTGCTGCCCAACGTGCTGTTGTGAAGGAACTGAACAAGCTGCATTCCGAAGCCCTGCGCATGAACGCGAAGCTGGACGAGGCTACTGCGAAGACTGCTGCTGTTGCTGCCGAAGCTGAAAAGTCCAAGCAAATCGGCGAAGCCTACGCTGCCCTGGTTGCCCGACTGGCTGCTGTTGACCTGACTGTTGCGGATTTCAAGAAGGCGCTGCCGGCGCTGTCCGCCCAGCCTGCTGTTGCTGAAGCTGTTTGATCCGGAAGCAGGGCGCGATGCAATGTTGCGCCCTGCTGTCACATGTGAGAGGCAAGAATGATTAAGTACGCAGTTTCAGCAACAATTGACGGCAAGGTCGAATACTTGCGGAAGTCGCGTAACAAACTTCAGTTTGGCTTGTCTGTTAACGCACTGCATGACGATCAAGGATCCGCAGAAGCTGAGCTTGCATGGTGTTACAAACAATGGCACACGATGATCGAATACTCGATCATGTATATCAATAAAGCAGCAGAAGCTGGAACACTACACGGCGGCATTGACGCAGCTAAAGAACACGAAGAGAAGCACCGACGCACTATCGATCAAGCGTCCTTTTGTGTTGTGAAGATCACATTCGAAGACCTGCCATCGTAACACATCGTTACATAACTCCTCTTTACTTGCTGCGACGATCGCGTTACAATAGCTGCATACAAAGCGAGGTGGATATGCTGCAATATCATCAAATCAAATCCTACGTAGAGCAGTTCCTGAAACGTCGGAACCGCGGTTGGACCACGCAAGAGTCGCTCGATGAGATCCACTACGAGCTCCAGCAAGCATGTTGGCCCACTGAGCTGATCAATCAAGTGATCGAGCAAGTCGAAACCTACGACATTGACCGGTAACAAACGGTAACATAACTCCTCTTTACTTGCTGCGACGATCGCGTTACAATAGCTGCATACAGAGGAGACGAACATGTTGACTTGGCATCCGATCGCAACTGCTCCAAAAGACGGCACTACGATTTTTGCCCGCGACGAATTTGGTTACGAGCAATGGACTAAGTTTGACATGGGCGACTGGTGCTACGAGGGATGGTTTACAGACGCAGACGGATTTGAATATCCGAGCGAAGATTGGTGGGAACCGGTCGAGTGGGCCGAACGTTAATTTTGGGAGAACGACAATGCTGTTTAAGTACGAAGTGAACTTGCAAGCCATGTGGCGCTTGCTGCAAATGGGCGAACACGGCGCTGCGAAGATCGCAGCTAAAGACGCACTGGGCTTCTATGCTCTTTACTTTGAGACTGCAGAATGAAGATGCTCCTTGTGCTGTGCGCTGTGCTTGCTGTTGCGGGTTGCAAATCAACCAATGTTATAGATAACAACTCACTTGACCAAAGCGACTTTGTGACCACATGTTTAGACGGTGTGCAGTACTGGCTTCGCCGTTCTCGTTCTGGCATGACTTACTTCGCCCCTCGCTTCAATCAGCAATCCCAAGTCGTTACTTGTAACAACTAGTTACAATTTAACGGTAGACCATTCATCAAGATTGCGTTACAATAGCTGCATACAGAGGAGCAGTGTTATGGGCTATCGAGTGCTTGGCAAGACAGAAGAACTGTTGCAAGGTTATGGTCCCCGCAAGGGACTTGAAGGTCCTTACTTGTTCGGACGCGAGAACAAAGTGCTGTATTATGACAAGCGAGAAGGCAAGTACTGGGATCCAAAAACTGACTTCTACATGAGCGACGACGAAATGTCGCTGCTTAACAAACAACTTATCGAAATGGTATCAACATGAAAATTTCAAACACCTCGTGGCACTATCGCTTGTGGAACTACATTTGCGACATGCAAACATTTCGCGTGACTAGTCATTGGTTCACAGATAGCGTCCCGCGGTCACTGTGCCCGTATGTCGACTTGCTGCTCGTGTACTTTCTGGTCCAAGTGCCTCTTTTGATCTTTGGCGGGTACATGGCGGCTGCTCCGCTTGTGCTTGGCCCGTTGCAATGGTTCGCAACTGGCAACTTCATGCCGGAGTTTGAGATATCGATCTTTGATGCGCTATCGTTTGCGCTCTGGTTCATTTATTGTATAGTCGGCGGAACGTTGCTCGGCGGGTTCGTTCTCTTTAAAGGCGCTGAACTGTGTAGCGACAATGTTGCTCCTACGTTTAAAGATGCAGTTACAAAGCTGCGAGAAACAAGCACTGTCTCGCTCGCTGTGTCGTATTTCGATGCGGTTCACTCGAAAATTTGCCCGTCGATTACTATTGTTGATGGGCGCAAGAGAGACAAACAGTAACACTCGACAGACAGACATGGAAGTCAAACTGCGTTACAATAGCAGCATACAGAGCAGGAGCAGACGACATGTACGAGCCAGAATGCAAGTTCAACGAAGCGGTTAAAGCTGCTATTGCAAAGATGATGCAGGAGTATGTGACCGAAATGGAACACTACTCCTACTATGGCAGCAACCCCGGCGTCCCTGAATCTGAGATTGAAGAGATCGCAGAACGCATCGTGAAAGAGTTTATGTAACACAGAGGAGAAGACAAATGCAAGTAGTCGAGTGCTTTGAGATTCAAACGTGGGACGGTGGCGATCGTCACAACTTCAAATGCTATGTTGCAACTGAAACAGAAGCAAAGCGGTGGGTCAACAAAAACAAGCACGACATTTATGTTCCGAGGTTAATGTTCGTCTTTGACACGCTTGAAGAAGCCGAGGAGAACGAACTTGCGGCAGTCCGCAAGCGTGTTATCGAACGACTGTCTCCACTTGAACGGAAGGCCATGGGCGTATGAAACTTAACTTCCCTGTCATACGTCGTTACTGGGACGACGTTCGAAACGATGAGCCAGTGTATCCGGTTCCGTGTATTGTATGGTGGTACGACAAAGACAAGGGAGGATACAGGGGCGAGTATCTGACCGAACTGTTTCCGAATGGCGAAGTTGTTGCGTGTGCTTGCACTACGCTCGACGAGCTGATCGATACTTTGATCAAGCGCGAAGCTAACATCCGCGGTGACAACCTCGACTACTTGTAAGTCATTGATTCATATAGGCCCCTGTAAAACAAGTAGCATTGATTTTACAGGGGTTTTTCTTTATGTGCTCTAATTGTGTAGCAATATGCTGCTCCACTTGTAGAAAAGACAGTGGCGCGCTAAGTCATTGATCCTGCGTTCAAAAACATCAACAAACACAACTACTTGCCTCAGTCGTTGGGTAAGAAGTTACAAACGGTTACATTTCTCTGCGTGACAAGTTTGGATAGATGCGTTACAATAGCTGCATACAGAGGAGAACTGCAAATGGCAACGGTTAAGAAAGGCACGCTTACTGGTCCAAAGTCCCACTGCAAACACTTGCGGAACGAGGGCAAGAAGAGCTTCTGGAAAGCAGAGCGCCGCGCAACCAAACTGGTCAGCCAAGGGGAATAACATGCCGTTCTTTGCATATCATCAAAACAACTCCGGTGGGTCATTCAGAGTTAACGATTCGGTCACTGAATTTGTGATCATCGAAGCTGACTCTGCGGACGCTGCTAATGCTGCTGCAATCGACATTGGGATCTACTTCAACGGTGTTGAAGAAGGGATCGACTGCGAATGCTGCGGTGACCGCTGGTACCCCGTATGGGACGGCGGCGATGCTGAACCGAACATCTGGGGCAAGCACCCTAGTGAAGAAACTCGGCATTGCTTTGTGTACTACAAGACCGGGTTTGTTGACGAGTTTAACGGGCCAACTGCAAAGCATGTCCGCGAAGTTGGGCAAACTGCAATCGGGCGAGCGACTGTTTTGGGCATTGTGTCGAAAGACTAATTGTCCAAAACTTTGCTCAAAAGTAAAGAAAAAGGTTGACAACCGTTTCGCTTTGCGCTATACTTAGCGGACACAAACACACAGAGGATTCAAAAACATGGCTACTGACAAACTGTTCAAAGTTGTTGGCGTCTCCACTCTCGATGGCGAAACCAAGGTTCGCTTTGCAAACGACACGATGCGGGTGAAGGTGCTGGACAAGAACGGCCATACGGACATTATGCTCATCGAGCTCGACGAAGCGATGACCAAGCTGGACGCTGTAATGCTGATCAAGGGCTTGCCCGAGTTTGCCGACGGTGAAGCGCAGATCGCTATTGACGAGTTCATTGTGAAGTCTGCTCCGAAGCCCGTTAAGGCGCCCAAAGAACCGAAGCCTGCCAAAGTTGTTGCGACTGTTCCGGTCGCGGCCCAAGCTGCTGTTGCTGCTGCTGTTGCTGCTGAAATCGACGAAAAGCTCGACGCCACGTTTGACAAGGTTCCGACGCCGATCGACGAAGATGAAGACGCGCCCTTCTAAGGCGCACTAAATAAAAGGTAAGCATTACTGCTCTCGTTTGGCTCTTGCTTACCTTTTTCGGGTCTTTAGTTTAGCGGTCTAAAACACCAAGCTCATAACTTGAGAGATCGCGGGTTCAAATCCCGCAGGACCCACCAATTTACAAACCGTTACATTTTAGATGTTGACGGTTCTTTGCTTCCCTGTTACAATAGCGCATACAGAGGAGCAATGCAAATGGTCAAGCTAGTTACTGCTGATGAGTTCAACGACAAGTGCGGTGCGTATGTTGGCATGAAGTTCGGCCCGTCGCTTTACTTCTTTAAGGTCTACGAGAACGGATACAAGCACATACTCCGTGACGAAGACACCGGGCAAGAGATCGAAGCCGAAACAGAGTATGTACTTGTTGACAACTTTGCTCCCGAAATGCTTAATGGGTACGAGTACGAGTAATGACTGATCAAGAACGCAAGCGCCGCAAAGAAGCAGACGAACGTTTCGAACGCATGCTCAAGAGCGATTGGTATCGCGCTGTTATGAAGCGACTTGCAACGAAGTGAGGACGGCATTGTGGTAATGATCGTAACGTATGACCCGACTGACTACCGCAGTGCCGTTCCGGACGCCCTTGCCCTGCAAGAAGCTGAGCGCATTATTGCTCACGGAGTCGATACTGTAGTGTCGAACGCAATGGTCATTGACTGCTTGCGACTTCAGGTGGTCAAGGGCATGTTGGACAAGGACGATTTGATTGTCCAATTTAACGGCGAACCGCTTGTGCTTAACAAGTACGCAAACTTCGATCAATATCCGAAAGGGTTCGGTGATCATTCAGTGAATATCGTCCAGGAACTAATGATGACCCAGATCAGAATGCGTCGGGCTGAGAGATCGAAATGAAGAACCTTGAAGTTGGTGATACAAAGGTAATGGAAGGGTCAAAGTGTTACGAGCTGTTGACCTCCAAATCCCCTGAAGACCAGAAGAAGGGCAAGCGGTTGCTTGAGTTCACTCGCAAAGCTGCTGCGTGCCATTACGAACTGTCCAAGCTGGACAAGTTGCGGAACGAATTTAAGGACGTTCTGTAACACAAAGTTACAAATTAGATGTTGACGTGTGCGGTAAGAGGCAATATACTTAACGCATACAAAGAGACAATGCTCCTGTAGAATAAAGGTAATTCACCTGCCCTTCAAGCAGGCCAAGACGGTTCGATACCGTTCAGGAGTACCAATTCAGTTGAAGAGGATACTATGCTTTCACGCTGGTTTAAACAAAATGCCATTTCGACTATTATTATTGGTGTGATCTTCGGAATTGGCATTGCTGTTGGCGCTGATGCTACAATGACTGAACCTGTCGTTGATGGTTTCATCCGCGCTTGTTTGCTGTGTTACGGGTTCAATTTTATTTGGGGGCTCATGGTTTTGCGAGCTGCTAAATCGAAATGACGCGGTTTTTTGAAGAAAAGGATATATAAATAACAAGCAAAAAGATGTTGACAAGTGCAGCTAGAGCTGTTACAATAGCTGCATAGAGAACAAAGGGCACTTAGTTTAATTGGCAAAATTCCGTCCTCCAAAGTCGGTAGATGTAGGTTCGAATCCTACAGGGCCCGCCAAATTTGTTGCTAGTCGCGCACTTTACGTGAATGCGCCTAAGGTAGTGTCGGCGAAACATAGTTTCAGGGCATGAAGACGATAGCAACGATGTTACAAACACTTACATCAAAGGTGTTGACTAGTGTGGCTAGAGCTGTTACAATAGCTGCATAGAGAGAAGAGACGGAAGGCTGTTCGTATAACGGTTATTACAACTGGCTTTGAACCAGTTAATGGTTGTTCAATTCAACCACAGCCTGCCAAATGTTGTGTGAGTTTATCGGGGTGGTTATATCCTAATTGGTTAAGGACCCAGCCTGTGAAGTTGGTTTATGTCAGTTCGAACCTGACTAATCACCCCAATAAACTTACTGTATTTTAGCTGGATAGCTCAGTGGTAGAGCACTTGGCTGATAACCAAGCGACACGGGTTCGATTCCCGATCCAGCTACCAATTTCGCCGCTTTAGCTCATTTGGTAGAGCAGCTGATTAGTAATCAGCAGGTGGTCCGTTCGATTCGGACAAGCGGCACCAAGTAAATGGATGCATGGCGGAGTGGTTACGTACTTGTCTGCAAAATAAGTTCACGTTGGTTCGAATCCAACTGCATCCTCCAAATTTAGGTCGAGTAGTGCTGGTAATTGGTGTAGACGCAAGAACTACTTATAGAGTGGAAAGCTTGCCTTGAAGTGTAGCTGCTTAAAGAACTCTGTGAGCGCCAACCTAAAACACACAAAGTTACAAATTAGATATTGACAACTGCAACAAGAGAAGTTATACTTGCTGCATACAATGAGTTTTGCGGAATTGGTATAGTGACTGTGCCTTAGCCTTCCAAGCTAATGAGACGGGTTTGATCCCCGTATTCCGCTCCAAATGTTTCGCCCCTGTAGTTAAATGGTATAACAGCAGTTTTGTAATCTGCATTTTACAGTTCGATTCTGTACTGGGGCACCAAATAACGCACCTTTGACATAGACGGATGTGTAACTGCCTGAAGAGCAGATGAGGTTGGTTCGATTCCAACAGGGTGCACCAAATTAAAGTTTTGCCCGTGTGATGGAACGGAATACATACCAGTCTTAGAAACTGGGTTTTGTGGGTTCGACTCCCACCATGGGCACCAAATTGCAGTAAATGGTATAATTGGAAATGCATCAGGCGCGTGAGCTTGAAGACGTAGGTTCGATTCCTGCAACTGCTGCAATGCTTTATCCCTGTAGTTTAATGGTAAAACCCTAGTTTGACGTACTAGAGAAGACAGTCCGATTCTGTCCAGGGGTACCAATTTTGAGACACAAGTTTTTCGAAAGATCGTGCTTGTGTGAGTAGAGGGCTGCGGCAACGCAGCAACTAATTTACAAACAGTTACATTTTAGATGTTGACTGTTGCAGCTAGAGCTGTTACAATAGCTGCATAAAGAGTTAAACGGGGTTATCTCTAGCAAGCTGACTGTAAATCAGCTGCATATAAAAAAGCTAGCGGTCTGCGTGATGTTCGACTCATCGTAGCCCCACCAAACAATAGTGATATGGTGTAAATGGTAAGCACGGGAGATTCATAACCTCTTAGTCCGAGTTCAAGTCTCGGTTTCACTACCAGATTTAAATGTTTTGCCCCGGTGGAGAAATTGGTATATTCAACGGACTTAAAATCCGTCGGCGCGAGCCATGCGGGTTCGACTCCCGCCCGGGGCACCAAGTTTTGCATTTATAGCATAGC
>JACCDM010915364.1_pt1 | contig 23587 bp, 19 predicted proteins | sample 7445851 | NCBI WGS metagenome assembly JACCDM01 (sample SAMN15323438, study PRJNA562643) | freshwater metagenome | isolation source: river surface water | place: USA:Blue River Watershed | collected 2017-08-16
CAAGCATTTAGAAAAGTATCTTTTCATTTTTGCGCTGGTGATCATTGTGCTTCACCTTGTATCGTTGGGAAAAATACCGTTTATCGAGGCCTGGCAAGCGGCGAATCTTTCGGATGCCAATTCGATTCGCAAACTCAGTTCTGCTGACCTACCTAAATGGCTGCATTATGCCAGTACGTGGTCTATTCGCGCCTTGTTACCTGCCAGCGCTTTGTTCTTTCTCTATCGGAAAAATTACCTCGGATTTTTCTTGAGCATAGGTGTGGGCTGTTTTTATGGACTTGCCCTACTGCAAAAAAGTTTGATCTTTTGGGTTGGGTTCCCCGTACTTGTTTACTTTTTCTTGAACAGAAAATGGTGGGCAGGTATTTTAAGTACGCTTGTGATGGGCGTTTTGTTTATTGTTGCCGTATTTGCGAACAATCCGCAATTGCACGGCGGACAGCACGACCTTCAACCAACTTTAGCGAAAAAAAGCAACACTAATGTTGTGTCGGAAGGCCTATTCAAACGGATATTTATTGTGCCTGGTAAAACCATGAGCATGTGGTTTGCACATGTGCCCAAAGACAAACCCTTTCTGTATGGCAAAGATTTTGGCCCTTACGCCAAACTCACGGGGCAAAAAACGGCAGACTACAACCTCGAACTATATGCGATTTTCTACCCGGACTACGCCAAACAAGGCGTTCAAGGGAGCGTCAATACTGCTCATTTTATGCGCACTTACGCCAATTTTGGCTGGTGGGGCTTGCCGTTTGCTGCTGCGCTGCTCGCCTTTTTCTTTCAGTTTTTAAACATTATACACAGGAAAACCGATGGCCTACTTGCGTTTAGCTTGCAGATTTTCCCGCTACTTTTGCTCAGTTCTGGTTCCTTACTCACCTTGCTTTTCAGCGGTGGTTGGGGCCTGATCTTACTGCTTTTATTATCTAGCCCAACAAAGGAGAGCGCTAATGCCTAAACAATTGCGTATTTGTCACCTAACTAGCGTCCACCTGGATGGCGATATCCGCATCTTTCACAAGATGGCCAAAACCATGGCCCAAGATTTTGAGCTACATTTAGTAGTACCCAATACCACTACACGTCAGCAAGACGGCGTGCATATTCATAGCTTCATTGCAGAAACACAGGTCCGCAGCAAAAGGATGAAGGATACAGTGAATGAAGTGCTCAAAGTTGGATTGAGCATTCAAGCTGATATTTATCAACTCCACGATCCCGAACTGCTCAGAATAGCCCCACAACTACAACGAGCAGGAGCCAAAGTCATTTTTGACTCTCACGAAGACATCCCTAAACAAATCATGGATAAATTCTGGATTCCTTGGGTTTTTAGAAAACTAATTTCCTTGGTATATGCACGGTATGAAAAAAGAAAAGTGCGACAACTCGATGGCATCATTTCGGTCACACCTGGCATCTGTGCACGTTTTTCAAAAATGAATCAAAAGGTGGCTCTGGTGCGTAATTTTCCGCTACAAGCTGAATTCCGGATCCCAAACTGGAGCCAAAAAAATAGCAAGTATTTTTGTTATATCGGTGGGCTTTATGAGTCGAGGGGAATTCGCGAGGTGGTTTTGGCCATGAAAGACCTCGATGCAGTCTTACATTTAGCGGGCACCTTTGACGACCCGCTCTTACAAGCCGAATTAGAAAGCACAAAAGCATGGCAAAAAGTGCGTTTTTATGGGCAGGTCGGGCGTGAAAAAATCCAAGAAATTTTGCAGCAGTGTTCCGTTGGCATCGTGACACTCCATCCGACACCGAGCTACAAGGAAGCGTATCCGATCAAGATGTTTGAATACTTGGCGGCGGGCTGTGCGGTGTTGGCCAGCGACTTTCCGCTGTACCGCAGCCTACTTGAAGCTACCCCGTGTGGCGTATTTGTTGATCCGCAAAACGAAGCTGAAATTGCGCATGCACTGCAGGACTTTTCTGCTCAAAACGACACAACCATAGAAAGGGGTAAGTTGGCCCGCAGCCTCTTTGAAGCCAAATACAATTGGGAAATGGAAGCCCAAAAACTACGAGAATTTTACATTTCTTTATAAATGGCAAATACCCAACGCTTGTTCAACTTCGTCTTAATCGCATTTTGCGGCACGTGGTTGCTATCGAAAGGTTTATCGGGTCCCTTATTGATTTTACTGTTGGGTATTGCATTTGTAGGTCATTTGAAAAAAGAGAATCAATTTCAAGTGCAATTTATTCATGTTACTTGGCTGCTGCTTTTTGTCTTGTACTGCAGCTCTTTGTTTTGGTCGGGAACGCCAGACTGGAGTGCGCTCGAAAGGAAATTAGCACTACTGGCCTTGCCCCTGCTCTTTTGCTTCAAATGGAAAAATCCACTGCCAATAGCCCAAATGTGGTTGGCCCATACGATAGCCTGCTTGGTTTTGATTGTCATTGCTTACTACGATGCCATTATGTGCCAGCTCACCCTTGGCAATAGCGTTCGTTGCTTCAGTACCACGTATTTTTCGCAAGTGCATCATCCGTCTTATTTTTCAGTCTTTTTGATTTTTTCAATCATTGGTTTGCTACTCGGTAAGGTGGCGTGGTTTCGCGTCAAAGCCCGCTGGATTTCTTGGCTGTTGATTTTGATTTTTGCCAGTATGCACTTGCATCTTGGCACCCTAGCCGGCATCATTGCGCTCGGATTGGTTTTGATGATTTTTGCCATCTATTATTCGATTCAAAACTATGGAACGACTAAAAGTATTTTTGTAGGATCGCTCATTTTGATGTTGAGTATTTTGCTGGCCTTATTGAGCAAGGACATCCGTGCTGATGCTCAAAATGCAACAAACTTTACCCGAAGTTATCTTGAAAATCCAAAGGCGTTTGTCGAGGGGAGAAAAGAACCGCTGCAGGGCAATGAGGTGCGTCTGATCCTTTGGACTGCAAGTATTGAACTCGGCTCAGCACATCCGTTTGGACTTGGTTTAGGCGGTTTGGAGCCCGCACTTTCCAAAAAACTCATCGCTTGGGGTTATCCGCAACAGGCGAAAAAAGAATTCAATCCGCACAATCAATTTTTACAAATCTGGAATGAAATAGGCTATATTGGCCTACTGCTTTTTGTAGGACTGCTGGCCTTTTACAACCAAGCCTTCTACAACAAAAGACAACTCAGTGGGCTACTGCTTTCACTCGTTTTTATTGTTTTTTGCCTTTTTGAAAGCATCTTACAACGCGAGTCTGGCATCGTATTTTTCTTGTGCTGGTTCACTGCACTTAGTTATTGGCCTAAAAACGCTACAACATGAGGTTGCTCATCCTGACACAATACTATCCTCCAGAAATTGGCGCACCACAAAACCGCCTACACGAACTTGCTATACGGCTCAAGGCTTATGGTGTGGAGGTAGAAGTGCTCACCGCGCTACCCAATTACCCCAAAATGAAAATTCAGGAGGGCTATGAAAAGGGCAAAAAACGCGAAGAACAAATCGACGGTATCGCTGTGCACCGCGCTGGTATTTATGTGTCGGCGTCCAAAAGTATCGTGGCGCGCTTGCTCAACTATTTCAGCTTTGTCTGGACGTCTTATTGGCGCGGCAGAAAACTCGACAAATTTGATTTTTTACTCGTTGAGAGCCCACCGCTTTTCTTGGGTTATAGTGCCATGGCTTTGTCTAATAAGTTACGCGCCAAGCTCATTTTTAACGTTAGCGACCTCTGGCCAGAAAGCGCTGAAAAACTAGGTATTGTCAATAACTCCTTCTTGCTCAAAATGGCCTACCGCCTCGAGGCCAAGTGTTATCAACGTGCAGCGCTGATTACCGGCCAAACCGAGGGAATCACAGCAGATATCGAACAGCGCTTCCCTTCTGCACAAGTCTATTGGCTGCCGAATGGGGTCAATACCGATTTCTATAATCCGTCTATACCATTAAATAGTACTTTCAGACAACAAAACGGATTTAAAGCAAGTGATCTATTGTTTTTCTATGGCGGCATCATTGGCCATGCACAAGGGCTCGAAGTCATCTTGCATGCGGCCCAACAGCTGCTTGATCACAAGCACATCCATTTTATTTTACAAGGCTCTGGGCCCGAGAAAGCTAAGTTACAAGAACTGAAAGCCGAACTTCAGCTCACAAATATTCATTTTCTAGAACCCGTTGCCAAAGCAGAAATGCCTGCTATTTTACAAGCCATTGACGTCGCTTTGGTTCCTTTGAAAAACCTACCGCTCTTTCAAGGCGCTATTCCATCCAAAGTTTTTGAAGCGCTGGCCATGGAAGTTCCCTTACTTTTAGGGGTGGATGGCGAGGCCAGACGTCATTTCATTGAAAAAGCTGAGGCCGGTTGGTATTTTGAACCCGAAAATATAAAGGCCTTAACGGCCTGCATTATGCATATTGCCAAAGAACCTATAATGATTCAACATGCAGGCAAAAATGGTCGTGCTTATGTGAGTCAACACTTCAATAGAGACCAAATTGCCGCATCTTTGTACAAACGCTTAATTTCGCTTTCATGATTCCTTTTTCTCCTCCGCGCATAGACCAAGCCGTTATAGACGAAGTCACGGCAGCACTGCAAAGTGGCTGGATCACCACCGGACCACGCACCAAGCAATTTGAAAAAGAAATTACGGCGTATTGCGGCTCCAAAAGCACGATTGCCGTCAGTGCCTGGACCACTGGAATGGAAGTATTGTTGCGCTGGTGGGGCGTTGGGCCCGGCGATGAAGTTATTATTCCGGCCTACACGTATTGCGCAAGTGCCAATGTTGTTTTGCATACAGGCGCAACGCCCGTTTTTGTCGATTCCGACCCTTCAGATTTCAATTTGTCGCTCGCTGCGGTAGCTAAGGCAATCACACCGCGCACAAAAGTCATCATGCCTGTAGATATCGGTGGTCTTCCTTGTGACTACACTGCACTTTATCAAATCATTGCCGAAAAAAAGGATTTGTTTGAGCCGAATTCGCCACAACAAACCCAATTAGGTCGTATTTTACTTGCCGCCGATGCTGCGCACAGTTTTGGTGCTTTATACAATAACAATCGCGTAGGCAGTATTGCCGATGTGACCGTTTTTTCGTTTCATGCCGTTAAAAACCTCACCACTGCTGAAGGTGGCGCCATTACTTTCAATTTACCCGAACAATTTGACCACGAGGAAATCTACAAGACTTTCAATATGAAAATTTTGCATGGTCAATCCAAAGATGCATTGGCTAAAACCCAAAAAGGAGCTTGGCGCTACGACGTCTTGGAACCCGGCTACAAATGCAACATGACAGACATCCAAGCGGCTATCGGCCTTGTTGAGCTCCGTCGATATCAAGAAAATTTAGATCGTCGCAAACAGATTTTTACCCAATACGACCAAGCTTTCTCCACACATAAGTGGGCACAAACACCAACATACCAAAACAAGCAAAAAACAAGTTCGTATCACCTCTATCAGCTCCGTATTCACAACTGTACAGAGGCCCAACGCGATGCGATTATTCAAGCGATTTTTGACCACGATGTAGCGGTCAATGTGCATTTTCAGCCCTTGCCCTTACTCACCGCCTACAAAAACTTGGGTTATCAAATGGCAGCATATCCAAATGCCTACTCCCATTATGCGGCAGAAATTTCGTTACCTGTATATTACGACCTTACAGATACACAAGTTCAGACCGTTATTGCAGCAGTTTGCGCGTCTGTAGAAAAGATTTTAAAATGAAAAAGCGATTCCTTGTCCTGCTATTTTTACTCCCCTTACTTTGCCAAGCGCAGGACTGGCCAATTAAAGGAACCCCAGCCTGGCCTGATGATCAAAAAGATTTGAATGACACCTGCGATGTGATCCCAATAGGTGTTGACTTTGGCCTGTGCGACATGGCACTAGGCTGGGCCTTGACAGACTCAGGGTGTGTAGTACTCTCGGGTTGTGGCTGGATTGGCAGCAATGGCATTGATTACACGAGCTCTTTTTTTAGTTCGTCGTATGAATGCAACAGCGCCTGTTTGCAAGATACAGTGGTCATGCTGAGTTGCATCGACTCCAATTTGATCGACCCTCAAATATTTTGCGGGGGTGCGCTTGACCCCGTTTGTGGCTGCGACTCGGTAACTTATCAAAATTGGTGTCAGGCACAATATTACCATGGAATAACGTCCTACTATCAAGGTGCATGCGTCACAACGGGTAATCAAAAGACATTTGAGAAATCAATAGTCGTTTATCCCAATCCAAGTAAAGGTCAATTTCACATCGATGATTTACCAGTAAATGCGCATGTAAATTGCACAAATCTACTTGGGAAAGTAGTTTATCAAACGGACATTAGCCAGAAAGCTTTGGACTTAGATCTGAGCTATTTGCCAAAAGGGTGCTATTTATTGACAGCGAATGGCATTTTAGTTGAAAAATTACTGATAGAGTAGGTAAGTTTTGACTTTTGAGCGCTGGGTTCGGTATTTTTACTGAAACCTTTTCGCAAATGGATCATGAACTTTGGATCAAATCCTGATTCAATATGTTCATCAAAACTTACTCCAGCGCAGTTTTTGGCATCAGCGCCACTACCATTCAAGTCGAGGTCAATATCGATATCGGCATCAATTTTCATTTGGTGGGCCTGCCCGATATCGCCGTCCGAGAGAGCCATCAGCGCATCAAAGCAGCGTTTCGCAACAACAAGCTTCACTTTCCGGGCAAAGAAGTCACGATCAACCTCTCCCCTGCAGACATCCGCAAAGAAGGCTCCGTTTTTGACCTCCCCATTGCTATCGGAATTTTGGCCGTGACCACCCAAGTCAAGGCCACCCTCCTGAGCGAACTCATTTTATTAGGAGAACTCTCCTTGGACGGCAGCATTCAACGCACCAAAGGCGTTTTGGCCATTGCACTGCAAGCAAAAGCTGAAGGTTTTAAAGGATTAATTGTACCATTGGAAAACGCAGCCGAAGCAGCTATTGTAGAAGGTCTAGAGATTTATGGCGTCAAGAATTTGCTCGAAGTCATTTCCCTGCTCAACGGAAAATCAGCAATTTTGCCAACCCCAACAATAGGTCCGGAAGAATTTGGTCAGTTGGCGGCACACTCCCTCCTCGATTTTGCAGAAGTGAAAGGACAAATGCACGTCAAAAGGGCTTTTGAAATTGCGGCAGCCGGATCGCACAACCTGATCCTTGTAGGGCCACCGGGCGCCGGTAAATCTATGCTGGCCAAGCGCCTGCCCACTATTTTACCCCCCATGACCCTAGAAGAAGCGCTAGAAACCACCAAAATTCATAGTGTTGCGGGCAAAAAGCGCAGCGCCGGAATTGTGTCTCAAAGGCCCTTTCGCAAACCGCACCACACCATCTCAGACATCGGGCTCATTGGAGGAGGCAGCTACCCACAGCCCGGTGAAATCTCGCTGGCCCACAACGGGGTTTTGTTTTTAGATGAACTCCCCGAATACAAAAGGCATGTATTAGAAGTCTTGCGCCAACCGCTCGAAGACCGCGCTGTGAATATATCGCGGGCGCGTTTTTCGATAGATTATCCCGCCAATTTCATGTTGGTAGCGGCCATGAACCCTTGCCCTTGTGGCTTTTTAAACCACCCCGAAAAAGCCTGTGGCTGTCACCCCACAGCTGTGCAGCGCTATTTGCAGCGCGTCTCGGGCCCACTACTCGACCGCATTGACATGCACATAGAGGTGAGCCCCGTCAAGTACACAGAACTCAACCAGAGCGCTGCCGCCGAGAGCAGCCAAGAAATTAGGCTGCGCATTCTTGCCGCAAGAAAAATACAACAACAGCGCTACCAAGATACCGGAACCCATGCCAACGCGCACATGAGCAGAAAGCAAGTTGAAGCATTCTGCCAACTCAGCCCAGATAGCCAAAAAGTGCTGCAAAGCGCTATGAAAAAACTAGGTCTATCTGCCCGCGCCTACGAACGCATCCTCAAAGTAGCCCGTACCATCGCCGACCTCGAAGCAAGCCCTAATATCTCTACTGCTCATCTTTCCGAAGCCATTCAATATCGGAATTTGGACAGGAGCAACTAATTGGGGCTTGAGTTGTTAGTTCTTTATTCATTACATTTATAGAAAAGAAAACATGCCCATCTCTATATCCAAATGCTTGCTCGTCCTTCTCATTGGATTATACGCGTCACCATTTGTAGTTGCCCAAAACCTCTTTGTAGGCCATACCACACTCACCTTCAATGACCCCACCCGTACAGGAGGCTTTGGAAGCGGAGCTGGGGCGGGGCGGCAAATCCAAACCGAAATTTATTATCCTGCCGCAGTGGCCGGAGAAAATGTGGCGGTAGCACCTGGACAGTTTCCAGTGATTGTTTTTGGGCATGGATTCGCCATGAACTGGGATGCTTACGCCAATATTTGGCAGGCCTTGGTTCCAGCCACTTATATTATGGCTTTTCCACGCACGGAGAGCAGTTTATTTCCCTCACCAAGCCATGCCGATTTTGGGCTAGATCTTGCGCTTGTGGCGCAAAAAATGAGCGAACAAGCACAACTGAGCACCAGCCTTTTCTATGAAAAGCTATTAGACTATACTTGCGCAATGGGTCATTCCATGGGGGGTGGTGCCGCCGTTTTGGCAGCAAGTCAAAGTAATTTATTCGACTGTTACGTTGGCCTTGCACCGGCCGAAACGAGCCCGAGTGCTATTGCTGCTGCGGCCGCTCTTCAGATTCCGTCGCTCATTTTATCTGGAAGCAATGATGGTGTCACGCCTCCTGCGCAGCATCACCTACCAATTTACAATGCGATTCCTCACGAATGCAAGAGCTTTGCCAACCTCATTGGCGGCGGCCATTGCTATTTTGCCAATGCTAATTTCAATTGCGACTTTGGAGAAAGCACCGCCTCAACCGGCATCAGCCTCACAAGAAACCAGCAACAGAGCATGATGTATCAGCAACTCTTTTCCTGGTTGAGTTATTTTTCAAATAGCAACTGTGGAGGTTATGAAGTGTTTATGGATTACCCCGTTTCAGGAATTGAACTCAGCACCACTTGCCCTGCTTTTGATTCAAATCCTGTGGTCATTACGCAAAACGGTAATTTACTGAGCACCACCACTCAAGCCAATTCTTTTCAGTGGTATCTTAATGACCAACCGGTAGTGGGCGCCACCAATGATAGCCTGATCATCGACCCTAACTTCTCTGGGGCATACAATTTATTGGTCACGTATGACTACGGCTGTGCATACAGCAACACTATTGTTGGTCTTGAAGAAAACAGTAACCATTTTCAAATTTTTCCGAATCCGGCCCAAAAAACACTTTACATTCTTAGCCTTGAACAAAGCCATATTCCGTACTATTTATTTGATCCGGAAGGGCGCGTTGTTTTAGATGGCACAATTGAAAAAGGGCAAGATGCCATTGACATTGAAAATTTGAAAAAAGGGACCTATATACTGCAATTAGTTGCCGAACCATCCTCTTTTCACAAGGTGCTTATTGCCCATTAAGTAGTCTTGAGAAATCAAAACAATTCATTAACTTCGGGAACTCTTATCTGAACAAATGCTCAAACGAATACTCCTTCCCCTTCTGATCCTTATTTGCAACAGCCTTGCAGCACAAGATTACGTTATCCGTGGTTTCTTACACGACGCCTCCAATGGCGAGCCCATTTCCGATGAACGCGTCAAAGTACTAAGACAAGACAGCACGCCAATAGCCTTGGGCTACACGAATATTGCGGGGTTCTTTTCCGTGCCAAAACTGCCATTGGGCTCATATATCCTCAAGGTCGAGAAAGGCAAATATGAGCGCAGTTTCCTTGATGTAAACATGACCGCAGCCAAAAAAATCTACGACATTGGCTCTTGGAACCTCAACCTCAATACATTGAACATCAAAGATGTCCGCGTGAGTAATCAGGCGAAAGAAAAAAAGCAACAAATTGGCATGTCTGAGGTCAAAATGGACAAACAAGCTGTTGAACGCATCCCGATGTATGGCGCCGAAAGCGATATTGTAGGCGCATTGAGCGTTACACCAGGCGTGGTCACTACCGGAGACCAAGGCGGGCAGCTGTATGTGCGCGGCGGAACGCCCATCCAAAATAAGACGCTACTCGATGGCATGACCATCTACAACCCTTTTCACTCCATTGGTTTTTACTCTATTTTTGAGACCGAACTCGTGAAATCAGTCGATATCTATACGGGCGGTTTTGAATCCAAATATGGGGGGCGCATCTCTTCTGTCATGGATATCACATACCGCGACGGTAACCGCAGCAAGTTTGCAGGTAAAGTTTCGGCCTCTCCTTTTATGACGAAAGCTGTTATAGAAGGTCCGCTGGGTAAAAAAGGTAAAGATGGTTTAGCGAGTGGTTCTTATATGCTAACCGGCAAGCATTCACTTTTAGACTACACCAGTAAATCTTTGTATCCGACAGTAAACGACGGCAACGGACTACCATTTAACTTCACAGACCTTTATGGCAAAGTCACCTTCAACGGTGAAGGCGGCTCCAAGGTGAGTGTTTTTGGTTTCTCCAATCAAGATTCAGTCAACTACAACGTAGCCGACCTCAATTGGAATGCTGCAGGAGGAGGGCTAAACTTTACACTCGTACCGAGTAGCTCACCTATTTTTATCCGCGGACACGTCAATGGCAGCAACTACGAAACGACATTTTTAGAAACCGGTCAAGAGCCACGATATTCTAAAATTGGTGGCTTCGACCTCGGTTTTGATTTCACCTTCTTTCAGAAAAATGAAAGCGAACTCAATTACGGTTTCAATTTGAGTGGTTTCAATACGCAATTCATCACTTTCAATGAACTCGAACGCAAAATTGAAGCGAGTAATTTTACTACCGAAATCGGCTCTTATGTCAATTACCGCTTGGTCACACCACGTTGGGTTTATCAGGGTGGATTGCGCATGCAATTATACGCTTCGCTGAACACCGTTTCTATCGAGCCACGTATTGGCGCCAAATACAACGCCACTGATAACCTGCGCTTTAAATTTTCGGGCGGTAGGTTCTCTCAAAACTTCACCTCCGCTTCTTCAGATAAAGACGTCGTGAACCTCTTCAATGGCTTACTCTCTGCGCCAACCAATGTACAAGATCAGTTCATCAATGAGTTTCAGCAAGTCTCTGAAATTAAAAATGGTTTGCAATATGCTTGGCATGCCATTGCAGGTTTTGAATACGACATCAATAAATATTGGAATGTCAACATAGAAGCTTACTACAAATATTTCGATCAACTCAGCAACATCAATCAAAACAAACTCTACGCTGATATCGCTCAGTTTGAACTCATCGACGACGTCTTTAAAAAAGATTTTATAATCGAATCAGGCCAATCATATGGCGTAGATGCGCTCGTTAAATACGCCAAAGACCGCATCTTTCTTTGGGCTGTATATTCACTCGGACACAATACCCGCTGGGATGGTTTCAATAACTACTTCCCTGTTTTTGACAGACGCCACAACATCAATTTAGTGGGCTCCTATGCTTTTGGAAAAAAGAAGCAAACTGAACTCAATATCCGATGGAATCTAGGTTCAGGTCTTCCTTTCACACCAACTGCAGGCTATTACCAACTCGAAAATTTCGGAGAAGGCCTCACCACAGACTACGTCACCAACAACCCAAACAATATTTCTACCATTCTCGGGACCTTTAATTCTCAAAGATTGCCAGCCTACCACCGTTTAGACATCACGGTGAAGCACAGCATCATCACCAAGAAGAAGAATAATTTAGAAATTGTGCTCGGTGTCACAAATGCTTACAACCGCAACAATATCTTTTACGTGAACCGCATCACCAACGAAATCATCTATCAATTCCCTGTTTTACCTAGTTTAGGTATCAGTTACAAATTCTAATAAAAATGGCGCAAATAAGGGCATTTAATGGAATTCGTCCGGTCCGCAGCAAGGTACATTTAGTAGCCACTCGGCCCTATTATTCCTATAAAAAAAACGTGCTCAAAGCCAAACTAGAAGACAACCCTTTTACTTTCTTGCACATCATCAATCCTGAATTTGGGGCCCAAATCAAAACCAAACCCAATTCTACAGCGCGTTTTTTGCAAGTGAAGCAAAAATTCAATGATTTCAAAGCGGCCGGTATCCTCACCACAGATCGAGAAGCGCAGCTCTATATTTACCGACAATCCAAGGCCGGGATGGTTGTCTCTGGTTTTTTTGCCGGTGTGAGCGTAGACGACTACCTCAGTGGACACATCAAGATTCACGAACAAACCCTCACAGCCAGAGAAGATGTCTTCACCAACTACCTGCACACCGTTGGTTTCAATGCCGAACCCGTATTGCTGACCTACGAAGGGCAAGCGCCTATTCAAAAGATGCTAGAAGCCTATCTTGAAACCAGACCCGAATACGAATTCACTACCACCGATTGCATTACGCATGAGGTCTGGCTATTAAGCCCCACAGACTCTGTGGCCATGTGCGACGCTTTCCAAAATGTGCCTGCACTTTATATTGCCGACGGACACCATCGCTGTGCCTCCTCTGCGCGCTACACCCAACAGCTGCGCGAAAAAGGACAAAGATATCCAGCTGCAGCCGATTATTTCTTAGGTTACCTAGTCGATGAACGCGAGGTGCAAATTGCCGCATTTCATCGCTTATTAAAATCAACCAATGGTCTCGATCTAAAAGGGCTCATGGCTATATTATCGAATGAAGGCCTAGTCGAGAAACTTCCTGATGCCCAAGTACCTACTCAACGGCACGACATCCATATTTACATGGAAAATACTTGGCTTAAATTCAGGCCAAATCTCCACTTCATCAATGACCAAGACCCGATAGAGACCTTAGACTCCTTTATACTTTCTGACCTGATTCTCAAGCCCATTTTTGGTATCATCGACCTCAAAACAACCGATCAAGTCGAGTTTGTACCAGGTAATGAACCCATCCAAAAAATGATAGACGCCATCGATGCTAAGAAATTTGAAGTAGCTTTTTTATTGCATCCGGCAAGTATTGCCGACGTCAAAAAAGTAGCTGATGCAGGTCTAAATATGCCACCAAAATCTACATGGGTTGAGCCCAAATTAAGAAGTGGACTCACCATTTACTCACTAGAGGAATGATCCAAGAACAACTAAAACAAGTACGGGCTGAAATCCCTGCAAACGTAACACTGATTGCGGTTTCCAAAACCAAACCGCTTGCAGATTTACAGGCTGCTTACAACGCTGGACAACGTCATTTTGGAGAAAACAAAGTACAGGAAATGGTCGAAAAAGCACAGCAGCTCCCGACCGATATCCATTGGCACCTCATTGGCCATTTACAGACCAACAAAGTGAAATACATGGCGGGCTTTGTGCACCTCATTCACGGCGTGGATAGCCTTAAACTATTGCAAGAAATCGACAAACAAGCCCGCAAAGTCAAACGCGTGCAAGACGTCTTGCTACAATTTCATATTGCACAAGAAGACACTAAATTTGGTCTAGACCTACAAGAAGCACAAGAAATCTTAGCTTCCGACGCGTTCAAACAGCTCAAAGCTATCCAAATTTGCGGCGTCATGGGCATGGCGAGCAATACCTCCGACGAGAAGCAAGTAGCAACCGAATTCAGGAACTTAAAGCAAATATTTGAACAGCTCGGCAACGACTACTTCCAAGGACAGGCATGTTTCAAAGAAATCTCAATGGGCATGAGCGGAGACTACCCTCTTGCCATCCAAAATGGCAGTACGATGGTGCGTGTAGGTAGTAAAATTTTTGGGGGACGCTAAGCGCTATTTGCGCGACATGATTCAATTAAGTATTTTCTACATCAAAAATAAGCGAAGACATTTGCTCTTTCCTCAAGTATTGCTGTGCTAAGGCTTGTATTTCTTCGGCTGTAATTTTGTCAATAGCTTGATGCATCTCGGCAATGGTGTCTATTTGTCCAAATGCCAGCATGCTCTTGCCTAGGCCTTGCATGAGTCCCGAATTGACATCCATTCCTAGTGCTAAATGTCCTTTGAATTGTCTTTTGGCCTGCGAGAGCTGACTCATGGACAGCTTTTTGTCTCGTAATTTTTCGAGTTCTCGGTCGATGATCGAAAGGGTTTTGCTGATGTTTTTTGACTCCGAGCCAAAATAAACTTGCCAGTATCCTGTGTCGGCAAACGTGTGGTAGTTGGCTTCTATGGAGTAGGCATAACCGTAGCGTTCTCTAACTGATAAATTGAGGCGAGAGTTGAGCGCCGGACCTCCTAAAATATTGATGAGCAAAGACATCGCTATGCGTTCATCTTGGTGATAACTAGGCGCCAAGCCTCCTAATACAGCATGGGCCTGGTAATTAGCCTCCTTGACAATTTCGTTGAACTGCGCCGTACTCTTGAACGGATGTACAGCTGAGCGCGCAGCTGTTTTTGGCATGCTTGCGAGTGCCGTTTCTAAAGAATTTTTGAGTCTTGGCAGCGACATATTGCCAACAAACGACACCACCAAGTTATCGGCAGTGAAATATTGTTGAACATACGCTTGTAGATCATGCTGGGTAAAGCCAGAGACACTTTCTTTGGTACCGAGTATATTTTGCCCGAGCGGATGACCTGCAAAAAGTTTGGCGTCGTAATCATCGAAAATTTTGTCGCTCGGAGAATCTAGGTAGGAGTTGATTTCGTCTAGAATCACTTCCTTTTCTTTTTCGATTTCTTTTTGCGGAAATGTAGAATTGATGGAAATATCTGCCAATAAGTCGATAGCACGCTTGGTGTGTTCTTTAGAAAAAGAAGCGTATAAGCACATCTCTTCTTTGGCTGTGTAGGCGTTGAGTTCTCCGCCAACTGAATCAATGCGCGACAAAATGTGCAGCGCCTTTCGCTTGTGTGTTCCTTTAAAAAGACAATGCTCGAGAAAATGCGCCAAGCCAATTTGGTTCGGAGCTTCATGACGCGAACCTGCAGCAAAGAAAAAGCCCAAATGCGCCACTTGACTTGGTACTTTCAGGTAAACCAGGCGCGTGCCGTTAGACAGGACTTCACAAATGGGTTGATAGGCCTTCATTTAAGGGTTGAGGAGTTTGGATTTCCATTGATTTTGGCTGAACTCGTAAACGCGACGTTCGTGCAGTCGGGAAGGTTGGCCTTGCCAAAACTCCATGTAAAGTGGGTCGAGTGCAAAACCACCCCAATGCGGTGGGCGGGGTACTGCACCCGGAAATTGTTGGTCAAATGCTTCAAAACGCGCAATGAGTGCTGAGCGATCGGTGAGGGTCTCGGATTGTTGAGAAGCCCAAGCACCGAGTTGGCTTTCTCGGGGGCGCGAAGCAAAGTAAGCGTCAGAGATGGCTGGGTCAATTTGCTGAACACTGCCTTCTATGCGCACCTGACGCATGAGCTGCGGCCAGAAAAAAAGCATGGAAGCTTTGGGGTTCTTGCTCAGTTCTTGCCCTTTATGACTACTGTAATTGGTGTAGAAAATAAATTGTTTGCCGAGGAGTTCTTTGAGGTAGAGGATGCGGGCAGATGCTTGTAATTCGGCATTGGAAGTGCTCAGTACAAATGCGTTGGCCTCGCGCTCTTGGGCTTGAACTGCGGCATCAAACCATTGTGAGAAGGCTGTAAAAGGATCGGAAGGAAGACTACCAATTGCCGACGGCTGGTCGAAATCGGCGTGGTTTTCACGGTATGATTTGAGCCACTCACTCATGTTTAGGCCTCTGCGGTTTCGTCGGTTATTTCTGAATCGTCTTCGTCGTAAAAGACATCTTCGTCGGTGAGGTCGTCGTCTGAATCGGAACCCGAAGCAGAGAAGACATGACGGATGGGTGTGTGGGTTGTTTCTTCCTCGAATTGAGGCGCCTTTTGAGCTGGAGACTGAACATCTTCTTCGCGGTAAGGGAAAATTTCGACGATTGGCGATGCGGTGATAGACACTACATTGAAGTCGATCATGAGGGTAGCTAGGCTTTCTTCGATGCGCTCGTAAGCTTCTTTGACTTGCGCTGCACTCACCAAAAAGTTTTGGGAGATGGTTTTGGCTTTTTCGCCGTCTTCGTCGATGCGGTCATACGTGACTTTACATTTGAACCATTGTTCGGCGTCGTCGTATTGGAAAATATCGTGGAGGTCGGTACGGGCAATGCCGGTGACTTGGAACTCTCCGCGGATGCTCGAACCCAACTCTTCATAGATGCGTGCTTCTGCATCGGTGAAGGTCATGGCGGCTAACAAATAAGGTTCAGAAACCCTTTTGAAAGTGCCATTTTCGAGTTGTTTGGTGTATTTGACTTTGACGGTAAACCAGCTATTCATTATTTTATATTTAAATCTATTTCATTTCTAATTAGATCCTCTAAAGATTCTCGTTTGCGAATCAATTTAAGTTCACTATTGTAATACAGCACTTCAGCAGGTCGAAGTCTGGAATTATAATTGTTTGCCATTGAAAAAGCATAAGCCCCAGCGTTGTGAACCACGAGAATATCTTGTTCACTGACTTCATTCAATAAGCGATCATGACCAAGTGTATCGCTTTCACAAATATAACCAACAACACTATATAATTTCTTCGGGCCTTTGGAATTCGAAATATTTCTAATGTGGTGATATGCATTGTAAAACATTGGTCGTATTAGGTGATTCTGACCGCTGTCTACGCCAACAAAGACAGTAGAAGTTGTTTGTTTGACTAGATTAGCTTTAACGAGCAAGTAACCAGCTTCGCTAACAATAAATTTACCCGGTTCAAACCTCAGCTCTAGTGGTCGGCCGTATTCCGAAATAAAATCGTTGAAAGCTGAACTAATTTTCTGACCTAATTCTTCTATATTGGAGGTGATGTCCCCTTCTTTGTATGCTACTTTAAAACCACTACCGAAGTCCATGAAGGTTAAGTCTGGAAATAATTTAGCAGCATTGAACAAAAGATTTGCGCCAGTTAAAAAAACATCAGAGTCCAAGATGTCGCTACCAGTATGCATGTGTAATCCATTAATTTGAATGGCATAATGCTTCATCAGCCTGTCTATATGCTGAAGTTGGTGGATAGAAATCCCAAATTTTGAATCGATATGACCAACAGAAATATGAGGGTTTCCTCCGGCAAAAATATGAGGATTGATGCGAATGCAGCACGGAACATTGGAACCAAATTTTGCACCAAACTTTTCGAGTGTTGGCAGATTATCAATGTTAATCTGGACCCCAAGCTCAACAGCCTCTATTAGTTCTTCAAATGCGATTCCATTTGGAGTAAATATAATTTCATTTGGTGCAAAACCAGCGCGCAGACCTAAATTTACTTCTTCAATAGACACGGCATCAAGACCTGCCCCATTCGCCTTCAATAACTTCAGAACATTGATATTACTCAAGGCCTTTAAAGCATAATGCAATTTTAATTTAGGGACACTAAAGGCAGTAAATAACTTTTGGTATTGTTGCGAAATTTTATTTGCATCATATACAAATAAAGGAGTTCCAAATTCCTTAGAAGCACGTAATAAATCACTATCTGAAATCATGGCACAAAGATACTACCTTTCTTCGATTTCTTCATCGTTTAAAGCCAAATGGCAATAAGTTTTGAACGGTATCCAAGATGAGGATTTCGCCAGATCTTTGCACTAAAAGCACCTCAATTGGTGTATGTTGTCGCGCCTCGCTCTCGAGCAGCACTTGTCGGCATGATCCACAAGGGGAGAGCAAAGTATCCTCGGGCATTAAATCGCCCTGCGCGACAATACAAATTTTGAGTATTGGATCTTGCGGATGATTCGCTCCGGCATAAAACAAAGCGACACGCTCTGCACACAAACCCGAAGGATACGCGATGTTTTCTTGGTTATTGCCTTCGATGATCAGTCCGCTTTGCAACAAAACACTCGCTCCTACCTGAAATTGTGAATAAGGCGCATAGGCTCTTGAAAGTGCCTTGTTGGCAGCAGCTAACAAGGCTTGATCGAGACCTGATAGGTCTTGTGGCGCAGCAATCAAGCGATACGAAAAAGTAAAGTGTTGTGTCATCGGGGCGTTTATACGCAAAAGCGACTCAAAAGTTTCATGATTTAATTTGCCAAACAGGGCGCAATACAGCCCTTTTTTCGGTAAATTCGCGTTTTTAGTATTTTATGGAAGCAGACAATTCAAAAGCATCATATGGCGTAGGCATGAGCATCGCCGAAAGTTTAGCGCAACAAGACCTTTCTACGCTTGACCTCGATCAAGTAATGGCTGGAATGCGCGCCATTTTCAACGGCGAAACCCCGCTTGTTACCCCAGAAGAAGCAAATCTGCATATCCAACGCTATTTAGATGCGCAAAAAACGCAAAAATACGAAGCCAATAAATTGGCCGGAGAAGCCTTCTTGGCCGAGAACGCGCAGCGTTCGGAGGTCAAGACCACTGCAAGTGGTTTGCAGTACGAAGTGCTGCAAGAAGGCGACGGATCCAAGCCTGGTCCAACAAGCCAAGTCACGGTACATTATCACGGCACGCTCATCGATGGCACTGTTTTCGATAGCTCAGTAGAGCGCGGTGCCCCTGCTACTTTTGGTGTCAACCAAGTGATCCGCGGCTGGACCGAAGCATTGCAACTCATGGCAGCTGGCTCCAAATACCGCCTCTCTATACCCCAAGAACTCGCTTACGGCGCCAATCCGCATCCGGGCGGAGCTATCCAACCGTATGCGGCACTCATTTTTGATGTCGAACTTTTATCTATCGCCTAACCCAACTTTGTCATGAAATACCTATCTCTCCTCGCCTTAATACTCACCCTTTTTGCTTGCGGCGAAGACGTCGTCACCTTCAAGACCGACAAAGAGCGCTACTCTTATCTTTTAGGTGTAGAAATCGCCAAGCCTTTCATTACGCAAGCGCCATTTACCAAAATGGACAAAGAAAAAATGATCGAAGGTTTTGAAAATCCGGTCAAGGAAGCTGAACTTAAAAAGTACTACAAAGAGCTCGAACTCTTGCTTGGACAAGATGGCAAAAGCTTCAATGAAAAATACAAGGAGCAGGGTTCGTTTGCCGTGGGCAAGATCAACCGCGAGCGTTTTGATCATTACTTTGAACAACTCGATGCGAAGGCACTCATCAATAGCGATTTTGTCAAGAAAGGATTTGCCGATGGCCTCAACAAAAAAGACACCGAAGCACTCAAAGGCCAAGACCGCAAAAAAATCATGGCTGGCTTTGAAGCCCTTATGAATCAAAAATACCAAAAGATTACAGAAGGATACAAAGCAGAGGGCGAAGCCTTCATGAGCGCAAACAAGAACAAGCCTGGTGTGAAGACCACCCCGAGCGGCCTCCAATACATAGTACTCAAAGAAGGAAAAGGCCCTAAGCCTGGCCGCGACGCACGCGTCAAGATGAGCTATGTCGGCATGAACCCCGACGGAAGCATCTTTGATCAATCACCTGCTGGTGAAGGTATCAGCTTCGGACTCAACGAAGTGATCCCCGGCTGGACCGAAGGGATACAATTGATGAGCGTTGGTAGCAAAATTCGCTTGTTTGTACCTCAAGAACTCGGCTATGCTGGCAATCCACCACAAGGTGCTAATATCAAGCCTTATTCTCCACTTATTTTTGAAATGGAACTCATGGCCATCGAAAAAGCAGTTGCTCCAAACACGGCCATGCCAATGCCTAGCCCAAGACCACAATAATCCGTAACTTAGACCATGCGCTTTATTAAATTTCTCTCCGTATTTGTTGCAGGTGCCTTAGCCCTGAGCTCTTGTGAAGAAGACATCATCCTCGATGGCGATTTCGTTGAAACCGCGGTTGTATATGGCCTACTCGACCAAGCTGATTCGATTCACATGATCAAAATAACCCGTGCCTTTATTGGCCCCGGATCTGCCCTGGACATCGCGCAAATTCCAGATTCCAGTTATTTTGAACAAGTTGAGGCTACGGTTTCTGAAGTCGTAGACGGTCAAGTGACGCGCACTTGGGCGCTTCAAGACACCATCGTTCAAGACAAAGACACCAACGGCCTTTTTTATGGCCCAGAACAAAAAGCGTATTATTTCAAGACCCTTCCAACGGGCCCACTAGAAGCCATTCAAACGTCAACTAACCCTATGCTGAGCTCGCTGAAACCAACAGCAACTTATCGCTTCAAAGCCATCATTAACGGTGGCGAGTTTGAAGTGAGCGGCCAAACAGAGCTCGTGCATGGCATGACCTCCCCTTCTGCATCTCAAAACTTCACGTTCAAATTTGCCGACGATCCGGCAGAATACATCTCTTCAGCAATTGCAATTTCCAATACCGGAAACTCTTTCATTACGAGCGCGCACCTAGACATCCTTTTCAATGAGCATCAAGGCACGAGTATTTCAGAAAAATCCTTCCGCTGGAAACTCGGAGAAGCAGCAGCTGAACCCTACACCTCGCGCACGTACTCAGCAGTGGGCCGAACGTTTTATGACCTCGTTAAGGCCAATGCAAGCAACAATCCAGCGATAGACAAGCGTACTTTAAAAGCCATCCGTGTCATCCTAACCGGTGGTGCCGAGGACCTCTACAACTACATGAGCGTCAATTCACCGAGTTCAAGTTTAGCGCAAAGCAAACCAACCTATACCAACCTAAGTGTCAGCAACGGCAAGCGTGTAGTCGGTATTTTCTCGTCGCGTCAGACCGTTACTTACTACAAACCCTTTTATACTTCTCCACAACAAGCTTACATCAGAGCTATTGATAAAAAATCGACCCGCGAGCTTTGCAACGGCCCGATCACCGGATTCTTGCTTTTCTGCTCCAACCATCCGGGCGATAACGTCGTGGGGCAAGAAGAGTCTTTTGCCTGTAACTAAATGACCGAGCGCCAGACACTCTTCGCCGATGTCTTGTTGCCGGTCCCGATGCGACAGGTTTTTACCTATCGCGTACCCTTTGAGTTCTATGACCTCATCAGAAGTGGCCTGCGGGTCTTGGTGCCTTTTGGCAAAAACAAACTCCTGACCGGGCTCATCACGAACGTTCACCAAACTGTTCCTCAAAACTACCAAGCCAAATACATCGACACCATTCTAGACGAGCAGCCCATCATAACGGGCAAGCAACTCGCTTTCTGGGATTGGATCAGCACTTATTATATGGCACCCATTGGCGATGTCATGAACGCCGCGCTTCCGGCCAACTTCAAATTAGCGAGTGAAGCCAAATTTTGCTTGCATCCCGACGCACCGCTGCAAAGACCAGAACTCAGTACGCGCGCCGAAGAAATTCTAGAATTACTCACGGTTCAAACCCAAATGAGCAGCAAAGAACTCACCGAGCGTTTGGGCATCAAAACGATACAACCCTACCTCAAGAAACTCCTCGAACTCAAGCTCATTGCGAGTGCAGAAGAAGTCCAGGAGCGCTACACCCCCAAAACACAACTCTTTATCTTTTTGCATTCAGATTTTCAGCAAGAAGAACAACTCACCGCTTTTCTCAATACCCTAGAACGCAAGCCAAGAGCTGAAAAACAAGTACAGGCCGTACTGCGCTTTATCCAATTGGCCATAGAGGCCGGCAGCTTAGCAGCTCCAGTATCTAAAACGCTTTTGCTCAAACACGACATCAGTGCATCGGCGCTTGCAACACTTGAAAAGCAGGGCGTCTTTCAAATAGAACGGCTCCAAGTAGACCGACATGCCAGTGTAGGAGAAGGAAAGGGTGCCTTCAAGCCACTCACCGAAGTTCAACACACTTCACTGCTAGAAATAGAAACAGGTTTTGCGCAAAAAGATGTCTGTTTGTTTTATGGCGTTACGGGCTCAGGCAAGACCGAAATTTACGTTCAACTGATCCAGCAATACCTAGATTTAGGCAAGCAGGTGCTGTTCTTGATTCCCGAAATTGCGCTTACCACACAGTTAATTGGGCGCTTGCAACACTACTTTGGCGATTTAGTTGGCGTATACCATAGTCGCTTCAACCAAAACGAACGCATTGAAATTTGGAACCACGTGCTGGCCAATGATCCGCACAAATTCAGAATTATTGTCGGGGCGCGCAGCTCTGTTTTCTTGCCCTTTGCCGACCTCGGTCTGGTCATCGTAGACGAAGAACACGAAGCGTCTTTCAAGCAATACGACCCCTCGCCGCGTTACAACGCCCGAGATGCCGCAATTGTATTGGCGAAATTACACGATGCCAAGGTGTTGTTGGGTTCGGCCACACCATCCATCGAATCCTATTACAATGCCAAACAAGGAAAATACCATTTAGTCCAACTTGCAGACCGCTACAAAGGCCTGCAACTGCCGCTCATGATTTGTGCCGACCTCAAAAGAGAAAAGCGACTCAAAAACATGCAGTCGCATTTTTCCAGTCTACTGCTCGATGAAATGAAACAGGCGCTGGCCAAAAAAGAACAAATCATCTTGTTTCAAAACCGTCGCGGCTACACCCCTATTTGGTCTTGCGAAGTTTGTGCCTGGACGCCGCGTTGCCAGCACTGCGACGTCAGCCTCACCTACCACAAGCACAGCAATATGCTCAAATGCCACTATTGCAGCTATACAACTCCACCAATTGGTTCTTGCACCAACTGCGGCAGCAACCGCCTGCGCATGATTGGCTTTGGCACCGAAAAAATCGAAGACGAACTCCAACTCATCTTTCCGAATACCACCTTCAAACGCATGGACCTCGACAGTACGCGCTCCAAAAATGCCTACGAAGAAATCATCGACAACTTTGCCAACCGTCGTATCGACGTCCTGATCGGCACCCAAATGGTCACCAAAGGCCTCGATTTTGACCACGTCTCATTGGTAGGCATCCTCGACGCCGACATGCTACTCAACCGACCCGACTTTCGCGCCTACGAACGCGCCTTCCAACTGATGTCTCAGGTGGCAGGTAGAGCAGGTCGCAAAGAAAAACAAGGAAAGGTTGTCATTCAAAGTGCACAAGCCGAACATTGGGTACTCGAACGCGTCATGGCCCACGACTTCATCGGGTTTTACGAAGTCGAAATCGATGAACGCCAGCGTTTTTTCTATCCGCCATTCTACAAAATAATCCAACTGACCCTCAAGCACGAAAAAGAAGAAGTAGTGCACGAAGGCGCCCAATTTCTTGCCGACCAACTGCGCGAAGTCTTCAAAGAACGCGTCCTAGGCCCCGAGTTCCCGATCATCAAGCGCATCCAAAACAAATTCCTCAAAGAAATCAAACTCAAAATCGAACGCGGCGCCCCCGACAAAAAAGTCAAGGCCAAAATCCTCCAAGACCTAGACGTCTTCTATCAAAACGTCCGCTTCAAAGGCATTCAGATAAGTATTGATGTGGATCCGATGTAAGCTACTTTGCTAAGCCATACTTTTCTATAAGCAACTCATTGAGCGTACGCACCATGGCGTTATCTTTCTCTAAATCATACATCCGCTGATTGACGGCCTGATGCGTAAAACTGAACAGGAGAAAAAAATCATAATTCAAAACCTCTGAAATCACACTAAGCAAATCGGTGTCTATTGAGCTGCGTGTCAAGATTGAATAAACATTCCCCCTCGACTTATTGATCTTCTTGGCAAATTCCGTAACCGAAATATCACTCTGATCCAGCACTCTCTTGATTTCCTGACCAATATGCACTTCGCCCATAGCGCAAAATTG
>JACCDM010472780.1_pt1 | contig 23555 bp, 32 predicted proteins | sample 7445851 | NCBI WGS metagenome assembly JACCDM01 (sample SAMN15323438, study PRJNA562643) | freshwater metagenome | isolation source: river surface water | place: USA:Blue River Watershed | collected 2017-08-16
CCGAGCGTGGCCGCGTACGGCGCCACCCGACGGCTGGGGTGGCACCTGTCCGTCGCCAATGCGGCGGCGGGCGTGCGGACGGTGAACTTCATAGTGCCAAACGCTTACGGCCCCATGGACTCCCTGGACCCGAACAGGACGCACGCCCTGAACGGACTGGTGATACGGGCGATAGCCGCGCGTCGGGCCGGGGAAGAGGAGCTGTCCGTGTGGGGCACGGGCCGCCCTGTCAGGGAATGGGTGTACATGCCGGACTTCGCCAGGCTGACGGGTGCGGTGCTGGCCAGGCCGGAGCTGTGGGGCGAGATGCTGCACCCCGTCAACGTCGCCCAGAGGGACGGCAAGTCAATAGCGGAGTCGGCAAGGGAGGTTGCACACGCCGTGCGCTACACCGGTAGGCTGTCGTTCGACGCGTCCAAGCAGGACGGCGCGCCGTCCAAGGTCATGGACGACCGGCGGTTCAGGTCGCTGTTCCCCGACTTTGTGTTCACCGGCCACGCCGACGGCATAAAGCGCACGGTGGCATACTACGAGAGCGAGACATGATCAAGCCTATCCTTCTATCAGAGGACACAATAAGCAGGGAGGAGATAGATGGCCTCAGGGACTGGCTTGGTACCTACCCTCGGCTCACTAAGGGCCCGGTGACCGCCGAGCTGGAGGAACGCTTTGCCGGCTGGTTGGGCGTCAGGCACGCCACGTTCGTCAACTCCGGCAGTTCGGCCATACTGCTGGCCATAGCCGCCCTCATGGCGGACGGCCGGTTGAAGCGCGGCGACAAGGTGGTGGTGCCGGCGGTCAGCTGGCTGACGGACGCGTCTTCTCCCATGCTGCTAGGGTTGAACGTGGTGTTGTGCGACTGTAACCTGACCGACCTGTCGCTGGATCTGGGGCACCTCTCCAAGATAATGGAGGAGCACAGCATCAAGCTGGTGATACTGGTGTCCGTTCTCGGTCTGTCACCGGCGATGCCGGAAGTGTGCGCGATGTGTACGGCGCACGGAGCACTGTTGATGGAGGACGTCTGCGAGTCTCTCGGCACGGACTACGCCGGCAGCAAGCTTGGCACGTTCGGCGACGTGTCTGTGTTTTCGACCTACTACGGCCACCACATATCCACGGTGGAGGGCGGCATGGTATGCACCCAGGACACCAGGCTGCATCTGACCGTCAATGCCATGCGATCGCACGGGTGGACAAGGGACTGGCCGGCGGCGGACCGCCGGGCAATGTCCGCCCGGAACGACACCAACCCGTTCAACGAGGCGTACACGTTCTACTACCCGGGCATGAACCTGCGCAACACCGACCTGCAGGCATTCCTGGGGCTCACGCAGGTGCAGAAGATCGACGAGGTAGCACGCGCTAGGCACGAGCTGCTGCTGGTATATCACAGGCTTCTCGGCGGCAGGAACAGGATCGCCGTGGGGAGGGCAGTGGGGGGGAGCGAGCGCGTGTCGTGCTTCGCTTACCCGTACCTGTTCCCAGCGGAAACGGCCAGGGAGTCCGCCATGAGGGGGTTGTCCTCGGTAGGCATAGAATGCAGGCCGCTCATAGCGGGATCCATGGCGGAACAGCCGTTCTTCCGCACGGCCGTCGCCAAGCGTGAAGCGGTGCAGCCGAGCGGCCTGCCAAACGCCGGCGCCGTGCACGACTGCGGCATATACCTCCCGCTGCACCCGGGGATGTCGGTCGACGACGTGGAACGCGTGTGCCGGGAGCTGTGCACCCACATATAAGCACCTGTACTAAGGAGAATCAAAAAACCACAACCACGAATGGACGCGGACATCAAGGGAGTAAAGAGGGTCAAAGCAGTAGACGTGAAAGACGTGAAAGACGTGAAAGACGCGAGGGCGGAAGCGCGCGTCGAACCCCAGGTAGGGCTTGCCGCGCAAACGGTAGGGGCTGCTCAGCCGGGGCCAGCGCTGAGCGACAGTACCCAGGGAGTCAATCCGGCCTTCCTGAAAGACATGGAGGCGAGGTTCGACGCGGCCAAAGACGCGGCGGTGAACGCAGAGTTCGTCCTCGAGATGACCAATGACTCTGTGGAATACCTCATCGGCAGTGTGATGCGCGGTGCGGCCTGGAAGGGCGTGTCGTCATACCCGGTGGTAAAGGTGACCGACGACCTGGCAGCCTTGATAGACGGAGCCGAGAAAACAGAAGGTGGCGTCAAGTTCACCGTGAAGGGCGACCTTTTGGAAGCGTCCTTCCACTTCATAAGTGGTCACGAAGGGAAGGGTTACGACGAGGCCAAGCGCCACTCCGAAGTGGCAGCCGTGCTGGTCAAGCCGTTCAATGCGCTCAACGAGCTACGGAAGAAGATGCGCGAGGCTGCGCTAGAGCTGCAGGCGGCCGAAGCGGGAATGACCGTCGACGAGCTCATGAAGAACATACACGCGCAACAACAGGGCTGACATGAAGGAAAAGATACAGTGGGCAGTCATGGGCGTGCTCCTGGCGCTTGCGATGATGAACTCGTGCAACTCCTGCAACCAGTCAACGCAGGAAGCGAAGACGAAGAGGGCCATCGAACGCCTTGACTCCACGCTGGCTACTAAGCCAACAGCAGGCATGGTTGATACCATCATAAGGGCCGAGGGGCTCAGGGTCTCCAAGCGCGTGGTGTATGGTCAGAACGCCGTTGTGCGTACCACTGCCAGGCCGGATGACCTCATGAACCAGTACCAACAGGAGATAGATAGTCTCACGAGATGACTCAGAAAGTCCCATCCTTCAGGGAGTGGTCGGCTGCGAAGTCGGGCGTTGCGCCAGACTTGGTGAGCATGGACTTGACGAAGTCGGTGGGGGAGTTTTACGGGGACGGCGATCTCTTGTTCACGGTTTCCTTGGCCGAAATGCAAAAGGAAGTGGGTAAGGAAACGGTCGAGCGTGTCGTAGGGGATGACGTCGGTGGTACCACCGACGACGGCGGCAAGGAAAGGCTGCTGGCCACTAGGTCCGTGCCGCTGGAAGACGCCGACCTAGACGACAGGTACGAGAAGGAGCAGGCCGTCGAGGCGGCTACCAACCTTGCCAACTCCTGGCTGAAGAAGCGGGGCTGGAAGGGAGTGGAGGTAGAGGTGGAAACTTTCTACCACAGGTGATCGCGTAAATGTTTGTGGAAGGGGGCGCCGACGGCGCCCCTTCTCCTTTTGCGGCACACTAGATAGGAAAACTCCCGTCCCACGCATGAGCAAGCTCTATATCGAAGGCGTGTGCGTGTGCGTCGGTTACTCCGATTTCCTGGCACACACGCTGCCGGCAGCCAAGGCGCAGTTCAACAAGTTCGTTGTCGTGACGGACAAGAAAGACAAGCTCACCAAGCTGCTGTGCGAGTACCACCACGTAGAGGTGGTCTGCACGGATGCCTTCTACGAGAACGGAGACAAGTTCAACAAGGGCAAGGGCATTAACGAGGGCATGAAGCGCCTGACCAAGCAGGGCTGGGTCGTGCAGCTGGACGCCGACATCTACCTGCCCCCGATGACCAGGTTCATACTGGAGAAGATAGGGGACCAGCTAGATCCCGCCACCATATACGGCATAGACCGTATGATGTGCCCCAACTACCACGAGTGGCAGCGGTTCCTCACGCAGCCTAAGCCCGTGCAGGAGGGATGGGTATACGTGCACCCCACCGCATTCCCGATGGGCGTACGCATCGCCGAGTACATGGGCAAGGGCTACGAGCCCATAGGGTTCTTCCAGATGTGGAACCCCATGCACTCCGGTGTGTATGAGTACCCCATCGAGCACGGCCTAGCAGACAGGACGGACGTGCTGCACGCCAAGAAGTTCCAGCGCAAGAACAGACAGCTCATACCAGAATTGCTGTGCATACACCTCGACTCGGAAGGGCTGTCGGTGGGACAGATGGGCAAGAATTGGAACGGACGCAAGACGCTGCCGTTCACCATCGACTACCTGCTGGGGGATACCAGCGGGTACAGCCCTTCGTTCTGGGAGGCCGTGGGTATGAAGCTGGCCTGTGCGTGGAGGGCCGTGTCCGGTCTCTTTGTGAAGAGGGCGGCTGACTAGTCCGCCGCGACCTCCCCGCTGCACACGTAGACATCCCGCACCACCCCGTTCACGTATTTTTCCACCGTCGGTGCCCTCCTCTGCGAGAGGGACTCTCCGCTGGCCTTGCAGACGCCGCAGAACGATGGACGCTCACTGTACTGGTGCCCGCAGTCCTCGCACCCGAACACGTACCTTTTGGTATGAGGTAGCTCATCAACGGACGCTTTTTGAGTGGCCTTGACAGCAGTTGTTGCAGCCAGCCTTGGCTTTAGCTGCTTCGACGTGCGAGGCACCCTCCCCGTCCTGGCGTAGTGACCGGCCGCGTGTAACGGCTCCTCGTGCTGTTTGCATATCGGGAGCAGGTTGTGTAGGCCGTTTGTCCCGCCCTCCCGACGGGGGACCATGTGGTGCAGCACGACTGCGTTTTTGCAGCCGGGTACTACGCACCCACGCCAACCCCAGTACGCGTACGCGGACTCAAGTCTGCTGGACCGAGCAACAGGTTGACGAGTTTTCGCCAGCTCGAACGCCTTAGCGCGCAGGCACTCTTCCTCTGCTTTAGAAAGCTGTGTGTTCTCCATGAGGGGTTGCTTTTCAGCGTCCCCTTCTCGAGACCAGCGCGCATCGTGACAGTTAAGTCGCCACTTCCAGCTGGGCTAAGGGAACGCGGGTTTAGTGGGCCGCGTCATACGGTCCGGTCGCGCGTCGATATCAATTGTCGTGTCTCCCATAGCGCCGCGAACATAGCACAAATCCGTGTGGCTGCGCTAACTTTGTGGGATGGTGAGAAAGATCGTGTCCGGAGGGCAGACGGGGGCTGACCGCGGCGGGCTAGACGCGGCGGAGGCGCTTTACTTACGCACGGGCGGGCACGCCCCCCGCGGTTACAGGACGGAGGAGGGCTGCGACGCGTCCCTGGCACTGCTGGGGCTGTCAGAGACGGCATCCGGTGGTTACAAGGAGCGCACCGTGGCCAACGTAAACAGCGCGGACGCAACCGTGGTGTTCGACTGGGCCGGGTCTAGCGGCAGCGCGTACACCGCAGCGCACTGCCTCAGGGCGAGAAAGCCGCTGCTGAGGCTGACCGGTAAATCAGTGGCCGCCGCTGAGCGGTCGCTACGGGACTTCGTGCACAGGTACGGGGTGACCGTGCTGAACGTAGCCGGCAACAGAGAGTCTGTCAGTCCGGGAATAAGGGAATTCGTGAGGGGCGTGGTCGTCGGCGCGCTTAACCCGCACGGTGCGTCTTACTGGCACTGCGGCCCGGTGTGGGCCATCGCCCCGTACGAGCACCAGAACAGGGTCCTGGTGATGCAGGGCAGCCGGGTGCTCGAGGACACCACCAGGGACGTGTTCCATCGCAGGTACCCGGGCGCGGTGCGGACGGGCGGCCCGCCAGAGCCCCCGCCAGCCGCATAGAAGCGGCGTGCAAGGGATAGACAGGTCTTACATCGCGCTACTGCGCGACGTGATGGAGAACGGCCGACGGAAGGCCGACAGAACGGGCACGGGGACGGTGGCGGTGTTCGGCCGGGCACTGTCGTACGGCGCCTCCCCGGAAGCTTTTCCGCTGCTCACGACAAAGAAGATGTTTTTCCGCGGCGTGGTGGAAGAGCTGCTATGGTTCCTACGCGGTGAGACCAACATCCGGCCACTGATAAAGGCCGGAGTGCACATCTGGACGTCCGACGCTTACAAGAGATACCTCCGGTCTGACCGACGCTTTGAGGACCTGCGGTCTACAATAGACTCGGTCGCTGAGCGAAAGTCGGACCTGGTGCGTTCGATGCGTTACGAGGAGGCCATGTCGGCACGCGACGAGGAGAGGTTGCTCATGGCGAAACTGAACTACCTCATGGCAACCGATCTGCCGCACGGGCAGCCGCTGACCAAGGAGCAGTTCTCGGAGCGCATTGTCGCCGACGAGGCATTCGCTGCCAGGTGGGGTGATCTCGGTCCGGTTTACGGCCGTAAGTGGAGGGACTTCGGAGGGGTCGACCAGCTGCGCGAAGCCGTGGATTGCCTGCGATCAAACCCGGACTCACGACGCATGCTGGTGTCCGCCTGGGACCCGTCCTGTGTCGCGGAGATGACCCTCCCCCCGTGCCACTACGCATGGCAGTTGCAAGCGGAAGAACTGACGCCGGAGGAGTCTGAGGGGGCCGGCGGAGCGGCCAGGCGGCTGAACCTGTGTTTCGTCATGCGCAGCGTGGATTGCCTGCTAGGCATGCCGTACGACGTGGCGTCATACGCACTGCTGCTCAACCTGATCGCCCGCGAGGTGGGCATGGCGGTGGGCACGGTGACCATGTTCACCGGGGACACGCACATATACCTGAACCACCTGGGCTACGTCAAGGAGCAGGTTGAGCGCGACCCCGACCTGCACCCGTATCCCAAACTGGTGATCGCGCCGGGCAAGTCCATATTCGGCACCGGCGCTTCCGCGTACACGTCGAGTGACGTGCGGCTGGAAGGTTACAGCGCCTATCCCAACTGGAAGAACGTCCCCTTGTCTACGTGACGACCATGGACTACCTCGTAAACGGCAATACCTACGTTCTCAGCTACGCCAAGCTCAGGGAGGAATACCTCAGGCACGTCGCCATGACGGACTCCGAGTTTTCTTCCAACCTCCCGTCGGCCATGCACCTGGCCTGCATCGTGTGTTGGCTGAAGGAGACCCCAAGCAGCGTGTGCCTATCAGACGAAGGCATAATACACCAGCTGGCGCACCTCATGCACATAAAAGACTGCCCGCTGGTGTCGCTGAAGGCGATCCGCCGCCAGTTCAAGAAGGAGCTGAAGCTTTTATAGAAGAACGATGGGCAACGAGAAGATACTCTGCATACACCACGCCAACTGTGCTGACGGGTTCACCGCCGCATGGGTGGTGACCAAGCGGTTCGGCCGCGAGAACGTGGACCTGCACGCGGCCACGCACGGAGAGCCACCCCCGGACGTCAAGGGTAGGCGGGTCGTCGTGGTCGACTTCTCTTACGACAGAGACACCACGAGGCGACTCATATCGGAGTCTTCGCAGTTCACCCTGCTCGACCACCATAAGACGGCTGTCGAGGCCCTCGGTCCGTCGTCTGACGGCCTAACGCTCATGGACGAGTGCTCCCTGCGGCCTGACCTGGTGAACATGCAGGGGCAGCAACTGCCGGTGATGGTCCTGGACGTGTCCAGGTCCGGCGCCAGGATAGCCTGGGACTTCTACTTTCCCGGCACGCAGGTGCCGACGCTAGTGGCGTACGTCGAGGACCGGGACCTGTGGAAGTTTTCTCTGCCGCGCGCCAGGGAGGCGTCGTCGCTCGTGTTCTCTTACCGGTACGACCTTGATGAGTGGGACTCGCTCGACGAGAAGCTGCAGTCTGACCCCAACGCGTTGTCGGAGGGGGAGGCCATACTGAGGCGGTTCGAGAAGGACGTCGCGGAGGTGTCGGCCGCCAGCGCGGTCGACATGAACGTCGCGGGCTACATCGTTCCGGTGGTGAACGTGCCGTACACTATGGGTTCAGACGCGTGCAACGCGCTGGCCAAGGGCAGACCGTTCTCGGCGTACTACTGGGATGGGCCGGGCGGACGTACATTCGGGCTGCGGTCCGCACCCGACGGTCTCGACGTGTCTGTTATAGCCGGCCTATTCGGTGGAGGCGGACACAAACACGCCGCCGGGTTTAGGCTGCGGAGGGGTAGCGGCCACGTCAGGCTGATGGATTCCGCGCCGGCCAGCGACATACCCCAGCTGCCGTGGCTAGTTCACGACCCCTACCGAGGGTGGGTTGACCACTCAGGAAAAGTGCACGAGCCGGCAAACGTCCAAGCTTAACGTACATGCAGAACCAAGTCATACACGGGCACCTGTGTTTCATGGTAAAGCCGCAGCCGATAGAGTTCACTCCGCGGTGCGAACCCCAGCCTAACGAATGCCACTGTCGTCGCTGCGAGTGCGCGTGCTGCTTGCGGCACGCTCGGACCGCGCAGCCCGCCCAGCAGCCCTCGTCCGGCAGCAGGGACGTGCGCATGAGCTAAAAGAGCTAATGGCGCTGCGGCGCGTCGGTAAGTCTGTATACATTCGAGGGGTCAAAACAACGCACCCCTCATGAAAGTTATACGCCTGTGTGACGAGTGGCTAGCCCACGCGGCCGACGCTGACCTGCACCGAATAATGGTGACGTCGGTGCAAGACCGAAGCGTACGCACAACCACCCTCGTCGAGGTACTCGGTGGCGCGGCCAGCAAACTGCGTACGAACAAGTTGAACGGCTACTTCGAGGCCAACGGCCTGGACGACGACAACTCTGAGATCGTCATGTTCGATCACGACGGCCGCTTCAAACGGGTGCAGTGGGCGACGGAGCACCAGGAATACCCGTCCTTCTACCTTGCGTGGGGGCCTGGCGTGTGGTCGTTCGGCGACAGCGTCGAGGAGGCAATGAAGGCGGCGACAGCGGACGGCGGCAGTGGCGACTACTGGTGCCGGCGGTTCGACGGGTGCACCAGGGACGACGTAACGGTCAGCCCGATGGGCGACTACGAACTGACCAGGGGGGCCGTGTCTTGCGTGTTCAACAAGAAGCGCGTGTTATGAGCAGACCGGCTGCCAGGCAATTGTCAACTCTGTTCACCAGGACCGTGGCGGCACATCTGACGCCGGCGATCCTCCGCAGGCTGGACGCGATGGGCTTCGCCATCAGCGGTGCGCGCAGGGCTGGCTGGTGGTGCATCATGGGCAACGAAGCGACCCGCATGCCCGGGTGGCCGCCCAGCAAGCACAGCGAGGTCGTCAGCACCAGCCTCGTGGAACATGCCATTTCGAGCGGCGGCAGGTACGACATCCCGTGTTACTTTGTGCACCCCGTGTTCGTGAAAGACGGGTCCGTCCAGATCGGCTGCAGGTCAATGAGCGTGGCGGACGTCAAACGGGTGGTGCTGGCCAGCGACGCAACAATACGCGCGGCAAAATCGCGTCGAAAGAACGTCATGGTGAAAGTGAACGACACCACCAGGGCGGAGGTTACCGCTACCGGCGCGGTGCGTGCCCACTTGAACCACGGCTTCTACTGGAATGTGTACGGCCTGATGTCCCGCAAAGAGGTGGTCCAGGTGAAGCGTTACCTCAAAGTGTCCGGAATATGGAAGTGATCTTAGTAGACCTCAACGAAGAGCTCTGCGCCGCGTGGCGGGAGGAGTTCGCGAACTGCCCGGCGGTCACCGTCGTGAACGGGTCGTTCGACAACCTTACAGCAGACGCTCTGGTGTCCCCGGCCAACAGCCTAGGCTTCATGCGCGGTGGCATAGACGGCGCGTACTCTAGGGTCTTCGGATACGAGCTGGAACGTGCGGTGATGGGCCGCATAAAGGCCGAACACAACGGCTCCCTACCAGTGGGGCAGGCCATCAGCGTTCGCATACCGCACGCCCCGGGAAAGCCGTTCGCGTTCAAGCACCTGGTGTCCGCGCCCACCATGCACGCCCCTGGCCAGCGCTTAGTGGGCACGCCCAACGTGTACGCGGCCGCCAAAGCGGCTTTCAGCGAGTGTCTGTTCATGGGCTACGCGAGCGTGGTCATGCCTGGGTTGGGCACAGGCGTAGGGGGTGTGCCTCCGACCGTTTGTGCGGCCCACATGAAGGCCGCCTACGCTGCGTCCTCTCCGCGACAACCGTTCCCCATATCCGACGACGAGGCGGCGTTGTTCGTGGTGGAGGCGCCTTGACGCTCGAACCGCTGGTATACTTGCGTCACGCATGGAAGATTGGCTGCAGGTACTCCACGACAGGGAGGCATCAACGGACGACGTTTACGTCGAGGGGTACATGTCCAGACCTGGGTCTGCCTGCCCTTACGAGTTCGACGAGGGCCTGTCCAGGCTGATGATCCCTCTCTCCACCAAGGAGGGCCGCCTTACCGACGAGGAACGGGAGATACTCGGTAAGATGAACAACGCGATGGAGGCCACCAAGTGGAGCAGGTGGACCCACGGGCAGCGCTGCCGCAAGGAGGGGCGGTGGTCGACTTATGTACAAAAGACGCAACCGTCAGGCATATTTGAATGGCTAATACCCAGCATAGGCACGCCTGGAATCACTATCCTAGCAGTTGGTGAAGCCTTTGCCAGGTCTTACGTGGAGGGCGCAGTGCCGGTCCTTGCCGGATGGGACGGTCACGTGTACACCATGCCTTCTGGGACCATGTGGAGGCCGACCGACGACAAGCCGGAGTTTGCTAACACTGCCAGCCTCAGGGGCGTGGTGGATTTTGCAACCATGGACTGCCCGCACTGCGGTAAAGCGCCGACCTTACACGGGTGCTTGTCAGGGGTGCTCGGGTCAAAGAGCTACCGCAGTTCTGACATGCACCGTTTCAACGAGTGGTGGATGCGGTGTTGCGAGTGGGGGGTCACACCAAGCCGGAGTAATCCATTCGATCTGGAAGCGGAGCGCCTTTCTGCATACAGAAAGGCCGCGGTTCTGATCCCCAAGTAGGATAAATAATTTCGTGCGCAATCTACGCAGCGTGAACATCTGGGTGTTCGTCGCCCTGTACGTCATAGTGTCGCTCATATCCACCTTCCACGTGGTGGAGTTTTTCAAGCTCTCCAACCCGACGTGGTTGGCAGTGTCGCTAGCGATAGCGTTCGAGGTTGGCGCGGCCGCGTGTCTTTCTGCCATAACCATACTTGAGAAGACCTCCAGGTGGATGGTCATGGTGCTGTTCATGCTCATAACTGGGATGCAGGTATGCGGTAACGTGTACTATTCCTACGTGAACCTCACTGATTACGCTGCGTGGTCGGAGCTGTTCGGGCTGTCCGAACAAGAGCCACTGCTACAGAAACGGGTGATATCCTGGATATCCGGCGGTGTCCTCCCCGTTGTTGCACTGCTCTTCGTGAAGTGCCTGGTGGACTATGTAAAGCCACCAACAGAGAGCACACACGTGGAAATAAGCCAGCCAAGCCAGCCAAGCCAGCCTGAGGAGGGAGGGCCTGAGCAACACGAAGAGCTCCTAGTTGACGTAGCTGGTACTCCAGTGTCCGTACCGCAGCCCCCGTCCGTTGATGCCAATAGATACTCCGAACCGATGAGGTACGGAGGTCTATGAGCAATTACGCGGTAACCAACGAGTCACAGTTCTCGCAGTCGTACCTAGACCTGCAGAAAGCGGGGTTTTGCTGCAGTGGGTCAGCGTCCGACAAGATCATCCGTTGGGTGGGGTGCACCCCCGGCGTGTACAAGGGGTCGTCTACCGTCTTTAGTTCCACTGACATAGGCCTGTGCACGTGGTTCCAAGCCATCACCGAGTATTCCTACCAAACCATCGTACTATCGCCCGGCGAGGTGGTGGAGGCAGCCGTGGATGCAGAGTTCCTAATGATCAAGATCAAGTGGCCCAGCGCCCACGAGTCCGGCGTGGCAGTGCTGGAGAGCGAGAAAATAATGGAGCTTGGCTTGAACGGCCAGGCTGGCTACGTTGGGCAGACCATCCCGTTCCCCATAGGGGTGCCCAGCCCGGCGGACTACCGGCACCTCGTGGTCAAAGACCTCTTCATCGCCAACGCCAAATCAGCGTTCGTGCCGAAGATCAAGTTCAACAACATAGCCGCGTCGCTGACCGCCACGGTCGGCGTGTTCGCCGCAAAGTGACACCCAATGGCAGAGAGAAGCTCGGCTGAACTGAAGGCGTCGTTCGCCTCGGGCACGGCAATGACGGAATCCAAGATGTCGGACCTTGTGGACACGCTGTTTGCGACTAGGTCCATCGTCGCGTCGTGGCGGGACGCTCACCCGGACACCGGATACGGACCGGCGACCTACCCCTCCACCATATCGGCGTACGTTGCGGCAGACGGCGTGGCAGCCACGGCAGGCGGGGGCACGCAGGGGTTTTGCCTGCCCATGGCGATGCCCCACGGGTACACCGGCGGTACGGTGACCGTCAGGCTTTCAGGGACGTGCGTAACCGGCAACGGAGGAAACGCCGTGCTGTACTGCGCGGCAGCCCTGGTCGTGCCGGGGGCTTCCGGGGCTACTACTGCCGCGTACCAACAGTCGGTGCCCACCAGGGGAGTCAACGTGGGAGCCATAGGCGCGACGGCTTCAGCCCCCGCATGGCACTCTTCTGGCACCGTTACACCGTCAGGCACGTGGGCACAGGGCGGCACGCTGCACCTGTTCTTCGGGAGGCTCGCCGGCGACCCGTCAGACACGCACGACTCCGACCTGTCTTTTAGGTCGGTCGCGGTCGACTACTGAGGCTTTTCAGGGGCATATAAGCCCCATGAGTAAGAAATCGGTGGACACGTTCGGGGAAGCGCTAAGCGTCCTCGTACAGGTCGCGCACATCGCCCAATCGAAGGGCGTACTGAGCCTTGACGACGCAGCCCTGGTGCACCAGGCCTTGCATCGAGTAGACGAGTTCAAGGCCGCCGCAGAGGCGCACGCGACAAACAAGGCACAAGAGGATGTCAAGGAAGGCGCGCGCGGCTGAGAAGCGCGCGGCCATGACCGCGCCCCCGATGCCGTACGTGGGGCCGACCCCCACGGTAGGGCTGAGCGTAATAGTCAAGAACGAGTCCAAGGTGATCCGGCGCATGCTGGACACTGTGTGGCCTATACTGGACTATTACGTCGTGGTGGATACCGGATCCACGGACGGCACGCAGGACATCATTCGGGAGTTTTTCGCGGAGAAAGGCATACCAGGAGAGGTCATCGACCACGAGTGGGTGTCCTTTGAGGATGCACGCAACACCGCGCTGAAGGCCGTTACCGGGAAGGCCGACTTCGGCTTCTGGATAGACGCAGACGAGCAGCTGCACATAGCGGAGGGGTTCAGTCCGAAGGTCTTCAAGCGCAGCATAGGCGCGATGGACGGCGCCAACATGAAGGTCTTCTACTCCGGTCAGGAGTACTTCCGGATGCAGTTCTTCTCCACGAAGAAGCCGTGGCGTTGGTACGGGAAGCTACACGAGGTGCTGGTGTGCGACGAGCAGGTCAGCTGCGGTGTGGCGGACGGGCTGACCACGATAGTCACGCCCGACGGCAACTCGTGGACGTCGGAGTCGCTGCAGTCCAAGTACGAGGGGCACGCTAAGGTGCTGGAGGAGGTGGTCGCCAACGATCCCAACAAGGACCCGCGCTGGTACTTCTACCTAGCCCAGTCGTACCGCGACGCCAACACTCCGGAGAACCTCGAAAAGTCAACGGAGTGGTACCGCAAGCGCGCAGCCATGCAGAGCGGCTACTGGGAGGAGATCTACTACTCGCACCTGATGGTGGCGACCAACTCGGGCCGCCTCAACCTGCCGGAGCACGTCGTAGTCGCCGAGTACCTCAGCTGCGGCAAGCACAACAGGCTGCGCATCGAGCACCTCATGCCGATAATCCGCATGTACCACCAGCGAGCGGAGTTCGAGACATCGTACATCTATTCGTCTCACGCGATGAAGATCGCCGGCAACGGCGTGTCGCCGTTCCCCCAGTCCTCGCTGTTCATCGACAAGAGGGTGTACGAGTTCGAGATACTGCACCTGCACATGCTCAACTGCTGGTACACCGGCAGGCAGCCGGAGTCTGCCGCCACGTACAAGAAGCTCGAGCTGCAGCTGCGCGCCGGTAAGGTGCCACCGGACATGGTGGAGCTCACGGTCAACAACGGGCAATTCTTCAAAACCAAGCAGCAGTGAAGAAGCTGAGGAGAGACGACACCGTCGAGTTCAGGCTGTGGGCCAACGACACCCTGGTGGCCGACGAGCGGTGGGAGGTGTTCACGTCGACGGAGGACCCCGATGCGCTGTACGCGATGCTGTACCCCAAGGACACCGGGGGCGTGACCTACAAGGTACGCATAGCAAAGAAAACCTACGCCCCTATGGAGGAACAGACGCCGACGGCTACGGACACCGAACGTCCAACGGACGAACCGTCTACGTGACAAGCGCTGCGGCCGGTCTTTCAGTAGGTTCGGCCCATGACGATCATCGACCTCACGGACCCGCACGAGGAGCACAGGAAGGACCCAGCCAGGCCGGGCATAAAGGTCACCACCTACCCGGATGGGCAGCGCGACCTGCGCCTGATGCACCCCACGCAGCCTGGCCCCTACAAGATCAACGTACGCGCCAGGAATTTCTCGGACCTTGAGCTGGTGATAATGGCCAAGCGAGCCCTCGACTGCGAAGGGCTGGGCAAGGACGTCACCCTGTTCATGCCGTACATCCCCGGCGCCCGCAGCGACCGGCGGTTCGCCGAAGGCGGAGTGCGGTACCTGACCGACGTCATCGCGCCGATCGTGAACTCTCTTGAGTTCTCCAGGGTGGTCGCGCTCGACCCCCACTCCGACGTGTCCGAAAACGTCATACACAGGTTGCACAAAAAGCCCTTCCACGCGCTGTTCCGCGACGTGCTCACCGGCTTCGACCGGCCCATCTTGGTATCGCCGGACGCCGGCGCCGTCAAGAAGGTGCAGGAAACCGCGAGGGAGGTCGGCGCGCACTGCGTGCTATCGGCCACCAAGAGCAGGGACGTGCTCACCGGTCACATAACTGGGACGTTCATGCCCAGCACGGACCACGACGGCGACCTGGTGGTGTGCGACGACATCATAGACGGGGGGCGAACGTTCGTCGAGCTGGCCAAGGCCGCCAGAAAGGCGGCACCGGCCGCCCGCATACACCTCGTGGTGACGCACTGCATACTGTCAAACAAGGAGCTGGCGAAGGATCTGTTCAACGCCTATGCGTCAGTCCACACGACCGACTCGTTCAGAAAGGTGACCAAGGAGGAGGAGGCGCTCGCTGCGGTGTGCGGGTGCATGCTGCGCCAGAAGGGCTGCTTCTGATGGGGAGGGCCATAGTCATACAGTCGCTGGGGAAGCTCGACATCGAGGCCATCACGCTGATGGGGATGTCCTCGAAGAGGGACGATCCGTCGAAGATCGGCATGTTCGGTACGGGCATCAAGTACGCGCTGGCCAAGCTGCTGCGGGACGGGATACGGTTCAGGCTGTGGGACGGCGAGCGAGACATCGACGTGTCTACCAGAGACGTGTCCTTCAAGGGCCGCCAGTGCAAACAAATGATGGTCAACGGCGAGACCACGTCCATCACCACTGAGATGGGCCCGCAGTGGGAGAGCTGGTGGGTGGTGAGGGAGTTCTTGAGCAACGCCCGCGACGAGCTGGTACACGAGTTCTACGTGTGCGAGTGGGAGGACGTGAAGATGCAGGAGGGGTGGACCGCCGTGGTGCTGGACTACGACCCCTTCGAGCAGGTGTGGCTCAACCGGGAGCGATACTTCTTGCTGGACCGCAGGGTCAAGTGGGAGGGCGGCGACCTGAAGATCCTGCCCAAGCTGGGCGACGGCACGCGCGTGTACAAGAACGGCATACTGGTCCACGAGGACACCAAAGAGGACGCGTACGACTACGACCTGGCCTCCGCCGAACTGAACGAGATGCGCGAGCTGCGGTACGAGTGGACGGTGCCGACCGCCATAACCAAGACGCTGCTGCAGATGCTGTCCGACGCACGCATGGCCACCGACTACATGGCCAAGATGTCTGCGCACCTGCGGTACAACAAGCAGGTGTACACGGGCAACATAGCGTCATACGAAATGATGGGGGCCCCGCTGTCGGACGCGTGGAAGGAGGCCATAGACGCGCACGAAGGCCCAGTACACAACTGCGTGGGGGAGTCCCTGCCGTCCGACGGGATAATCCTACCCACGTCGCTGGCCAACATAGTCAACAAGCACATCAACCGCAACAGGAAGTTGGAGCTGTGCGACCCGACTCCCGAGCAGCGGTGCATGATAGACTCGGTCCTCGGGAAGCTGTACGCGTCCAACGTAGAGATATCGTCGTCCATCAAGGTCGCCGATACGGGACCGCAGATAATCGCGCAGGTGTTGGCCGACAACATCATACTGCACCAGAGGCTGGCGTTCGCGTCTGAGCAGGTGCTGACCGAGGCCCTCCTAGAGGAGGAGATGCACATACTCACCAAGCAGGACGACGCCACGCGCGCCTTTCAGGACTCCATATTCAGCGCGTGGGCGAGGTCGGTGCTTGCCAGCTCGCCCACCAAAATGGCAAAGAGATGACGAAGCACGAGATGAAGGTGGAGCAGTTCGGCGAAGGGGATCCAACCGCCACTTTGCGGTGGGCCGTGTCCAACGGCACAACTGTGGAGAGCGGGCAGGCCGTGGCGTTGCTCACCACCGACAAGGCCACCCTGGAGGTGGTGTCGCCCGCGACAGGGACGCTTCGCACGCACCTAGAAGACGGATCGCTGGTGAGCATCGGCGACTTACTGGCCAGCATACACGAAGGCGGCCCATGCGACGACGGTGCGCCCTGTGCGCCTCCGGTGCACCCTGTACACCCCCCGGGGCTGGTCAAAATGGCCCCGCGACGCGTCGAGACCCTACGGCCGTCGGCACACCCGTTCAGGGACAGACTGGTCGCGGAGTGGGTCAAACACGGCTCTCTGATAATAGCGCTGGACTTCGACGACACCGTGTGCCCTTGGAGCATGCGCGACAGCAACTCGCTGGTGCTGCAGCAACAGGTCATGCAGCTCGTGAGGGAGTGCCAGGAGCAGGGGGCCAAGGTGGTGCCGTGGACGTGCTCCGACGAGAGCAGGTACCCCTTCATAGCCACGTACCTGCGCGAGAACGGCATAGACCCCATGCCCATCAACGAGAACATCCCTGGGCTCCTTTTTGGGAAGTCCAGGAAGATCTACGCCAACGTGTACCTGGACGACCGGGCGGGACTGAAAGAGGCGATGCACGCCCTATCTGAAGCGCTCAAGCTGATGAGGTCGAAAGCGACCAGCTCCACGATCATCCAATAACCGATACAAAAAACGCGCAACACCATGTTCAAGCCACTAGCACTCTACTACGCCGACGGCTACAAGCCAGGCCACAAAGGCATGCTCGCCCCCGGCACCACCCGCGTGTACGGCACCTGGATACCGAGGTCCACCAAGCGCGCGCCATCGGGCGTCACCAAGATCGTCTCCATCGGGCAGCAGCTCGTGGCGCGGTGGCTGCACGACGAGTACCAGGAGTCGTTCTTCAGCCAGCCGAGGGAGGGGGCGGCGAAGTTCGGAGAGGACATGACCGCGTACCTGGGTCTCCCGTACGATGCGTCGCACTTCGAGGCGCTGTACGACCTAGGGTACCTGCCCCTTCGCCTCAAGTCATTGCCCGAGGGCGTGGAGACGGACCCTAACGTGCCGCACATGACGTTCGTCAACACCGTCGACGGGTTCGGGTGGCTGACGCTGTACCTGGAGACGTTCCTCTCCTCCCTGGCCTGGAAGACGCCCACGTCGGGCACCATCGCCCTGCGATACAAGCGAAACCTGGTATACTGGGTCATGAAGACAGACCCAGCCAACGCGTGGATGATACCCTACCTCGCGCACGACTTCTCTGCCAGGGGGCTTTCGCCGTGGGACATGCTGTCCTCTGGCATAGGCCACGCCAGCTCGTTCAGGGGGTCTGACACGCTGCTGGTCATACCCGGTGCGCGGTACTTCTACGGCGAGCCGGAGACCGGGGTGTGCGTGAACTCCGTGAACGCGTCGGAGCACTCCGTCTCCACCACCAAGATCTTCACGGTGGGAGAGGAGCGCATGATGGTCGACTGGCTCACGGACTACCCTAAGGGCATATTCTCGATGGTGGCCGACACCTTCGACCTCACGGCTGTGGTCAAGCCGGCAGCGGGGGGCTTCCTGTTCAACCAGAAGGACCTCATCATGGGCAGGGAGGGGAAGCTCGTCATACGACCTGACTCAGGCAACCCCGTGGACATCATCTGCGGGCACGGCCGGGCCCTGCTCACCGACGCCGAGCATCGTGCGGCCTACCCTGACTTCTACCGCAAGGGGCTCATCGAGTGCCTGTGGGAGATATTCGGCGGCACCGTCAACGAGCAGGGATACAAGGTGCTCGACCCGCACATCGGCGCCATCTACGGCGACTCCATCACGCTCGACCGGCAGGTGGAGATATACGAGAGGCTGGCCGCGAAGGGGTTCGCTACCACCAACATAGTGCTGGGTGTCGGGTCCTTCACCTACCAGTACAACACGAGGGACACGCTTGGCTGGGCCGCCAAGGGGGCTTGGTTCGAGGTCCTCGAGGGTGGGAAGAAGACGGGGCACGACATCTACAAGGACCCGGTCACCGACGACGGTACCAAGAAGTCCCTCCGCGGCCTTGTGCGCGTGACCGAAGACATGCAGGTGCTCACCCAGTGCTCGTGGGAGGAGGAAGCCGGCGGTATGCTGCGCACCATCTACGAGGACGGCAGGTTCTACAACCTCACCACGCTCACGGAGATACGGGAGCGTGTGGACGACCTCGCCGGCATAACAGGGGGAAGGACGGAGCAGCAAACGCAAAGCAACAAGCAAGAGGCATGATAGTGTCCATGGTGGTCGCGTTCAGCGACAACGGCGTGATAGGGAAGGACAACGGGCTGCCGTGGTCGCTGCCCAAGGACATGGAGGAGTTCCGTCGCATAACGTCCGGCCACCACGTGGTCATGGGAAGGCGAACGTGGGAGAGCATACCGGAACGGTTCAGGCCACTGCGCGGCAGGACGAACGTCGTGCTGTCGCGCGACCCCAACTACCGGGCAGAAGGCGCCATGGTGCTTACAAGCCTTGACGAGGCCATCAAGAAGGCCAAGCTCGACGGCGAGTCGGAGCTATTTGTCATAGGCGGCGCGCAGGTGTACGAGGAAGCCCTGGAGAGCGACGTAGTCGACAGGGCCTACGTCACCAGGGTGCACGGGGACGTGGAGGGCGACGCCTACATGACCGCGCTGGACAACCGCTGGACAAGGTCACCCCTTGCCACCTGGCACGAGGCCGACGCCAACCACTCTCACGCGTTCACCTTCGAGCGGTACGAGAGACACCGCGCCAGGAAGCCGACCGCGCACCTGGACGGGTGGTCGCTGACCCACGCGACCAGCACCTGCCTGCGCGGGGTGGTCAGCGGGCACACAGGACGACCGGACCTTACCGACGGCACCGCGGTGCGCACCAGCAGCGTGCTCAGCATTGATCTCGTGAACATGGTGGCGGAGACGCTGAACACGCAGTACATGCTCGGAACCCCGGCACGCGCCGTGGAGACGTGACCAACTGCCGCTACATTCGCCGGCATGGGAACGGTGAGGGTTACCGGCAGGATGGTCTTCGACCCTAGGCACGTCTCTCGCAAGCACGAGAAGCAGGCGTCGTGGAAAGCCACCGCCGTGCTGCAGCTGCCCGGAGAGGACCACCTGTTCTACTCGTGGCTGGTGCGTCGCAGGTACGGTCTAGAGCTCAACCGCCCGGCCAGGGGGTCACACGTCACGTTCGTCAACGACAGGTCTTCCAGCATGAGGCTAGGCGCGTGGGACTGGGCTAGGAACGATCTGAACGGGACCGAGGCCTCCGTCACCCTCTCCACCGATCTCCGCACCAACGGCAAACACTGGTGGCTGCCGGTCATAGAATCCACCGAACTGTCAGCGGTCAGGCGCTGGTTGGGGCTGGCGCCCGTGCCGTTTTGGCCGATGCACATGACGGTCGGCCACGCCAACGAGCGCAACATCGAGCATTCGGAGCACCTCCACGGCATGCTCAGGAAGGGGCTCACCTGGTAAATACTGGGTGATATCGCTGCCCACCTTCCGCGATTTCCAGGAGCTAAACGAGGCTAGCCCGGCTGAGCTGGTGTCCGGATCCAACAGGGCCGGCAGGAGGTTCGTGCCGCTACGAGCCGAGTACCTGGGGCTATCGTTCAGGAAGAAGGAGCTGCGCTTCGCCGTGGGCAAGTACAGGCTCACCGTCGCCGTACCCGCGCTGAAGGTGGTGTCGCGGCTTAAGGGATCCGACCTGGACAAGCTGTCAGCAGCGCTCGGAGACGACGTTAGAGTGCACTGCACCTGCCCGGACTTCAGGTACGGCGGGTTCCAGTACGTAGGCACGCAGCTGGACTACTCACTCCGCACGGAGGACCGGTTTCCGTCCGTGCGCAACCCCAAGGAGGAGGGGACGGTGTGCAAACACCTCACGTACCTGCTTGGGCAGCTCGACCATTACACCGACGACGTGGCGGCGGACATCGCCAGGTCTAGGGGCACGAGGTGGTACTCTGACGTGCGGCACGCCAACGAGTCTGAGCTACCGACGTTTAACGACTTCGTGGACGAGTCCGGACCGTCGCCTGACGGGTGGTACCACGGGTCGCCGTCCGGTGACCTCAGGGGAGGCCCAAACGGCCTCCACGTGGGATCCAAGCTGGCGGCCACGCAGGCCCTAGAGTCAAGGATAGGAGTACCTGCTGATGGGTGGTGGGACGGTAAGAGGACCTACGGCTCCACGCTGCTTGCCGGACAGCGCACGCTGGCACGCCTGAGCAAAGAACGTGGGTACGGGCTCGTCACCGGGTATAACTGCGGCGCACCGCAGGAAGACTACCTGCCCAAGAGCAGGAAGGATAGGGCCAAGTACGGTGACGGCACGGCGGTCGAATACGACGCTAGGCCACGGGTCGTTAAGGTGAGCATAGTAGGTCCAATGTCCAACAGCTCATACTCGCCCATGGAAGATGCCAGGGCCAACGGCATAATGGCCGGGATGCGTCGCAGGGGCATGGCGAGGAAGGGGTACTTCTACACCAACGCAGGAGAAGATGAAGGCAGCGTGTCTGCCGTGCTCCCAGACGGAAGGCACGTACTGGTAGAAGAAGTATGACCGATTTCCGCGCAGCCCTGTGGGAGTTCACACGCGAGTGGTGGCCCCAGCTGCTGGTGATAAAGGTCGTTACAGCGGCCTGGGTGTTGGCCACCGGCAGCGTGCTGTGGCCAATGGCCGTCTCTGTGGCGATGAACGTTGGAATCCTTGTGGCCGTGCACCGAAGGGCCGTCAAGCAGAGAAAGCGACGCATGCCACGGAGCCACCGGACCAATACATAACCGACCGATGAAGGACATACTATCGCCGACGGAATTCCGCTTGTTCGAGTCGGTCGTCAAACAGCTCAGCGGGGTCCCGTTGAACATAGACAGGGCGAACGATAAGAGAGCTAAAACGGTGTACATCAGACACGACGGGTCGTTGGTGGAGTCCGTTGATACCAGCTTCTCGCAGGCCGAGCGCGGCGGTGTCATAGTGTTCTCGACGGACGTGAACAGCGTGAAGATGTCAGACAACAGGCTGGTCAACTGGGTCAAGCAGCACCTTATCACCCTCTGGAACAGATACAGCGTGGTGAAGCGCGTGGGCGAGCTGGTGAAGAGTTTCAAGGAGGTGTACGGGATAACGATAGGCGGGTTCGTCCGCGGCCGGTACTTCGACCGCGAGAACAACAAGGTGTTCGATGAGACGTCCACCTCCGTGGAGATAATAGGGATAGCCAAGGACGTTCTATTGCGCGTTGGCGAGGCCATAGCCAACGAGTTCCAGCAGCAGACGGTGCTTGTGAAGTGCTATGCGGACAATTCAATCTTTCTGGTGAAACCATGAACAACATCCTAAGCTTCAAGGACTTCCTTAACGAAGGGTATGGGTTGCGTACAGCCACCTCGGATGAGGCAATCAAGGTCGTCAAAGACCACGGCCTCACGCCAATGAGCTGGGCGCACGGCGTGGCTACTCCCAGCGGGATTGGCTTCCTCACCAAACAGGCCAAGTTCTTCCGCATATCCGACGAGGAGCCTCCTCGTGTGATCGGCTACATCAGTGACCCACAGGGGGAAAACGGGGGTAGGACCGGGTGGGTGGAGTACGGCGCTTGATTGTCGCCGGCATAGAAGCGTAGATGCCGCGAAATTTGGTAGTACACTACGGGTACGCCGGTATGGATCCGTCCTCCGTGCACATCGTGTGCCCGGCCGGTCCATCGTCGTTCGACCCCCTCGATCCGGACAACCTCGAGGACCTGACGAGGGCCCGCAATCTGCCCCTCATAGGCGCGTCAAGGTCGTACTTTCTGGCGCTGGCATCGCAGAAGAACCTGGCCAACGACCACGTCAAGTCTCTGCACTCACAGTTCATGTGCGGATTCGTCGGCTCCAAGTCAGACTTCGAGGATTTCGTCGCCAGGCCAAGAATTGAACTGTCCTCAGTGGACAAGTCATGCGGGTTTCTACTGTCGGAGGTGTACGGATGGGCCGAAGGATACTTCGTGCCTGGATTCTTTCACCGCATGATGTCCACCATGCTCATAGGATACCCCATAGTTGGACCCGGCGAGTTGTTCATGTGCGCCATGACCGACTACAGGAGGCCCACGGAGCCAAAGGGTGACCTAGTTGGATGCTCCGGCTACGCCGAGGTGAAAGCTGAGGGCAGGCTTGGCGGGCAACGGCCAGACAGAGACGGGCAGCAATCCAGGGAAGCCGTCTCCAACCTACTCGGTCGGTGGGACGACGAACACAAGAGCTGGGGTAACGCGTCGTACCAGTGGCTGTCGGCTGCGTTGCTGGAGCGGCGCCGGACAAAGAGGAGGTCCCTTTCCAAGAGGAGGTCCAACGACATCGTGCGCAGCATGATGAACTACGATTGCGACACGGAAGCGGGTATGGTGGAGGCGATGGAAGAGGACCCCCAGTCGTTCCACGCCGCGCTGCATCTACATTGCTACTCATACAGGAGGAAATTCGGCGAGGTGCTATTCCTCAGCAAGGACAGGTCTAAGGTGACAGCGTACACCGGCCGTAGCTTTGGGTCGGCGCTGGAGTTCTCCAAGCGCAACCTGCGCAACCGAGGCGGATGGGGTGGCTGGAACCAGGATAGGTCCGGCGTGCAGGTAGAACACGTTTGACAGTTGAAGCTCAGGGGCGGGCAGACGAGGAAGGTGCTGCTGGTAGGGAGATGGGCCGTCAAGGTACCTAACCCTAGCAGCTGGAAGCAGTTCGTGATGGGGATACTGGCCAACCTGAACGAGAGGGGGTGGTCGGGATACGACGACAGGCTGTGCCCTGTCCTGTGGGCCTCCCGCACCGGGCTGTTGCTGGTGATGAGGAGAGCGGGGGCCCTTGTGGGGGAGGTGCCGGACATGCCGGGTCTCCCTTTTCTGGACATGAAGGCCGAGAACTTCGGTGTTCTTGAAGACAGGGTGGTCTCCGTCGATTATGCAGAGACCATCGAGTCCATGAAATGCCCGGAGTGCGAGCGATTCTGGGACGAGGTGCTGTGAAATACATACACCGCCATGGCGTTCTACGACATCGAGCGGTTCTCTTGGGCCCAACTGACATCCAACGCAGACGGGAAGACGTCTGCGTCAGGCGTAATGGGGCTGTTCATCTGTGTGATAGGCGGACTCACGTTCATCATAGGCGCGGTGGACCGGATCTACTTCACGCAGAGCACCGACATAATGACCCAGACCATAGTGTTCACGGGTATAGGCGCGGCGCTGCTCGGCGTGAAGAAGTGGCGCAGTTCCGCGGGGCCAGGCCAGTCGGAAGCTGGCTACGTGCCCCCACAGGCGCCCCC
>JACCDM011199826.1_pt1 | contig 23542 bp, 24 predicted proteins | sample 7445851 | NCBI WGS metagenome assembly JACCDM01 (sample SAMN15323438, study PRJNA562643) | freshwater metagenome | isolation source: river surface water | place: USA:Blue River Watershed | collected 2017-08-16
AGAGCACGTTTATTCTACTTAAGAGGTAAGCAAGGTAAAGCAGCTCGCGTTAAAGAGAAAAAGAAATAATAGGTTTGATATTTATTATATACCGAAGGCCGTTCCGAAAGGACGGCCTTTATTTTTTGTTCAAAAAAAATAGTAACTTGTTCCATTCTATTTATATTATTAAATCTTATCATTATGAAAAAATTGTGTATCCTGTTGTTTTTTTTTCTATCTGTTTCCACTTTTGGACAATCTAAAATTACATTCGGAAATAATAAAGCTGCAGGAAAAGTGTACCAAATCAATGGCATTAAAATGTATGTGGAGACTTACGGACAAGGTAAACCCTTGTTGCTGATTCATGGAAATGGGGGCTCTATTGAACACATGAAAAATCAAATTGCCTATTTTAAGAAAACAAGAAAAGTATATGTGGCTGATTCGCGCGGACACGGGAAATCGAGTTTTGTAGAAGGTCAAGTGTATAATTATGATTTGTTGACGAAAGACTGGGCAGTGTTATTAGACAGCTTAAAAATTTCTAATGTAGACGTATTTGGTTGGAGTGATGGGGGAATTATCGGGATCTTATTGGCTAGAGATTATCCTAGTCGAATAGGAAAAGTGTTTTCGTATGGGGCGAATTTTACCCCGTCTGAAGTGGCAACAGATCCACGAGTGACAAAAGGGCTTGTGAAGTTTGTAACGAGTCAAGATCCTAAAACAGCTGTTGATAAAAACAATCTTGCTATTATGAAAATGATGTTGGATTTCCCTAACGAAGATTTTAAATCATTTAATAAAGTTAAAATCCCTGTGATGGTGGCCACAGCAGACCATGACTTGATCTTATTAGACCATAGTTTAAAGATTTATCGAAATTTGGGAAATGCCGCTTTTCATGTATTTGGAATGGCCAATCACTTCATTTCATGGGATGAGCCAGCGCGATTAAACAAAGAGATTGAGCTCTTTTTCAAAAAGCCTTTTCAGCAGAAAAATTTGGTTCCTAAAGAATATGAGTTTTTAATCAATTAGAACTATTTCTTAACGAAATCATTTCTGGAGAAGAATTTCTCGATTAGGATATACAATAAAATGAAGAAGTATCGACTTCCCATTTCTTTGATCTTGAGATTGGATTCTCCAGCTTTTCTATTTCTCCAAGAATTAGGTAAAATATCATAGCTATAACCTCTAATAATTGCTTTTAGCGGCAATTCAATCGTAAGGTTAAAATGCGGTGCCAAAAATGGTTTTAAGCCATTCATGGTGTTTTTACGATACATTTTGAAGGCATTTGTTGCATCGTTGTATCTGATACCTACTGAAATTTGAATTAAGAAATTAAAAAAGCGATTTAAGATCAATTTGTGTTTAGGGTAATCAACAACCTTGCCACCTTTAATGAAGCGAGATCCAAAAACACAATCAAGATTTTTATCAATCATGTGACGATAAAACTTTACTAAATCCTTTGGGTCATCGGATAAATCAGCCATCATAACCGCTACCATATCTCCTTCAAAACGCTCTAATCCATAACGTACCGCATAACCAAATCCGTTTGGTCCGAGATTTGTATGAATAGAAAGTGTTGGTATTTTAGTGGCTTTAAGGCTCTCTAATAGTGATAATGTATTATCTTTTGAGTTGTCGTTAACAACAACTATTTCATGATCAATTTGTTCATTAAGCAGTTCATCATACAGTAAGGTTAAAGTTTCTTCTATAGATCCTTCTTCATTATATGCCGGAATCACAATGCTTAATTTGTTCATACGATTATCCTAAAATGGCTTTTAAAAACTCCTGATCACTCTTTATCCAATCATGTACTTCAGTTAATAACTGACTTACCGGAATTTGCGGTTTCCATTGACTTAAAGACTCAAATTTTGAATTATCGGTAACAAATACCGGAATATCTCCTGGGCGATTTATTGCATCAGAGCTAATCGAAATTTTATGACCAGTGATTTGCTCACATAATGCAGTTAGTTCAGCCAAAGAAACCGTATTTTCTAATCCACCACCTAAATTATATATTTGATTATGAACCGTAGTAATATGATTTAATTGCCAAATGATGGCATTAAATAAGTCTTTTACGTGTAACACATCTCTTGCTTGTTGTCCTAAACCACCAAAGCCTATGTACGATAAATTCTTTTGCCAGAAGTGTCGAGCCATCCACAAAACAATTACACCTTGGTCAATTTTACCCATTTGGAATGGACCGCTCAAAACCCCGCAACGATTGATCACGGTTGGGATCTCAAAATTATGAGCAAATTCTTTGATAATGTATTCAGAAGAAAGTTTTGTTGCTCCATATAATGAGCGAATTCCTTCTAATGGATAGTTTTCTTGAATTCCTTTTTTCGATACACCTTGTAAGGTTTGCGAATCGGAAAAGTTGAATCGATTAGGAGCAACTTCTAAATTTGCTTCTAATAAGGAATCATATGGGTAAACTCTGCTTGTTGAAAGAAAAATGAATTGTGCTTGGTGTTTTTTTGCAAAGTAGAGTGTATTGATGGTGCCGTTTAAATTGGTATCCATTAAATTTTCTAATTCACCAGGAACAGTGCCGGCCAACACAGATGGTTCTGCAGCTGCATCAATGACCAAATCAACTTTTGGAATGCGGTCAAAATCATTGCGATTTCGCACATCACCATGTACAAATTGTATTCCTTTTTTTAAAATTTTGGTTAGGTTTAATTCGGAGCCTCTTCTCGAAAGATTATCCAGACAATAAATGTCAGAATCTGTATAATAATCTTTGAACAAAAGAGCCAAGTTGGATCCAACAAAGCCGCAGCCTCCTGTAATTAATATTTTCATTTTGCTTCCATATATCGGTTGTAAATATCATTGAATACATCTTCCAATGACTTCGTAATTCCCCAATTTGGATAATGAGCTTTCATTTTTCTCAAATCGGAATAATAACAAATATGGTCACCGATACGATTTGTTTCGTTGTATTTGTATTGCATAGGAATTCCACTAATCTTCTCAATTAATTGGAATGCTTCTAAAATAGAAACTGAATTTTCTTTTCCTCCTCCGATATTATAGACTTCAGCAACTCGTGGATTTTGGATAAAAGCTTCACAGAAACGTGCCACATCTAAAGAGTGGATATTGTCTCTAACTTGCTTTCCTTTATAGCCAAAAATGGTATATTCTTTTTGTTCTAAATTACATTTGATTAAGTAACTTAAAAATCCATGTAATTCTACTCCAGCGTGGTTTGGTCCAGTTAAACAGCCACCTCTTAAAACAGTGGTTGGCATATCAAAATAACGACCATATTCCTGAACCGAAATATCTGCAGAAACCTTTGAAGATCCAAACAAAGAGTGTTTCGATTGGTCAATGCTAAAGGACTCAGCAATGCCGTGCTCGTATGTGGCATCATCGTAATCAAAACGAGTTTCCAATTCCTTCATTTTGATGAAATTTGGAGCGTCGCCATACACTTTATTGGTCGACAAATGCACAAAAGGTACATTTGTTGAGTATCGTCTTAAAGATTCAAGTAAATTAAAAGTACCAACAGCGTTGGTGTCAAAATCCTCAAATGGGATCGCAGCTGCACGGTCGTGACTTGGTTGAGCAGCAGTATGAACAATCGCATCTGGTTTGATTTTAGGAATAATCGCTAAAATTCCCTCACGATCTCTAATATCAATTTGGTGATGTTGGTAGGCATTACCGTATTTAGCTAAACGATCTTTGTTCCAAGAATTGTCTCCTTGCAAACCAAAAAACACTGCGCGTTGATTATTATCTAAACCGTGTACTTCCCAACCTTGTTCTAAGAAATATTCACTAACCTCTGATCCAATTAAACCTAAGGATCCAGTAACAATTAATTTTTTGCTCATTTGTTAACTGATAAATAAAGTTTCAAAGATAATTCAAATCGAACGATTTTGCCAATTCAATAATAAAAATGTTTTGTTTTGTTTTAGAAACCAAATAATTTTATGTGATTATCTAATCAGAATGCAACTATTAAAAAACAATCTTACTTTTTTTAAAGTTTTAGGTTTTTATCTATTATTGGTTGTAGCCTATTGCATTTATTTTTTTGAAAATTACCGTTTATATTTTTCTGACGATTTACCCTATTTAAGTGTTGGGTATTTTATGCAGTTTCCATATACAGATTCATATATCGGTCCGGTTTTTCCTTTATTTTTAAAAATATGGTTAACGGTTATTGAAAATCCGATTCAGGCATATCAATTCGCAATTCTATTTCTGAATATAGCTGTATTTTCTTTAATTTTTGGCATCGTTTATAAACAGAAGAAGCAGTTGAACTCAATTAATTTTTTGCTGATTATTTTTGTGTGCTTTAGCCCTTATCTTTTTAATATTCTCCCTAAAATATCTTTTTTTTGTTCCGCTTTAGTTTTTGTTGGATTTTATGTTCTGCCTCAAAAAACGAAAAGTCAACAATTTTATCTGTTATTATACCTTGGTTTTTTATTAGCCTATTCGCGTCCAGAGTTTTTTCTTTCATTTTTATGTATTGGTTTTATAGGAATTTATATTCATCTCAAACAAAAATCAAGTGCAATTCTTTATGGCGCTGTATTTATTGGTTTATTGTTATTTGGGATCTTTTTTTTGGGAGGGACACCCCTTGGGTCAAGAAGTTTAGATGCATTTAAGCAACATTTTATTCTAAATTATCAACTCTGGAACCCACAGCTACAATTCCCTAAATACCCAAATTCAGAGTTTGAATTATTCGACAAAGTGTTCGGAAAAATTAATTCGCTCCCAGAAATTTTGATTGTTAATCCAGCCTATTTTGTGAAACATGTTTTTCAAAATATATTAAACGTGGGTCAAACGTTTGCTCAATTTTTAAGTTCCACTTTAAAATATTTTGTGGGATTTTGGGGAATCAATAAGTATGTTTTGTTGATTTTAATGATTGCGCTTTTTAGTTTAATCTCTCTAAAAAATTCTATTGAAAATATTAAAGAAAATTTCAAAAGTTGGATTCCAACCTTCATAATTCCTTACCTGTTATTACTTTTTCCCACGTTTATTTCCATCTTTATTATTTATCCTCGTGACCACTACTTACTTTTTCACCTTTATTTTTTGTTATTCCTTTTAAGTTTAGTCGCATCTTGTATCGTATTTAAATCTAATAAAATTGAAAAAGGATTGACAGTCCTTTTGTTTGTATTTATGATCTCTTTTGCCCAAAGACTTTATGTAAATCAAGTTGATTCAAATCCTTCACAGGATTTGACTTCTGTTTTCAAAAAAGTGCAATCGTATGGAAAGGGAGGCAACAAAACTTTTTATTGTTTCAATTTATATGATGGAATATTTTTTAGGAATTATTTCATCAATCACAATGACCTTAATCGTAGTTTTGAACACCTAAAAATACTTAAACCAGATGTTATTTATTTTAGAGATTTGGAAGATGTGCAATCTAAATTATTCTTAAAGTTGTCAATTTTAAAAGGTTATCAAGTAGATTCAAATTTCGTGAGTAATAAAATACGTATCTTTGTTAAAAATGATGTTACATCTAACCCAATAATCCAATGAATTTATTATTAATCTTGCTAGCTTTTGTTTCTTTCGATCAAACCATCAAATCGTCTACGATTGCTTCTGGTGGTTCTACAGTACAAGCAAATGGTAAATATTATAGCCATGTGGTTGGTCAGCAAAGTATTTCTGGGACTGCTTCAAAAAATGGTGTAACCATGAGACAGGGGTTCAAACAACCGAATTTCTTGGTAAGAAGTATTCAGAAATCTGGACTAAAAGTAAATCTGGAAGATAAAAATCCCATCTCTTATACCGTTTTTCCCAATCCTTTTAAAAATAGAGTACAGATTAAATTATCAGAAGCAACAGTTTCGGAGTCATATCTTGTGATCTATGATAAAGTGGGAAATGTGTTTTTAGAAAAAAAATACGAATCTGGTATTGATGAGATCGTATTAGAAAATCTAGAGCATTTACGTGCTGGAGTATATGTATTAAACATTGTGTATAAAGGTAAGCCGTTTTCTGCCAACCTAATCAAAGACGCTGAATAAGTAATGAATCGTTCCAAAATTGCCATTTTTCTCCTATTGGTTTTTGTAGGAAGTGGATTGTATTTTATGCTTTCCAAACCTTCAAAAAGCCCGCAAACAGAAGAGGTGGCTACCTCTTCTTTAGTAGAAACCCCCATTTTTGAGGCAGATTCTGCCTTTGCTTACGTAAAAAAACAGGTTGACTTCGGTCCTCGCGTGCCAGGTTCCGTGGCACACAAAGCATGTAAAGAATGGTATATCCAATTGTTAAAATCGTATGGCTTTTCAGTACAAATCCAGGAATTTAAAGAAACATCATACGAAGGTAAATCCTTGGTAGGGTATAATATCATTGCACAATATCAACCCGAAAAGCAGAAAAGGATTTTATTAGCTGCGCATTGGGATTCTCGTCCAAAGGCTGATAAAGATTCCGTACGTACCAATGAACCTATTGATGCTGCAAGCGATGGCGCATCGGGTGCTGCGGTGATGTTGGAAGTTGCTCGTGCCATTTCACAAGCTCAAACTAAACCAAATGTTGGATTAGACTTAATCTTTTTTGATTTAGAAGATTTAGGAAGTACCGATGACGTTACGGGTAATTCATGGGCCTTGGGGTCACAATATTGGTCGAAAAATATACTTCCAGCTGGCTATAGAGCCTATTATGGAATTTTATTGGATATGGTAGGAGCCAAGGGTGCTACCTTCCCACAAGAAGGTTCATCCATGCAGTATGCCCAAGGTATCGTTCAGAATGTGTGGAACATTGCAGGAGAATTGGGATATAGCAATTATTTCATCGCCGAACCAGGTGCTGGGATTACAGATGATCACACGGCGGTTAATGAAATTGCCAAAATTCAAATGATCGATATTGTGGATTTAAAGAATGGAAATGATGTGTTTCCAGCCTATCATCATACGCACAAGGACAATTTAGATATCATCGACAAAAATACATTAAAAGCAGTTGGACAAACTTTATTACAAGTTTTGTATCGCGAGTAACATTATGGAAGAAAATTTAAAATTAGTACATCTAAATGATGTACATGTTGGTTTAGGGGCTAAAATGGTGCCATTTGCAGGATACAACATGCCTGTTATTTACTCTAATTTGATACAAGAGCATTTATGCGTGCGTTCCAATGTTGGGGTGTTTGATGTGAGCCACATGGGCGAATTTTTCTTAAAAGGAGAAAAAGCCCTAGACTTAATTCAATATGTTTGCTCAAATGATGCTTCTAAATTAGTAGATGGAAAGGTGCAATATAGTTGCTTACCAAATGAAGAAGGTGGAATAGTGGATGATTTATTGGTTTACCGAATTAATGCAACTGAATATCTATTGGTAGTAAATGCTTCCAATATTGAGAAAGATTGGAATTGGATTTCTTCTAAAAATACGTTTGGAGTTGAAATGACTAACTGCTCAGATGAATATTCTTTGTTTGCAGTTCAAGGTCCAAATGCGATCAAAGCCTTACAAAAACTTACTTCAGTAGATTTATCCTCAATGGAATATTATTCTTTTACTTTCGGTGAAATGGCTGGAATAAAAGACGTGATTATTTCAAATACGGGTTATACAGGTGCAGGTGGATTTGAGATTTATGTGAAAAATGAGTCAGCTTTAGCTATGTGGAATGCCATCTTTGAGGCTGGTGCTGAGTTTGAAATGAAGCCAGTTGGTTTGGGAGCAAGAGATACACTTCGTACAGAAATGGGTTATTGCTTGTATGGACATGATATTGATGATACTACTTCACCAATCGAGGCAGGTTTATCATGGATTACTTCTTTTAACAAAGAGTTTATCGCTAAAGATATTCACCAACAAATAAAAGAAAATGGACCAGCAAAGAAATTAGTTGGTTTTGAAATGATTGATCGTGGCATTCCACGTCAACATTATCCGATTTTAAATGAATCAGGTAATGCCATCGGAGAGGTAACCTCTGGAACACAATCGCCTAGTTTAAATTTAGGAATTGGAATGGGTTATGTGAAATCTGATTTAGCCAAAGTGGGAAATGAAATTTTTATTTCTATTCGTGATAAATCATTGAAAGCAAAAATTGTGAAAATGCCATTTGTTAAGAAATGAGAAAAATAGACGTTTGTTTATCACCTGATTTAGTTCATTTGTACGATTTGTCGAATACTGCAGTTGTGGTTGTTGATATTTTTCGTGCAACCTCATGTATGGTGACCGCTTTTGCACATGGAGCATCAGAAATATTGCCAGTGGAAGATGTGGATTATTGTCAATCGTTGCAGAGCCAAGGTTATTTAATTTCTGCAGAACGAAATGGAATTACTCCGGAGGGATTTGATTTTGATAATTCGCCTTTTTCTTATCAAGTGCCAAAAGTTAAAGGAGCAAAAATTTGTGTAACGACAACAAATGGTACCGTAGCCATCAGAAAAGCTGAAAAGGCTCCTTTGTTGATGGTTGGTGCATTTTTGAACCTATCTAAAGTAGTTGAAAGATTGAAAGCCTGGGAGGGGGATACCTTAGTTCTTTGTGCAGGCTGGAAAGGAAAGCCCAATTTAGAAGATACGCTTTTCGCAGGTTGTGTAATTGATGAATTGAATGGGTATTTTCAAGTAGCAGATGACGCCGCATTAATGGCTTGGCAAAACTATAATATCGCATCAAAGGATCTTCAAATAGCTGTTAAAAATTCTTCACACGTAAATCGTTTGCTTAAATTAGGCATTGAAAAGGACATTGTTTTTTGTTTGGAAAAAGACAAATATCAAGTCTTGCCGGTTTGGAAGGAAGGGGCGTTGAGAGGATAGGGAAGAGGGAAGAGGAGTTTTTGCTGCAGAATTAATTCTGCAGCTTTAAAAGGAAAACATTTTGAGGTAGTTTTGAAATAAATTCCTCAATAGCATCGAATTTAGATCCGGTGTATTAAGCACAAACCATAACTTTCCAAAATTATGATTCAACAATTATAAACATCTTCCATAGTTATTTCCAACATGCTATTTTCTTCCAGTGAATATGCCTTAACAAATGATAAAGATTTGTATATCAAATATTCAAAAAATATTCTTTTCCTTGGAAGAGTTTCCCGTTTGTATTAATTATCCAAACTAACCTCTAATAACCTCTTCTTCCTTCTTCCTTCTTACTTCTTACTTATTCCTTCTTACTTATTACTTATTACTTCCCAATACTTCCCCACACAAAATGTCTAGATTGGATATTGTGGTGATTCAATTCGGGAGCTACTTGTGTAAGAATAATTTCAAACATGTTTTCTTTTCGATCAATCCAAAAATGGGTATTAAAATAACCGCTCCAAAAATACGTACCTGGCGAAACTAAGGTAAATTTTGACATACGTTCTGGAGTTAAAACGACCGATAAACCAGTTTGTACTTTAGTCGCAAAGCTATTTGCCACGGCATCTTTGGTGTCTACATCAAATAAAGGGCTTTCGATCATTTCCACTGTTTTTTTGCTGATGATTCGAGCACCATCCAACTCACCATAATTCATGATCATTTGTAAAAAGCGTGCATAGTCTTGTGCGCAACTAACTACATCAGCCCCGCCAAAACCAACTGTTGTATTAGTGGCTTTATAATAATCAGTTGAACATTCATCCGGTATGGCTAAGTATTTTTTACCAGCAGCATCATCATAAACGGAATAGCCTTTTTCTGTTGGTGTATATACCTGTGCAATATTTTTCCATTCATTCTCTGGTACACCAATAAAAGTTCGATTCATCTTTAGGGGTTGAAAAATTTCTTCACGCATAAATTGTGGGAAATTTTTACCAGTTAATACTTCAATCACACGACCCAATACGTCCATATTCATACCATAGGTCCAACTTTCACCAGGTTCATGGCGAAGGGGAAGTTTTGCTAATTTCTTTAGTTCTTTTTCTAAAGTGACACCCGCGTTTGGTTTAGGGAAGGCAGCCACCACATTTGCTTTTAGGTATCCTTCACGTCCATCAACCACAAATTGCGGATATACAATTCCTGAAGTATGCGTAAATACATGCTTCATCAAGATTTTGTTTTTGGCAGGTTTTGTTGAAAATTTCCCTGTTTTTGAGTTATAGCCTACATAAATTTTTTGATTGGCAAATTCAGGTAAAAAGGTTTCAAGTGGTGTGTCCATGGTAAATAGACCTCGCTCAAATAATTTGAGCGCTGCTACAGTCGTAATGAATTTTGACATACTTGCCATTCGAAACAAATGATCCATACGCATGGCTTCTCCTGTTTCTAAATTAGCTTTTCCGCTTGCTTGTTCGAATACCACTTTCCCATTTCGAACGACAACTGTTACAGAACCTGGAACTTTTTTGTCTTTCGCCGATTGTTCCAAATAATTAGATAACCTGCCAAGCCCCTCAGAGGTTAAACCTTGACTTGCAGGATCGGCTTTTGGTAAATAGGATTGTGAAAAGGAAGAAATGCTAATGCATACCGTTAACAAAATGATTAAAAATTTTATTTTCATAGTCTGAATTATTTGTTTTGCTAACTTAATTAAAAATAAAATACAATACAATTGTGATATTTTAACATCAATTTGTTTTTGTTTTGTTTGTATAACAAAACAAAAAAAGCTCAGATTTTCATCTGAGCTTTTGGGTGGATGATGGGACTCGAACCCACGACCCTCGGAACCACAAACCGATATTCTAACCAACTGAACTACAACCACCATTTGGGATTGCAAAAATAAGCAAAAGCATCGTTTTTGCAAATCCTATTTTGATATTTCTATCAAATTCTTCTATTTTTTTACGCTTGAGCGGCTAAATAACGCTTTTCTGCAGCAGCCCAATCAATTACATTCCAAAATGAATCAATATAATCTGGACGCTTGTTTTGGAACTTTAAGTAATAAGCATGCTCCCAAACATCTAATCCAATTACTGGAAATCCTTTTACATCTGCTACATCCATCAATGGATTGTCTTGGTTCGGAGTAGATGAAATAGCAATTGATCCGTCTTTCTGCGCCACTAACCATGCCCAACCTGATCCAAAACGACCAATACCTGCTTTCTTAAATTCATCTTTAAATGCTTCAAAACTACCAAATTTTGCCTCAATAGCCTTCGCTAAAGTTCCAACTGGTGCTCCTCCACCATTTGGTGATAAAATGTTCCAAAATAAATCATGATTGAAATGTCCACCTCCGTTATTACGTACAGCTGGACTCAATTTGCTGATATTGCTGAATAATTCCTCCAACGACTTTCCTTCTAATTCAGTGCCAGCAACTGCTGCATTTAAATTAGTTACGTAAGCGTTGTGGTGACGATCATGGTGAATTTCCATTGTCAATGCATCAAAATGCGGCTCTAACGCATTGTTCGCATAAGGTAGGGGTGATAGGGTGAATGACATATTAATTATGAGTTATTAATTATTAATCTTACAATTTACACTAAACAATTGACAATTAAATTTTGTTCCATTTTGAAAGAGACCCTCACGGTGCCTGAGGATCTCGAAGGCACATCTACCGCAATCTTGAAAAAAATTCTTTCAATAATTGTTCTGATTCATTGGCTAAAATTCCTGGAACAACGTGCGTTTTTGGATGAATGAGGCTTCTGCCATGTTTTTCAAATCCACGTTTATCCTCCGCAGCACCATACACAATTCTGCCAATTTGCGACCAATAAAGGGCTCCTGCACACATTACGCATGGTTCCAATGTAACATATAAGGTACAATTTTTTAAATATTTGGCCCCAAGTGTTTGCGCAGCAGACGTGATAGCCAACATTTCAGCATGTGCCGTTACATCCGTCAGTTTTTCAGTTTGATTATATGCCTTTGCAATAACTTGTCCATTGGCAACAATCACTGCGCCAACCGGTATTTCATCTTCTTCTAAGGCTTGTTCTGCTTGTTTTAGGGCCAGACCCATGTAATAGGCATCTTCATCCCAAATCATATGTTAGTGGATTTGATTACTTTATTACGCAAATAAAAGTCTAATAACACAATCGCCGCCATAGCCTCAACAATGGGTACAGCACGCGGAACCACGCATGGATCGTGACGACCCTTACCTGAAACCACCACTTTTTCACCTTTTTCGTTCAGACTGTCTTGGTCTTGCATAATAGTTGCCGTCGGCTTGAAGGCTACTCGGAAATAGATAGGTTCTCCGTTGGATATACCTCCTTGGATGCCTCCTGAAAAGTTAGTTAAGGTTTTAAATTTGTCGCCTTGTTTAACAATTAAATCGTTGTGCTGAGAACCTCTCAAGGCAACTCCATCAAATCCACTTCCATATTCAAAACCTTTTACGGCATTGATGCTCAGCATAGCCTTTCCTAATTCTGCATGTAATTTATCAAAAACGGGTTCACCTAATCCGGCTGGACATCCATTAATATAAGCTGAAATAACACCGCCTACCGAATCGCCTTCTTTACGAACTTGATCGATGTAATCAAACATTTCTTGTGCTAATGCCGGGTCCGGACAACGCACCGCGTTGTTTTCAGTTTCGTTTAAATCTAATTCAGCAACTGCCTTGTTCAATTGTAAAGGTCCTACTTGCGATACAAATGCTTGGATCTTTACACCAATTTTGTTCAAGACCAATTTAGCCAATGCACCTGCTGCCACACGCGCAACCGTTTCTCTGGCAGAACTTCTACCTCCACCTCGGTAATCGCGAATTCCATATTTCTCAAAATAGGTGTAGTCTGCATGTGAAGGTCGAAATTGGTCAGCAATATGGGAGTAATCTTTTGAGCGCTGATCGCCATTCCAAACCAACATGGCTATGGGCGTACCCGTACTTTTTCCTTCAAAAATGCCTGAAACGATTTCAACCGAATCGGCTTCTTTGCGTTGGGTAGTAATTCGCGATTGTCCCGGTTTTCTTCGATCTAACTCAGATTGTATAAAATCCAAATCAATCTCGATGCCAGCCGGACACCCTTGCACCACTACTCCAACTGCAGCGCCATGTGATTCGCCAAAAGTTGAGATTTGAAATAATTTTCCGTACGTACTTCCCATGTTATTTTTTTCTAGAACCTATTAAAAGGTACACGAATACTATAAATAAAACAAACATAATCAAATTGGCAATTTGTTGCCAATTTGTAAAGGTGCCCCAAATTTTCTGAGCACTTGAAATTTTTTCAATATTGCGGTAAACCTCATCCTGTTCTTCCTCTGTATTTAATAAGGCATCTTCAGGTTTCCCTTTAATGTTTAGTTCAATTTTGGAATACAAGGTATCTACCTGCGCTTTATTGGTATTAAAGAAAACCCAATAAAAGTATTTTTTCAATGCAAATTTACCAGGTTGCTTAGGAATAATTTGAATTTTTTGCGAATTATTCCCAAACATTTTATCTCTAAAAGGAAAAATGAGCTCTTCCTTGCTTAATGTGGTGAAGCGCAAGAAATAATCCGACTCTATTTCTGATTCATTAATGGCAAAAGGATTTCCATCTCCGATGAGTCGATAGGAATAGATGATTTTATCTCCCGTATTACTATTTTCTTTGCTAACTGTCTCTTGCAAGGTGTAAGTGCCGATTGGAATTTTTGTCGGAGAAATACCCACAGGTAATTTTTGAGGGGATATTTGGAAAGGTACAGATTTATACTCTATGGGAGTTTTTTGGACTTCAGATCCCTTGTGGGATATTTTCATGAGTCGCAATTTCAAGGAAGGAATTTGAATCGTTTGATTATCTAATGCATAATATGTGGATTGAAAAAAGCGATATTCCTTGTATTTCACTCCTTGCCATATGGTTGAGATTATTTTCTCTTCTTGTAAATCAAAGTTTTCTTGCCAACAATTGGTTAGTTTTAATTTCTGTAATTGAATGGGAATTTGTAGATCATTGCGATCAAATGCCAATTCCTCCGAATTGTTTTCTGGAATATAGATGGAAAATTTCAAGGTAAAACCTTGTCCCACATATGGCCGATACACGTTACTGCTAACAAGTAAAAAGATTTTATTTTTGTTTCCTAAAACTTCTTTGGGTAAATCTATTTTACTTTCTTCCTTCTCTGGTTTCATCGTTTCAATGGCCTTAATAACCGTTATCGAGAAGGGTTCTGATTTTACCGATTGTTGATGAATGATGAATTCAAGTGTTGGAATTTGGAAGATACCCGCATTAATTGGTCGGTAATGCTGAGAATAGATTGATACATTGACCAATTGATTATTGACCAAACGGCTTGCTTTACCTCTGCTCACACCTACTTTACGAAAAAAATTAATCTCTGGAAATTGATAGGCTAGTCCTTCTTGATTGTTATTAGGCGATTCAGAAGAAACAGAAATAACTAAATCTTCTTCTGAAGTAATGTTTTTACTTTCAATTTGAACCAAAGGTTTGCTTTGAGCAAAGATGTTTGCCTGCATCAGAATTGCTAATAAACTAACCGCCCAGAAAATACACCACTTGTGCTTCATTCCTGCAAGTTACTAAAATCTATCCTCGAAATAAATATTTTATTATTCGGCTAAAATATTTTTTAGGTAAGACTAAATTTTTATCTTTGTCACATGAAACCCTGCTCTCTACTTCAGTTACTTGGCCCACTACTCCTTTTTATATCCTTCTCTACCTATAGTCAGGATGAAGGTCGTATGGAAACGGATCGGCCCGATCAAACGGAGTGTCCATTTATTGTAAAAACCGGATATTTTCAGGCGGAAATGGGATTCAACAAGAATCATGAGGATATTGGTTTTAATTATGCCTTACCAAGTACCTTGATAAAATATGGCTTGTCAAAATCATTTGAAATAAGATATGTTAGTTCAATTTTGTATGAATCACACATTTCATTTCAACATGAGGCTATTGGTTTTAAGGTGCGATTAGCTGAACCCAGGAAATTCATTCCTCGAACTTCATTAATTGTACACTATAATTTACGGGATGAGAAACGAGATGTGTCAGATAAGAATCCCTTGCCGCATTCATTAGGACAAGCAGTTTTTACGCTTCAGCACGAAGTATACAAAGAACTTGGAATGGGGTATAATTTTGGAGTTGAATTGCATGAAAATGGTCATGCGGAAGGTATTTATAGAATTTCACCAGGAATTAACATGGGCAAAAAGTGGTATGCTTATGCAGAAGTGTTTGGTCGACTTCCCGCTACCAACGTAACAGACCATTGGTTTGATGGGGGCATTGCATATTATATTTCAGATCATGTAAAAGTTGATGTGTCGTCTGGAAAGAGTTTTTCTTCTAATCATGATTGGTATCTGGCTTTTGGATTGTCTTTTCGAGGAAGATTATTTCACAGACCCAAAAGTAAATCCTAATGCGCCATACCCTTCTAAATAGGTAATCGTTTGCTCTGCATGATCTTCAGACCGGCCAGTGGTTTGAATGTTCCAAAGTCGTGTTGAGCCCGCTTTGGCAACTGCTTCAAAATACAATAATTTTGAAAAATTAAGTCGCAAGCCTGTTTTAACAGATGCACCAGCACCGGCAACATTCCAATAGTGATTGGCGCCTACGGTAAACAATCGAACATCTGATCTTGGAACGATAAGTCCACCTCCAAAGCCATTCATCCAATCCAATTGCACAGATTTTTTTACTCCTTTAAAGATAGGCTGATAATTTTCAATTTCAAGTGATGCATAATTGTATCCATCGGTATGCTCAAAAGTTAAAAAGTCTTTAGATTGAATCAAAAAAGGTTTATTTTGAAAAGAGCCAACATAATTTGGATTTACATTGATTGTCGGATTGGAAACCTGCGCATTAATAAATCCTGAAATTGTTGATGCTTGATCATTTTCCATCACATACTTCATGTGGTCCCAGCCAATGCTTAATGCCCATTTGTCGGTAATAAAATATCCTACATGAAAATTAAATTGAGGAATGGATAATAATCCAGGATCAAAATAAGTTTTAATTTCGCTAATAGGAGTAGGGAAATCCTTTGCTGTAACTTTTGCTAAAGTAAAATCGTAACCAGGACCCACAAAATGAATATCAGAATTGGCATATGTGGAACGGTTGTAACCCCAAGAAAAATACCAAGATCCCTTTCTTTTAAGGAAAGAAGATTGCTGAGTAAAGGAAGAATAGGATACTATTAAAAATGCAAAAAATAATAACGTCTTTTTCAATGGATTTTAAATTATTAGGATCGTAAAATCACTTATTAGCTTAATATGAAGGCGCAAATATGAAAAAAATAGAAATAAGTTTCATATGATATTTATCATATTTTTTTAAAAAATTACCTATTTTTCCATGAATATGAATTAACTTGCACCTCCAATTAGTAAATACCAGCCACAAATTTTTATTTAAAACGCTTTTTGTAGCATGCATTATTATGAAAAGAACAAGAATCAATTTTGAGTATAAAACTTTTACTTTTGGAAGTGAACTCACACAGGAACAGAAGGAGTATTTTGAAAAATATGGCGTAATCCATTTTAAGAAATTCATTGAGCCTGAGACTGCTTTGTTGTTTATTTCTGAATTAGAAAAGATAGAAAAAAAATGGTTAGATGAGGGGATAGATAAAGTAAATGGTACACCTTTGAAATTTGGTAAAAATGAGAAAGGAGAACCGATGATTCAGAGAATGTGCTTTACAAACAAGTATAGCTCTGTTTTAAATGAATTTTTACATGATCCGCGTTTTAATTTAATTCTTCAATTTTTAGCACCTTATGAAGGTCGAGTTGGAGAAGATGAAAAAGATGGATTAGTATTCAATCACTATATTAATCAACCTAATTCTAAGTTTTCTCAAATGGGTTGGCATACAGATTCACCAAGAGATTTGTTTTTAGGACAAAAAATTCATCCGATGTTGAATGTGGGAATTCATTTAGATGATTGCCCAAGTTCCAATGGTGGATTACGTGTGTTGCCAGGTACGCAAAATCAAGGTGTATTAAAACTGTTGTTTGGCAAAAAACAATTTATTGATCACAAACCTGATCCACGTGAAGCCGCATTTGAAATAGAAAGAGGTGATTTAACCATTCATGATGGTCGTCTTTGGCACCGTGTGGAGGTATCTCCAAATTTTGGTGAGAAATCACGCAGACGTGTAATGTATGTTCCAGTTATCACGGGTAAATACATGCCAAAATCTGCGAATAGCAAAACACCATTCTATCACAGATTTTCTAAAGTTATTGTAAAGTAAGAACTTCCTGCAAGATAATTACAGCAGCAATTTGATCGACAGCACCTTTGTTCTGTCGATTTTTTTTTGACATCCCACCAGCAATCATGGCTTTTTGGGCTATGCTAGACGTAAATCGTTCGTCGTGCGTGGTGATTTTTCTTTTTGGGAATTTGTTCTCAAAGGTTTTGATGAACTTTCTGACAAATGGAGTAGAATCTGTGTCTTGATTATTAAGGTTTTTAGGTAATCCAATAAAAACCTCATCTACTTCTTCTTTTGCGAAATATTTTTCTAAATAGCTGATGAGCTCTGATGTAGGAACAGTATCTAAAGCAGTGGCAATAATTTTAAGAGGATCTGTAACAGCCAATCCGGTTCTTTTTAAACCATAATCAATTGCTAAGATCCTTCCCATGTTTACTGAATCAATCCTTTATCACGTAAAATTTTATCCATTAATTTTTTGTCATTATCGTTATTGAAAACGTGAAATGGTAAATAGATAAATTGATATTTAGCTAATTCTAATATATAGGCTTGTTTGTCTTTGTATGCTTTCGCAATCATGTCCCACTTCATTACGCCACCTTCTTTGTCAGACAATTTCATTAATATCTGTCTGCTATCGATTTCGTAACGGTATTTATCAAATAATTGCTTGTATTGTGCCAATTGAGTGATTCCAGTAAATTGTACCAACCAAAATAATACATAACCGATAGCACCAATTACTGTAAAAATGTAAATCCACCAATTTTTATAAGTGCCTGTCATGTTTAATGCAACATTTAGACCAATTAAAGCAATGGGTACAAATAACCATTTCCATTGGTTTGCAAACAATTGACGCATGCAAAGGGCTATGTATTTGTTTTTTTCGATACCGTATTTTTTCGTTTTAATCGCTAAAGGATTAGAAGGCGCTTGTTGCATTTGTTGGCGTTGAGCCCCGTACATTCTTGCCATAACAAAAAATTTAAAATTTGATTGAGCCCACAAAGGTACGAATTTTGGATAATTTTGGTAATTTTAAATGCTTATTTGAATAAATTAGAAAAGATATGTCGGCAAAACAAGTATTAAACTCTGCAGCTTTGACCCAAAAAATCAGAAGAATTGCCTTTCAGATTTATGAAAACAATTTTGAAGAAAAAGAGATTTTAGTGGCTGGAATTATAGGTGAGGGGTATGCTTTGGCACAATTGATTTGTGAACACCTTGCTGAAATATCTAAAATAAAAGCAAAAGCAATTAAAATAGATCTCAATAAAGAGATTCCTTATGAGCGACCTGTAGTTTTTGATTGTGATGTAAAAGTGTTTGAACAGAAAGTAATCATCGTCGTAGACGATGTATTGAATACAGGAAGAACTTTTTCATATAGTTTAGCACCTTTTTTAGCCATGCATGTTAAAAAAATTCAGGTGGCTGTCTTAGTCGATCGTAATTACCGTAAATTTCCTATTTCTGCAGATTATATCGGTTATGAATTGTCCACAACCCTTTCAGACCATGTAGAGGTTGTGATTTCGGATGAAAAGAAGAGGGGGGTGTATTTGAAGTAAGTGGAGAGTGGAAAGTTGAAAGTTGAGAGTTGAAAATTTTTCAATCCCCTCTTTCAACCTTCAACTTTCAACTTTTTTACTCCTCTTAGGCGCTGCCCCTAACAAAAAGCCATAGGCGTTTAATTCAGGCACAAAATCGAATATTACTTTGAGAATTGCGGCCAATGGAAGGGCTAAAATTAGTCCTTGAATGCCCCAAATAGTTTCACCAAGTAGAAGAGCAATCATGGCTACCATGGGATTCATGCTAACTTTTGATCCAATAATCATAGGAGTGATAAAGTTCGCTTCAATGAATTGCACTACTGCTACCCAAGCAACAACTGCCATGGCATGTGTCGGACTAAGCGTAATTAAACTCAATAGCACAGGTAAAGAAGCGGCAACCCAAATGCCCACATAAGGGATGAGTAAAAATACACCTGTTAGTGTTCCAAAAAAGATAAAATAATCTATCCCTATCCACCAGAAACCTAGGATATTCATGCTACCTGCAATCAACATTACTAATAACAATCCTTGTAAATAACTTTGAACCACTCGTCCTATTTTTCGTAATAAATCTTGTAGGTCGATTTCTGGAATTTTTGGAAAAACTTTATGTAAAAAGGAGGCAAAAAATGATCGGTAATAAAGAATAAAGAAAATAAAAATAGGTATTAAAATCATATTCGTTACAATATGAATCATTGTTCCAAATGTAGTGCTCAAAATTACTCCAGAATTCTTTAACAAACTAAGGGTTTGGTTGGTGACCTCTATCATTTGTTTTTTGCGAGAAATGTTTAAATTCTTTGAAAGAAATGATTGAATGGAGGATATATAGGTTTCAAATTTTTTGACAAACATTGGCCAATCTGAAGCAATGTCGGCTATTTGTAAGGTTAGAAGTGTAAGTCCGCCCACCAACAATAAACTGGTCAAAACCAATACAATTAGAATACTAATAGACCGAGGTAGTCCACGTCTTTCTAACCAAGATGTAAGAGGTAATAGCAATAGAGATAATACAAGGGCAGATGCTAATAAAACAAATAAATCTTTCAGCCAAATCATACCAATGATTAAAGCACTGATCGAAAAAAGTGTTGCTGCAAGTCTAAAAATGAATGGAGATTTATTGGTCATGCTAAAAAAACTTTCAATAAGTTAAATAAAAAATTAACAATTTGTTAATATTGAGCTCTCTATATTTGTGGTATCATTTTAGGTCAACCCGTATGAGTACAGCTTCGAATAACTTTAAAATCCTTCTGGTAGATGACGATCCAGATATTTTGGAGCTTCTTGAATACAATTTAGCAAAAGAAAATTACATTCTTGAAAAAGCCAATGATGGCGTGGAGGCCATAGAAAAGGCAAAAGCCTTTAAGCCCCATTTGATCATTATGGATGTAATGATGCCTAAAATGGATGGTATTGAAACCTCTCGAAAAATTAAATCTTTAGCAGATTTTAAGAATACGATGATTTTGTTTCTTACGGCTAGAGGTGAAGAATATACAGAAGTTGCTGCATTTGATGCAGGAGCTCATGATTATATCATCAAACCCATAAAACCTCGCGCTTTAGTAAGTAGAATTAATGCTTTATTTAAGCGTGATGCTGGACAAGAACAAAAACCCGAAGCAATAGAAATTGGAGGTTTAATCATCAATAGAACAAATTATTCAGCTACTTTTCAGGGTAGACCCTTAATCTTACCTAAAAAAGAATTCGAATTATTACTTTTCCTTGTCTCTAACCCAAATAAGGTATTCAATAGAGATGAATTATTGGAAAAAGTTTGGGGCAATGATGTGTACGTGGTAGAGCGTACAATCGATGTGCACATCAGAAAACTTCGTGAAAAAATTCCTGAAACATATATAAAGACTTTGAAAGGAGTGGGATATATGTTTACTACTGAGTGATCACTGTGTCACTATTTATTTATAAATTGCAGCTTCATATGAAATCTGCATTTTTTGCTTTTGCCCTCTTAATAAGTAGTATTTTAACAGTTTTGGCTGGACCAAAGCGGGAACTTCGCGGGGTTTGGATTGCTACAGTTCAAAATATCGATTGGCCAAGTAATCGAAATTATAATTCCATTACTCAAAAGGAGGACTTTATTTCCATTTTAAATTCTCACCAGGAAACAGGTATCAATGCGGTCTTTGTACAGGTACGAATTGCTTCTGATGCTTTGTATGCTAAAAGTAAGGAACCTTGGGCAAGTGTGTTGTCTGGTTTACAAGGACAAGCGCCTATTCCTTATTACGACCCTTTAGAATTTATGATTCAAGAGTCTCACCAACGCGGAATTGAATTTCATGCCTGGTTAAACTTGAATCGTGCCAATTTATCTACCAAGTCTTTATTGAGTTCAGAACATATTGCAAGAAAGCATCCTGAGTGGTTATTGCTTTACAATGGTCAACATATTTTTAATTTTGGCTTACCTGAAGTACGGAATTACATTGCTGAGGTCGTTCGAAATTTGGTCAAAAATTATAACATAGATGGGATTCATTTTGATGATTATTTTTATCCCTATCCAAGTGCGACATCGGTGATAAAAGACCAAGAAGCGTATTTAAAATATCGATTATCTGACGAAAAAATTGAAGACTGGAGAAGAAGGAATATTGACTTGTTGATAAAAAATATTTCAGAAATAATTAAAGAGGAAAAACCTAAAGTAAAATTTGGGATTAGTCCTTTTGGAATATATCGTCACAAAACTCCCGATTATGATGCGGGATCTCCGACTCGTAAAGGTTTACAATCTTATTCTGATCTGTTTGCTGATACTGAAAAATGGGCAAAAGAGGGTTGGGTAGACTATTTAGCTCCACAATTGTATTGGCCAACAAATCATGGAGTTGCGCCTTATGGCCCTTTATTAGCTTGGTGGGCTGCTCATAGTTATGATCGACCAATTTATGCAGGAATTGGGGCATATCATTTAAAGGATAGTTGGTCAACCAGCGAATTGTCAAAACAATTAAATCTGGCTCGATTTCATCCTAAGGTTCAAGGCTCAATTTATTTCAGCAGTAAATTGTTAACTCAAAATACGAAAGGATGGCGTGATACCTTGCGAAATACGCATTTTAAAGAAATTGCCTTAGTTCCAACAATGCCTTGGATAGACAGTATTCCTCCTACAGCACCTCATCAAGTTTCATTGAGTAAAAAAGATGGTGAATGGCATTTGGATTGGAAAAGTGGTGAGCCAGCGTCAGATTTGGATCCTGTAGCGTATTATGTAGTTTATCGGTTTAAAAAAACTGACTTAGATCCATTTGAGCAGGCTGAACATATTATTTACAAAGGCAGAAATACGCATTTAAAAATTCCTAAAAATTGGGTAAATTCAGGTTATGGATTTGCTGTAACAGCCTTTGATCGACTTCACAACGAGTCGGTTCCGGGAACTATTCAATGGGTTGTTGCTGTTGAAGAAGAACATAAAAAAGAAAATTAGATGAGTGTACGTTATTTTCACCTATCAGTAAAAGAAATTATTGACGAAACAGAAGACACCAAAACATTCCATTTTTGGCAGCCTATTCATGATATCGTAAAATATAAGGCTGGGCAATTTCTGACTTTGATCCCTGAAATTGACGGCAAAAAAGTGAGAAGGAGCTATTCTTTTTCATCCTCACCAAAAACAGATTCTTCACCTGCCATTACCATTAAACGTGTTAAAGGTGGTTTAGTCTCTAATTATGTATGTGATCACTTGAAAGTAGGTGATACTGTTGAAGTAATGGATCCGATGGGTAATTTTTACCTAGAAACAGATTCTTCACATAAAAAAAACTATGTGTTTGTTGGTGCAGGATCTGGTATTACACCCTTATTCTCTATGATTAATACTATTTTGCATGCAGAGCCCCAATCAACCATTGAATTGATTTATGGTTCTCGTTCAGAGAACCAAATAATTTTCAAGTCGGCCTTGGATGCTTTAGAAAAAACGTATGCAGATCGCTTGAAAATTTTGTACGTCATCAGTCAGCCTGGACCATCATGGGCAGGACTCAAGGGTCGTATCAACCAAGCGTCTATTGTATATTATTTGAAACAAGAGTTGGGGACGAATATTGCAAAATCACATTATTATTTGTGCGGACCAGAAGAAATGATGGAGCAAGTAAAAGGTTCGTTAGCCATTTTTGATGTGCCAACTGAGCAAATCCATCAAGAGTTGTTTCTAAGTCATACTTCTGAGGAGGTTACACAGGCTGAGGAAGATGGAAGTTTGAAAGAACAAACGATTCAAATTATTTATGAAGGGAAAACGCATGAATTGAAAGTTTTGCCTTCACAAACCATTTTAGAGGCCGCTTTGGAAGCCGATTTAGATATTCCTTATTCTTGTCAAGCGGGTATGTGTACAGCCTGTATGGGTCATTGCACTTCAGGTAAGGTGATCATGGATGAAGAGGATGGTTTAACTCAAGGAGAGATTGATAAAGGTTATATTTTAACTTGTGTGGCGCATCCGATGAGCTCTGGAGTAGTGATAAATTTAGATTAAGATGAGACAAATTACCCCGATACAACAAAAAAGAGCCTTTTTGCCAGTAGATTTTGAATTGTCTACTTGGGAAAGCGTATTGCCTTTTTTTGAAAAATTAAGTAAACAAACAATAGCAAGTCTGAGCGACTTGCAGCTTTTTTGCGCGCATCGCTCGGAATTGGAAAGTTACCTTTCTGAAAATTTCGCTTGGAGATATATTA
>JACCDM011472544.1_pt1 | contig 23513 bp, 18 predicted proteins | sample 7445851 | NCBI WGS metagenome assembly JACCDM01 (sample SAMN15323438, study PRJNA562643) | freshwater metagenome | isolation source: river surface water | place: USA:Blue River Watershed | collected 2017-08-16
AATCTTTTTATATTTTTGAAGCAATGGTAACCAAGATAACAGAAGGCGTAAAAGTTACGGTAGAAACATCGTATCAACCCGAGTACTCAAACCCGGCGAATTCGCATTTTATGTTTTCTTATAAAATCAATATTGAAAATTTATCAGATTATACCGTTCAATTAATTTCAAGACACTGGTATATTTTCGATTCTAATGGTACACACAGAGAAGTAGAAGGCGAAGGAGTTATTGGAGTTCAACCTGTGTTAGAACCACATGAAACTCATGAATATGTTTCTGGTTGTAATTTAAAAACTGAGATGGGTAAAATGTCTGGCACCTATACTTTTAAAAGGCTTGTAGACAATCAGTCGTTTGAAGTAAGCATTCCAGAGTTTGAATTACTCTGTCCATTTAAACTAAACTAGTTACCAGAAAATATTAGTCTCTTCTTCCTAAGAACAAAGTCACGTAATACAACAATGTTGCTAATGATGATAAAGCAGCGATCACGTATGTGCTAGCAGCCCATTTTAATGCACTCTTAGCAGTTTCTGTTTCGTTGCTACGAGTAATACCTCTTGAATCTAACCAAGCTATAGCACGGTTACTAGCATCGAACTCTACAGGTAGAGTTACAAAACTGAAAATAGTTGTTAGAGCAAACATTAAAATACCAATCAGTAGTAAAGTAGGGAATACATTTAATAATAATATACCACCTAACAATACCCATTGCATATATCTAGAACTTACTGATAATGCAGGCACCATCGCAGATCTGAATTGTAACCATGAGTATGCAGTTGCATGTTGTACTGCGTGACCACATTCGTGAGCAGCAACTGCAGCTGCAGCAACTGAACGACCGTGGTAAACATCAGGACTTAAGTTCACAGTTTTGTCGCTTGGGTTATAGTGGTCGGTTAAAGAGCCTTCAACTGAAATAACCTTTACATCATTTATACCGTGATCAGATAACATCTTTTCTGCAATCTCCTTACCTGACAATCCGTTTGCTAACATTTGTTGCGAATATTCATTGAACTTCGACTTAAATCTCCAACTGATTACAAAACTTAATAATAAGAATGCAATCATGATAACATATAAAAATCCCATATTTCTTTTGTTTTAATATTTAACAATCAATACCGATGCCATGTTTTAAATACTGACAAAAGGTACTAACTTAGGTCAAATTTACTAAAATATTCAGTATGAATCTGTCGTATTGGGAAAGAACGTCATTTTTGCAAAATTATGATTACACAATTGTGGGGGCGGGTATCGTCGGACTTTTTGCTGCAATTGAAATCAAGAAAAAAAATGCTCAAGCTAAAGTATTAGTAATTGAGCGCTCATCATTGCCAGATGGGGCGAGCACAAAAAACGCAGGCTTCGCCTGTTTTGGTAGTTTATCAGAAATTATAGAGCATAGAAAAAATACTTCAGAAGAAGAGTTTAAAAGTTTGGTGAAAAGAAGGGTTGCCGGACTTAAGAAAATGCGAGATGAGTTAGGAGAGAGCAATATAGATTTTTATGCTAATGGTGGATATGAAATTTTCACTAAAAATGATTTAGATGTTTTTGATGATTGCAATAAGTCATTAGCAGAATATAATTCATTACTTCAAAATATTTTTAATGATGATGTATATGAATTAAGAGATAGCGATATTGACAAGTTTAATTTTAAAAATGTCGAGCATTTAATTTACACTAAATATGAAGCGCAAATACATTCAGGTAAGATGATGCAAATGCTAATAAGAAGGGCATTTGAGTATGGAGTACAAATATTATTTAACACTGAATTAGTTTCATATGAAAATAATGATTCAATAATTTTAAATACAAACACAGGAAATATTAACACACATAAATTATTAGTAACTAATAATGCATTTGCAAAAAAATTATTTAGTGATTTAGATTTAAAACCTGGGCGCGGACAAATTATTGTAACATCCGAAGTAAAAGATTTAAAACTCAAAGGTAATTTTCATTACGACAAAGGATTTTACTATTTCAGAAACATCGATAACAGAGTATTGATAGGTGGTGGAAGAAATTTAGATTTTAAAGCTGAAGAAACTTTTGAAAATGGTGAGACAGAAATAGTGCAAAAAGAATTGAGAAGATTACTTTCAGAAATGATTTTGCCTAATGTTAATTATCGAATTGAATATTCTTGGAGTGGTACTATGGCTTTTGGTACAGAGATAACACCTATAGTAAAAGAGCTAGAAAAAAATATTTATTGTGCAGTAAGATGCAATGGTATGGGAGTGGCAATGAGTTCATTGCTAGCCGAAGAAGTTGTACAACTAGCAATGAATTAAGAATTCATTATAGATCCATTGTTTATATCTAATGTTTGTCCGGTGATACTTTGTTGAAAAAGTAAATACGCTACAATATCAGCAATTTCAGAGGGTTCAGACATTTTACGCAAAGGCACTTGTTGCATAGCGATATCGTAAAATTCTTCAGTACTAATGCCGATGCCTTTTGCAATTCCATCCATACCATCGCGAGACATCTGAGTATTTACCCAACCAGGGCAAATAGCATTTACCAAAATATTATCAGGCGCATATTCAATCGCCATAGATCTCATCAATCCTAATAAGCCAGCCTTAGATGCGCAATAGGCAGAGTAATTTGCAACACCTAAACGTGCTAATACCGAAGAGGTCATAACAATATGCTTGTAGTTATTGCTTGACTTTTTTAAAGAAGGCAAAAAAGTTTGAATGAATTGATAAGTGCCTGTTAAGTTTGTTTCTATAATGTCTGTCCAGCGATCATTCTGCCCCCAGTGATTTTCACCACCTATACCTGCATTGGCAATTAATGCATCAACAGGTCTGCGAAGTAATGAAAGTGTATTAGCTAAACTATCTTTATTTTTAATGTCAGCATTTAAAGTATAGTGATCACCATCTTTTAAACTGATTAAAGTTTTTTGAAGATGAACACTATTACGACCTAATAAATAACAATCGAAATTTAGTTCACTTAATTTTATTGCTATGGCTCTGCCAATACCAGAGCCTGCACCACTAATGATTACTGATCTTCTCATTAAATTACAATCCAGCTTCTTTATCTAAATAACTTTGTACAATATCAATTGCATTAGTAATTACATCACTTAATGCAGTGATAAATGTACCAGGTTGTGCTGTAGATATGGCATGTTTAATTGCTTCTACTTCTTTCGGAATAATTTCGTAAGATATTTTTTTATCTACAGAGTTAATACCTTTTAAAATTAGATTTATTATTTCTTCTTCGGTTCTACCTCTTAGATGTTTTTCTTGACGAATAATAATATGATCAAACATACGAGCGGCGATCATACCACAATTCGTAATATCTTCATCTCTTCTATCACCCACACCTGCAATAATACCAACTTTATAAGGTGAATCAATTTGCGCTAAAAATTCTTCTACTGCCATATAACCTGCTGGGTTATGAGCAAAGTCGATCATTACTTTGAAATCTTTGAATTCAAAAATATTCATACGACCTGGTGTTTGTGCAGCAGAAGGAATAAAGGTTTCGAGAGAGATACGCATATCTTCAGTTTTGAAACCATATAAATAACCAGCTAATGTTGCAGCTAAAACGTTAGCAATCATAAAGCGAGCTTTACCACCTAATGTTAGAGGAATTGTAGTAACTTTTTCTACACGAATTTTCCAATCACCTTTTTTAATAGTAACAAATCCGTTTTCATAAATAGCAGCAATATCACCAGCTTTGCAATGTTTATTTATTACAGGATTATTTTCGTCGAGACTGAAGTAAGCAATATTACAATCGAGTTCTGATGCAATTTTCACACAATATTCATCTTCGGCATTTAATACAGCCCAACCATCTTTCTTCACACTCTTTACAACTACCGATTTTACTCTTGCAACATCTTCAAGAGTATTAATATCACTTATACCTAAATGGTCTTCTTGAATATTAGTAACAACACCAATATCACACCTGCTAAAGCCTAAGCCTGCTCTTAAGATTCCACCACGTGCGGTTTCTAAAACAGCAAAATCAACTGTAGGGTCTTTCAAAATAAACTCTGCGCTATAAGGCCCAGTTGTATCACCTTTTTCGAGCATATGATTTTGAACATAGATACCATCAGAAGTTGTAAAGCCAACTCTGTAGCCCATGTTCTTTACGATATGTGCAATTAATCGAGTGGTTGTAGTTTTTCCATTGGTGCCCGTTACTGCAATGATTGGAATTCTTGAAGGTTTACCCGGAGGGTACAACATATCAATCACTGGTGCGGCAACGTTACGTGGCAAGCCTTCGGCAGGTGCTAGGTGCATTCTGAATCCCGGTGCTGCATTCACTTCTAAAATAACACCACCATTTTCTTTTAATGGTTGCGTTAAATTTTTAGCCATAATATCTATACCACAAACATCAAGTCCGATCACCCTTGAAATACGTTCAGCAAGAAAAATATTTTCAGGATGCATCATATCAGTAACATCAATCGATGTACCGCCTGTACTTAAGTTTGCAGTAGATTTTAGATAAACAATTTCATTTTTTTCTGGAACTGTTTCTAATGTATAATTTTTCTTTTCTAATAAATCTAAGGTGTCTCGATCAACAGTAATTTCTGTTAATACATTCTCATGTCCGTACCCTCTACGCGGATCTTTATTTTCTATCTCAATTAATTTTTCGATAGTATTTACACCATCACCTTTAACATGAGCAGGTACACGTTGAGCGGCAGCAACTACTTTGTTGTCTATCACTAAAACTCTAAAGTCGTATCCTGTAATAAATCGTTCAACAATTACTTTTCTAGAATATTTTTTAGCGTGAGTTAATCCTTCAACTGCATCATCCCAATTCAACACATTAATACTTGCGCCCTTACCATGATTACCATCGAGTGGTTTAATTACAATTGGGAAACCAATTCTATCGATGCATTTTTTTAAATCTTCTTCATCAAAAACAATATCACCTTTAGCTACTGGTATTGCAGCTTCGTATAACATTCTTTTAGTTGCTTCTTTATTGCATGCAATGTCAACAGCTATGTTACTAGTTTTATCGGTAATGGTAGCTTGAAATCTAACTTGATGTTTACCATAACCTAATTGAATTAATGAATTTTTACCTAAACGAATCCAAGGAATATCTCTTGCAACAGCTTCATCAACTAACGATGCAGTACTTGGTCCTAAGCGAACTTCTTCTCTTATTTCTCGCATCTTTTGAATGTCGGCAGCAACATCATATTCTTCAGCATTAATTAAAGCCTCAGCAATTCGTACCGAAGATTCAGCAGCGAACATGCCCACATTTTCTTCAGTATAAGAAAACACAACATTATATACTCCTGGGGTTTTAGTTTCACGAGTTCTACCAAAGCCAGTATTCATGCCAGCTAGGGTTTGAATTTCTAAAGCTATATGTTCTATAACATGTCCCATCCACGTACCTTTTCGTACTCTAGAATAAAAGCCACCTGGCACACCTTCTGAACATCTATGTTCATACATGGTGGGGAACATTGCTTCTAGTCTTTCTGCAAATCCATCTATTTTATTGGTGGGGCGCTGTTCTAAATCTTCAAGATCTAGGCGCATTTGAATTAATTTCTTGCGTTTTACACTCCAAATGTTGGGTCCACGAAGCGCTTGTATACTCAATATTCTCATACTACATGTTAAGTTAGATTTGTAATTTAATGAAAATATTTAAAAATATTCATATCATTGTTTGTATTTTATGTTAAAATAATATTAAATAATATGACACCAGTTGGTAAGCTAATTATAATTGGGGGGGCAGTAGATACCGGTAGCTTTACCGAAAAAAATTACCAAGACGAGATTGAGAAAAATCTTAATTTTTTCGAAAAAGGTATTTTAAAAAGAATCTTATTAGAATCGGCAAACGCTGAGAATTCTAGAATTGAAATCATCACAACGGCTTCGCAAATACCAGATGTTGTAGGTGATGAATACGTGAAAGCCTTTTCATATTTGGGTGCTGACAATTGTGGAGTAATGAATATTACTCAAAGAGAACAAGCAAACAGTGATGAGTATGTAAATAGATTACAAGCAGCAGATGTTGTAATGTTTACAGGAGGTGATCAGCTTCGATTAAGTTCAATTTTAGGTGGCACAGAATTTCATCATTTATTAATTAAGAAATATCAAGAAACTAATTTCTTGATGGCAGGTACATCAGCAGGTGCAGCAGCAGCTTCGAACAATATGATTTATCAGGGTTCTAGCTCAGAAGCATTATTGAAAGGTGAAATAAAAATTACTGGCGGACTAGGCTTGATCAATGATGTAATCATTGATACACATTTTGTACATAGAGGTAGAATAGGCAGATTGTTTCAGGCGGTTGTTAGCAACCCTATGATATTAGGTGTTGGATTAGGAGAAGATACCGGTTTGTTTATTAAGAACGGACATGAGATGGAGGCAATAGGTTCAGGACTTGTAATTATTGTAGATGGTAGAAATATTAAAGACACTAACATTACAGATATACCTATGGGTACACCAATATCAATAGAAAATTTAGTAGTACATGTTATGTCAATGCATGATCATTTTGATTTAAAAACGCATAAGATGATCATCAATAAAAATTTCAAAAAAGACAGTGACAAATACGCTAGAATAGATCGCTAATGAAACTGATTATACACGGCGGCTTTTTTTCAGAATCATCTACAAGTCTAGAGGTAAAAGTTGCAAAGCAAAATGCACTAAAAGAAATAGTTGCTAAGGGCTACGAATATTTGAAGTCACATACATCCGTAGAAACAGTTGTATACACGGTAAAGCTTTTAGAAGATAATGAATTATTTAACGCAGGTTTGGGTTCTCAAATTCAAAGTGACGGAAAAATAAGAATGAGTGCTTCAATTCATAATGGTGATAACAAAAAATTTTCAGGTGTAATTAATGTTCAAAATATTCAGAACCCTATAGAGCTAGCTGAAATTTTAATGTCAGAAGATGACAGGGTTTTAGGCTCAGAAGGTGCTAATCAATATGCAGCAAAAAATAATTTCGAATATTTTAATCCAGAATTACCACAACGCCGAAAAGAATACGAAGAAAAATTAAAATCTAAAGGATTAGGCACTGTAGGTTGTGTTGCAATCGATAACAATGGAAAGCTAGCAGCGGCTACATCGACCGGTGGCAAAGGCTTTGAGCTAGTGGGTAGAATTTCAGATTCAGCAACAACAGCTGGTAACTTTGCGAATGATTTTGCAGCCGTATCATGTACAGGTGTTGGTGAAGATATTGTAAGTGTAGCATTAGCTACAAAAATTGTTACTAGAGTTTCAGATGGAATGACAATAGAAAATGCATTTGAAAAATCATTTGAAGAGTTAAAAGAATTTGATGGTTTTGCAGGTGCGATTGCAATCGATAAGTATGGTAATATTTTTCATCAAGATTCGTTTCCATATATGGTATGGGCATCTCATGATGATGAATTAAAATGTTTCGAATAAAAAAAACAGGCGTATGAAAAAGTATTTATTATTAATTTTCGTTTTAAGTGCCTGCTCTCCAAAAATTAAAAAGCAAATTGCTAAAGATTATCCATACGATGTTATTGAAGTAACAGCTAATGGCGGTTTTGCTGGTACTACTACTGGCTTCGCCATTCAAAAAAATGCAGAAATAAATTTAATATATCATTTACCTGGTAAGAGCTACCAACAAAAATTTTTCAGATTGAGTACGGAAGATTCAGTAAGAATGATTTTTGATAAAGTTTGGGAGTCTGGTATTTATGATGATGAATTTAAAAAATCAGGTAATATGACCTATTCAATTACCTTCAGAAAAGATACTAGTTTTAGGAGTATATACTGGACAGATGGTTTAGATTCAACTGCAAAGTATATTGAAATGTATCGTTTATTAAGAGCTTTCTCAACAGGTAAAAATAAATAAGATTAGATTGTATAAAATAATTAGTAACTTGGTGATAACTAAACCAATAAGTTCTTTTTATTTATCACTAAATCTTAAGATTATGAAATCTTATCTAACTAAACTGCCTTTACTTATTGCTATTTTGTTTTTAAACTTTGAATATGGAAATGCTCAATTGAGTAATCCGAGAGTAGAAAATGTATATGGAGGAAGAATCACATACATTAATGGTTATCCATTAAGTTCTTCAAGTTCTAGAATATTTATTACTACTGAGAGTGCCAATACAATTTTTTATGCGGATGTTAATACACCAGCAACATCTAGTTCATCTTTCTCGGCATTCAACAAATTAGAGTCAGCTGATGATGATAATGGTTACGGTTCAGGAATTAATTATTTACAAATACATGAAGCATCAGGAAGTATATTCTTTTCTGTTTTAGATAAAATGTATCGCACAACAGTTAGTGCAACAACTGCTACAGAGGTTTCAAATGGATCAATGCATGTGCCATTTGTATATCAAAATACTATGATCTATTCTAAAGGCAATCAACTATATTTTGGAACAATTGATGCGTCTGGAAATTTTACACCATCAGCGGGTTCTCCAATAAGTTTTACTTCAAGTATGGGCTTTCATACTTTTGCAGTAGATCCGGTTACAAATTATGTTTATGTTTTTTATCAAGGTACTGGTAGTACTTTAAAATTATATAAATCATCTAGTACAATTTCAACACTCAATTCTTCAACTACATTTTCTAATATAAGTCCGACAACTCTTTCAACCAGCATTAACTACATGGCAATGAATATTGCGCCAGATGGTAGATTGTTTTTAGCTGGCTCACCTATGGGAATGGGATTTAAAGAAATAGCATATACAGATAATGATACATTGTACAGTACAGTCAACACAGGTATTGATGGTGTTGGTTCTAACACAATAGATTTTAGCGGTACATCTACAGATTACCATGTGTATTATACCAAAGCAGCTAGTAATAATAAAGGATTAGCTGGCTCATGGAAAGTCTTTGGAAATGCTGGCTTTGAAACACACCCTAATGATGGTGCAGTTTATGCTGACCCCAATGATAGTAATATCGTTTACATGACAACAGATCAAGGAATTGGTGCATCTATAAACGAAGGTGTGAACATTTTTGAAATTAATGACGGAGTTGAAGCGGTACAAGTAAATGATTTTGATATGACTGCTGATAAGCAAACAGCATGGTTAGCATCGAAAGCTGGTATTAGAAAATTAAGCAATTATTTAACGTCACCAAGCTGGACGAATGCCATGTTCCCAAATGGTGATGGTTCACCTTATTATTCAGCTGAGATGATTGGAGATACTAACAAAGTTTATGTAGGTAACTTAAGAGTATATAGATCAGATAATGGAGGTTCAACTTGGACACAAAAGTTCACACCAGAATCGTCACCATGGTCTTGGTCAGGTGCAGTAATATGTGAAGCTATAGAAGTTTGTCAATACGATACATCGATTGTATTTGCAGGGTTTACAATACAAGGTTCAGAAAAAGGTGGACTTTTTTATTCGAATAATAGTGGCGCATCATGGTCACAAATTAAATTACATGTTTCATCAGTGCCTAATAAAGATGTTGATGTTTATGATATCGTATTTAATATTGAAGGTTCAGATACTGTTGCATATGTTGGTGTAGATTATGATTTATCGTCACCTACTGGTAGAAGTATTTATAGAGTTGTAAAGTCTGGTTCTAATTGGACAGCTACACAAGATATGGATGCGACTAATACAAGCACTGGTTCATTAATTGTGGCATCTATTAGAGATCTAGAATTAAGCAGAACAACAGATACATTATTTGCTTGTGGAACTGATGCTGGTATCAATCATCCGATTGCTTATTATAAACCAATTAATACAACGAACAAGTGGACGCCTTATAGTACTTCAGGTTTTCCTTTCGTAACAGGCAAACAAGCAAGAGCAATTACTTTAGGTAATGACACAATTTATGTTGCAGTAGATAATGAAGTATATAATTTAGCATTAAGTTCTACAACTTGGAACTTAGGTTACTCTTACCCGAATGGTACACAAATTTATGTACTATATTTTGATGAATTATTAGTGGGAACTGGTACAGGTTTGTATGGGCATATAGGGAAAGCAAATGCACAAGGTTTTAATTTAATTGAAAATGAAATATTATTATATCCGAATCCGAATGCTGGTGAATTTAAAATCATCTTGAATAAAAAATATAGTGATATAGAATTATCGGTTTACAACGCACTAGGTTCAAGAGTTTATTTGAGTAATTATAATAACAAATCTGAAATAGATTTTAATTCGGCATTGACTTTTAGTAAAGGAATGTATTATATAAATATCAAAGCAGATAATAAAGAATTCAAAACGAAATTATTAATCGAAAAATAAATCATGAAAAAAAATCTAGGGATTTTATTAGTATTAACATTATCTGCATACAATCTATTTGCTCAAAATGAAATTAAGATACCAGAAAATATTGTTGCTGAAGGTATACCAGCGCTGAGTAATTCTTATGTAGATGATGTAAAAAAATATACTGAATTTAAATCAGCAAGTTTAGTAGAAGTACATCCGAATAAAAGAGAAATATTAATAAGTACGAGAGCGCAAAATAGCAATCAATTGTTTCTATTAAATTCAGCCTTGGGAGATAAAAACCAAATTACGTTTTTTAATGAACCAGTTGGGAATGCAAGTTATGAGCCTACTAACGGATCATATTTTATTTTTAGTAAAGACTCAGGTGGAAATGAATTTGCACAATTGTACAGATACGATGTGGGCACTAAAAATATAAGTTTACTTACAGATGGTAAGAGATCTCAAAACGGCAATATTAGCTGGACATATAAAGGAGATCAAATTGCATATGCGAGCACAAAAAGAAATGGTAAAGACAGAGATTTTTATCTAATGAATCCGCAAGACTCAAGTACAGAAAAATTGATTGTAAAAAATGAAGGCGGTGGATGGAGTATAAGTGCATGGTCGAGTGATGATTCAAAATTATTAGTTCGAGAAGGTATTTCTGCAAATGAATCTAGAATTTATTCTGTAGATGTAAATACAGGTGAGAAAGTTAGGTTATTACCACTAAAAAATGAGCGCGCAACATATAGTGCAATCACTTATGCTAATTCTGAAAAGGGAATGTATTTGATAACTAATAAAGACAGTGAATTTAATCGATTGGCCTATTATGACTTCAAATCAAAAAAACTAAATTATATCACAAAAGACATAGAATGGGATGTTGAAGATGCAGAGATGAATGAAAGTGGAAATAAAATGTTATTCGTCACTAATGAGAATGGAATGTCTAAAGTTTATCTATTGAACACTGCTAACAATAGATATTATAAATTAGAAAACATGCCTATTGGATTAATTGGAGGTTTGAAATGGTTTAATGGTGATAAATCTTTTGCATACACCTACAGTAATTATAAAACCACATCTGATGTTTATGAATATGTTTTAGATGAGAACAAAATTGAACGTTGGACAGAAAGTGAACTAGGAGGATTTGATGCTAGTAATTTACAAGAGCCAGAATTGATAACATGGAAATCATTTGATGGAAAAATTATTTCAGGTTATTTATATAAAGCTGCATCAAAATTTGAAGGTAAAAGACCTGTGATAATCAATATACATGGTGGCCCCGAAGGCCAATCGAGACCTAACTTCATAGCAAGAAATAATTATTTCTTAAATGAATTAGGTATCTCTATGATCTACCCAAATGTTCGCGGATCAACAGGTTATGGTAAAACTTTTTTAGATGCCGACAATGGTTTTAAAAGAGAAGAATCAGTGAAAGATATTGGAGCTTTATTAGATTATATTAGAACACAAAATAATTTAGATGCAGATAGAGTAATGGTTATGGGTGGAAGTTATGGAGGATATATGTCATTAGCTGTTGCTTATAATTATAGTGAAAAAATAAGATGCGCAATTGATATAGTTGGTATTTCTAACTTCAACACATTTATGAAAAACACTGAGGCGTATAGAAGAGATTTAAGAAGAGTAGAATATGGTGATGAAAGAGACCCTAAGATGGCAGAGTTTTTCGAGCAAATAGCTCCATTAAATCATACTGATAAAATTAAAAAACCAATGTTCATTATTCAGGGTGGAAATGACCCTAGAGTACCATGATCTCCAGCAGAACAAATGAAAGAAAAGATAAAATCAAATGGAGGTGTGATTTGGTATTTAATGGCAAAAGATGAGGGGCATGGATTTAGAAAAAAGAATAATGTTGACTATCAATTTTATTCAACAATAGAATACATTAAGAGGTATTTAATAAATTAGAAATATGAAAAACTTACTACGCTTTTTAATTATTTTAATATTTATTTCGAATAATATTTACGCACAATTAACTCATATTGATACTTCGTTTAAAGTGGGAACTGGTGCTAGTAATGTTATAAATAAAATAAATATTCAAAGTACTGGTAAAATTATTTTATCAGGAGATTTCCAAACTTTTAATGGCACAAGCAATAAGAGAATTGTAAGGTTATTATCAAATGGAACTGTTGATAATACTTTTACACCTGGCTTAGGTGTAGAAGGTCCGGTTAGAGCATCAGCAATACAACCCAATGATAAATTAATTATTGGTGGTTTGTTTAATTCATATAATACAACTTCAATAAAAAATTTAGCAAGAATAAATGCTGACGGCACTATTGATAATACTTTTAATACAGGTGTTGGTCCGAATAATGAAGTATTCGAAATATTTTTACAAAAAGATGGTAAAGTGTTAATAGCTGGTTTTTTTAGTAAGTATAATAACGTAAACTATAATGGCTTTGTTAGATTAAACTCAGATGGTAGTATTGATACAAGTTTCTTAATTGGTGCAGGTACAAATTTAGCACCTGATTGCTTTGCGCAACAGAAAAATAATATGCTATTGATAGGTGGCCCGTTTTTAAGATATAAAGGACTAAATGTAAACAAACTTATACGAATAGATTTGAATGGTAATTTAGATACTACATTCAACACAGGATTAATATCAGGCAACGTAAATGAAATTTTAGTTTTACCTGATGATAAAATTATAATTGCAGGAACATTTTCAAATATAAATGGTAAGCCCGCAAATAGAATTGCAAGATTATTAAGCAATGGCAGTTTAGATACTACTTTCAATGCAAATTTTTCGAGTCGAATCAGAGCAATGCATTTACAAAAAGATGGTAAAATTATTTTAGTAGGAGATTTTACAACAGTTAATTCACAAACAGTACAACGATTGGTAAGGTTAAATAAAGATGGAAGTGTTGATAACACTGTTTATGTAGGAACGAATGGAAGTATATATGATGTTGCAGAGCAACAAGATCAAAGTGTAATAATTGCAGGCAACTTTACACAAACAACACAAGTAGGTATTCCTACTACGAACAATAGCAATAAAGTTGTAAGAATAAAAAACTCTTATAACATTTCACCACCTTGTATTTCAGCGACAGCACCAACAACAGATGCAGATTCTATGATTTTTTTATGTAAACCTAAATTATTAACCATCAATATAATTGCAGGTCAACTAAATTCAGGGAGTAATTGGTTTTGGTATAAAGATAGTTTGAATGGAACATTTATAGATTCAGGCATGTCAATAAATATTTTGCCACAAAGTTCTGCGATGTATTATGTTACAGCCGGACTTACCTGCAACGATACCATAAAAAAATACGATTCATTTAGTGTGATACTTAGTGATACTATGAGTAAAGTAGTTTACATAGGTTCAGCAAGAATAGGCGCTGATGAAGGCAATGCAATTTCTTATCAGTGGTTTAGATGTGATAGTGGTATGCAAATGTTAGTTGGCGATACCGGTCGATATTATACCCCTATGATTTCAGGTAATTACGCTGTTGTTATGACTAATAACTTCGGATGTGTAGACACTAGTTACTGTGTTAACTATATTACGGGTTTTTTATCTGTAAATAATGTCAAAAAGTTAAACATCGTTAATCCGGTTAAGAATATAATACTTTTACCTAGTCATATTAAGTATAGAGAAATAGAATTAATTTCGAGTTTAGGTCAGAAGGTATGCACACTAAAAGGAACTCCAAATGAATATCAAATAAATGTTAGTTTTTTAGTAGCTGGAATTTATTATTTGCGAGCCGTTGATGATAAAAACCAGGCATATTTTGAAAAAATATTGGTTCTTAATGAATAGTAGATTACCCTTAAATGGTAATGTGTTAAAATTCAGCAGATAAAGGTTTTAAAAAATATTAAATTAGAATCAATCTAAATTTTTACAGATAATCTAGAAATAACACATAATAGATACATTTGCGGTTAAGAGTATAATTAGAAAAAAATCAATTATGAGTAAAAGTAAACTGTTCAAAACATCGATTGGTAAGAAATTAATAATGGGCTTAACGGGCTTATTTTTGATTTCTTTTTTGTTAGTACACGTTGGTATTAACTCCCTGATCTTTTTTAATGATGGCGGACATAAGTTTGAAGAAGCTGCAGAATTCATGGGCACTAATTGGTTAATTAGAACTATGGAAGTAGGCTTAATGTTAGGTTTATTGCTTCACATTGTAGATGGTTTATTGTTGTGGTCAGAAAACAACAAGGCAAGACCTGTTAAATATGCTTATACAAATGCATCAGCAAATAGTACATGGTATTCAAGATCAATGGGATTATTAGGAACATTGTTACTAATCTTTTTAATTCTTCATTTAAAACATTTTTGGGTAGTAAGTAGATTTACTGACGCTATTACAAGTGGTAAGCAAACTTTATATTATGAAATGCAAATGGTATTTCAGAGTTTACCAGTAGTTATAGTTTACGTTTTAGCAATGGTATCATTATCGTACCACTTAATGCATGGATTTGCTTCTGCATTCCAATCATTAGGTATGAATCACAAAAAATATACTCCAACAATAAAGACTATAGGTTACGCATTTTCTATAATCGTACCATTACTATTCGCATTAATGCCAATAGCATTACATTTTGGTTGGGTTAAATAATTAAACAGTAAAAAATATCTAAGACATGTCAATATTAGATTCAAAAATACCAGAGGGAGTGTTAGAGCAGAAGTGGACAAAATATCGTTCAACTGTTCCATTAGTAAATCCTTCGAACAAGAGAAATTTAGAAGTTATCGTAGTAGGTTCAGGCTTAGCAGGTGCATCAGCTGCATCATCATTAGCGGAACTTGGATATAAGGTAAAAGTATTTTGCTTTCAAGATTCACCACGCAGAGCGCATTCAATTGCAGCGCAAGGTGGTATCAATGCGGCAAAAAATTATCAAAATGATGGTGACTCAGTTTACCGTTTATTTTATGATACAATCAAAGGTGGTGACTACAGAGCAAGAGAAGCAAACGTATATCGTTTAGCAGATGTTAGCAGTAGCATCATTGACCAATGTGTTGCACAAGGTGTACCATTTGCACGTGAATACGGAGGATTACTTTCGAATAGATCTTTCGGTGGTACTCAAGTACAAAGAACATTTTATGCAGCTGGTCAAACAGGTCAGCAATTATTATTAGGAGCATATTCATCATTACAACGTCAAGTGGGAATGGGTACAGTTAAAATGTACACAAGACATGAGATGTTAGAAGTGGTAAAAATTGATGGAGTATGTAGAGGTATTATTGCAAGAAATTTAGTGACGGGTAAATTAGAAAGACATTTCGGACTTGCTGTATTATTATGTACAGGTGGTTACGGTAACGTTTTCTACTTATCGACAAATGCAATGGGTTCAAATGTTACTGCAGCTTGGAAAGCACATAAGCAAGGAGCATTATTTGGTAACCCATGTTTCACTCAAATTCACCCAACATGTATTCCGGTTTCAGGTGATCATCAATCAAAATTAACATTGATGTCTGAATCATTAAGAAACGATGGTAGAATTTGGGTTCCTAAAAAACAAGGAGATACTCGTAACCCTAACGATATACCTGAGGAAGAAAGAGATTATTATTTAGAAAGAAGATACCCAGCTTTTGGAAACTTAGTACCAAGAGACGTAGCATCAAGAGCAGCTAAAGAAAGATGTGATGCTGGTTATGGTGTAGGAAGTTCGAAAATGGCTGTATACTTAGACTTCGCTTATAATATTAAGAGATATGGTACAGTAGAAGCTAACAAGCGTAATATTGCAAATGCTTCTGAAGAAGAAATTATCAAAATGGGTAAGGAAGTTGTGAAAGAGAAGTATGGTAATTTGTTCGATATGTATCAACAAATTACAGGTGAAAATCCATATGAGCAACCAATGAGAATTTACCCTGCAGTTCACTACACAATGGGTGGCTTATGGGTTGATTATAATTTAATGACAACAGTACCTGGTTTATATGCATTAGGAGAAGCAAACTTCTCAGATCACGGTGCAAACAGATTGGGAGCATCTGCATTAATGCAAGGTTTAGCTGACGGATACTTTGTAATTCCTTATACAATTGGCGCATACTTATCGAAAGAAATTAGCACTAAAGCAGTTCCAACAGATCATGAAGCTTTCGTTGAAGCAGAGAATAGAGTTAAAGAGCAAATCAATAAATTATTCTCTATCAAAGGAACTAAAACTGTAGATAGTTTCCACAAAAGATTAGGTAAAATCATGTGGGATAAATGTGGTATGGCACGTAATGAACAAGGATTAAAAGAAGCAATTGCTGAAATTCAGCAATTGAAAAAAGAATTCTGGTCAGATGTTCGTGTACCAGGTTCAGCAGATGAATTTAATCCGGAGTTAGAAAAAGCAGGTAGAGTTGCAGACTTTATTGAATTAGGTGAATTGATGTGCTTTGATGCATTAGATAGAAATGAATCATGTGGTGGTCACTTCAGAGAAGAATATCAAACTGAAGAAGGCGAAGCATTACGTGATGACGAAAACTTTGCATACGTTGCAGCATGGGAATATAAAGGCGATGGTCAAGCGCCACAATTACATAAAGAAGAGCTGAAATATGAGAATATTAAAATTGCTCAGAGATCTTATAAATAGAAAATAGAATCCAAATACTATGGAAAAAGGAAATATGAATCTAACCTTAAAGGTGTGGAGACAAAAGAATACAAATGCAGAAGGTAAATTGGTTACTTATCAAGTAAAAGAAATTTCACCTGATATGTCTTTCTTAGAAATGATTGACGTTTTAAACGAACAATTAATTTCTAAAAATGAAGAACCGATTGCATTTGATCATGATTGTCGTGAAGGTATTTGCGGTATGTGCAGCATGTACATCAATGGCAGACCTCATGGTCCGAAAGATAAAGTAACAACTTGTCAATTACATATGCGTTCATTTAAAGATGGCGACACTATCGTAATTGAACCATGGAGAGCACAAGCTTTCCCTGTAATAAAAGATTTAGCAGTTGATAGATCAGCATTTGATAGAATTATTTCAGCAGGTGGTTTCATATCAGTTAATACTGGTAACGCTCGCGATGCAAATAGTTTACCAATTGGTAAAGAAGAAGCAGATTTAGCATTTGATGCTGCTGCTTGTATTGGTTGTGGCGCATGTGTTGCTGCATGTAAAAATGCCTCAGCTATGTTATTCGTTTCAGCTAAAGTTTCTCAATTAGCATTATTACCACAAGGACAACCTGAGAGATACATGAGAGTTCAAAATATGGTAGCACAAATGGATGCTGAAGGATTTGGAAATTGTACTAATACGGGTGCTTGTGAAGCTGAATGTCCGAAGGGAATTTCATTGTCGAATATCGCTAGAATGAATAGAGATTTCTTAACTGCCTCTGTAGCTTCTAATAATTAATTATAAATATTATTAAATAAAAAAGGTCTTGAATTTTTTCAAGACCTTTTTTTATGTTTAATTTTTTTTAATCAAAGTTTATTGGAAGAGAAAATAGTACATCTACTTTTTTGCCATCTTTTTCTCCGGGTTGCCAATTGGGCATATTATTAATAACTCTTAAAGCTTCTTTATCACATTCTTCATTTAAACTTTTTACAATTTTTGCTTGAGTAACTTTACCAACTTTATCAATTATAAAAGAAACTACTACTTTACCTTTCACTTTATCTTTTTTAGATTGATAGGGGTACTTTATACTTTTACTCAAATATTTTACTAATGCAACCTGTCCGCCTGGGTATTCAGGCATTTTGTCTACATATACAAAGGCACCATCATTCGATTGAGCTAGCAATGGCTGAATAGAAATTAATGATATTAAGAGTATAAATATTGATTTCATTTTTTAAATATATGTATAATCATTTGTAAATCAATGTTAAATTATTTACATTTAAGTATGCGTAAGCAAGTAAAGCCTCAATATTTATACTTCATTTTAATCATAACGTTACAATTATTTTTAACGAAAGAGACATTTGCGTTTGAGAAAAATCATATTGATTTAAGAGAAGAGTTTGGTCAACATAAAAATTTCATTGATAAAGTTGAATTACCTGCATTAATTGCACTTAGTTTTTTCCCAGAATTAAAGAATACGCACATCACTTTTGAATATCGAAAGATTAAAACAACAATGTCAACAAGACCTCATTTGGGTCAGTTTTTAATGAGTAATCGTTCATATGTAATATATATTAATTCTCATGCAAAAGATATTGGTGGCGTGTCATTCGATGAATTAGGCTTACAAGAACAAATTGGCATAATTGCACATGAATTATCACACATTGTAGATTATCAAAAAAGAAAAACATTCTCTATGATGAAATGTGGTTTATACTATAGTATTTTTAATCACTATCATAGAACCTTAGAGAGAAATACCGATATGCTAGTAATTCAAAAGGGTTTAGCACATCAATTATATGCATTTAGTAACTATGTGTTGAATAAATCATCAGCTTCACCTGAATACAAAGAATTTAAGAGAAAGAATTACTTATCTCCTGAAGAAATCTCAGATTATTTATAATCCTGCATTCTTGCAGTTGAACTATTACATTTTAAAGCCTAAATTGCTATTCTTATTAAACAATGAAAGAGATGAAGGCAAGTGAGATTAAAAGTTCAGCATTTGAGCTAGCAGAAAGATTTATAAATCATACCAATAGACATGTATTTTTAACTGGCAAAGCGGGCACGGGTAAAACAACTTTCTTAAAATACATTACTCAAAAAACACATAAGAAAACAATAATTGCTGCACCTACGGGTATCGCAGCATTAAATGCTGGTGGTGTAACTCTACATTCACAATTTCAATTACCACTAGCTTCTTTCATACCTACTAAACAAGAGTTTCATACACACCTTAATGCAAATTTCGAAACACAATCAACGATACTTCGACATTTAAGAATGTCGAATGAAAAGAGATCAATTATTCGAGAAGCAGAATTATTAATTATAGATGAGGTTAGTATGTTGAGAGCCGACATATTAGATGCAATTGATCATATTTTAAAATACATCCGAAGAAATCAAAAATCTTTTGGTGGACTACAAGTTTTATTTATTGGTGATATGATGCAGTTGCCTCCTATTGTGAAAGATTCTGAATGGGATGTGCTTTCAAAGTATTATTCAAATATATTTTTCTTTAATGCAAAGGTTTTAGAAAATGATAAACCAGTATATATTGAACTTGATACTATTTATAGACAGTCTGATAAAATATTCACTGATATTTTAAATAACATTAGATATAATGAATTAACAGAAGATGATATAGATTATCTAAATACATTTTATAAAAAAGAGATACCAAATAATTTAACTGAATATATAACTCTTACTACTCATAATGCAAGAGCTGACAGTATTAATAAAGAAGAGTTGAATAAGTTAAAAAGTCAATCATTTTTTTACGAAGCTAAAATAGATAATGATTTCCCTGACCATATAATTCCGAATGAAAAGAAATTAGAATTAAAAGTTGGCGCTCAAGTGATGTTTTTAAAAAATGATCATTCAAGCTCTAAACTTTATTATAATGGTAAAATTGGTATTGTACATGAATTAGCAAAAGATTCAATAAAAGTTAAAATTGATGATAATGTTTTAATTGATGTAAAACCTTATGACTGGGAGAATATAAAATATTCAGTAGATGATGTAAGTAAAGAAATTAAAGAAGAAGTTATAGGTTCGTACTCTCAATATCCGTTGAAATTAGCTTGGGCAATTACGATTCATAAGAGCCAAGGATTGACTTTTGATAAAGCAATTATTGATGTTAAAAATGTATTTACATCAGGGCAATCATATGTTGCATTTTCGAGATTACGAAATTTAGATGGATTAATATTATCATCCCCTTTTTCATCTAACATAATAAAGCATAATGAAACGATTGTTGATTACGAGAAAAATAGATTAGCATCAGATATAGCTTATGATATTCTTATGGAAGAATCGTGGCAATATATTTCTGATTTTAATAAACTAGCATTTGATTTTCATTCTGTATATAATGCATTAAATAAACACATCGATTCAATTAAAAAAGAAGATGTAGTGTATGAAATTTTAAAAGAATCAAGTTTGCATGTATTTTTTAGTTTTCAAAAAGAGTTGGAAATTGCTGACAAATTTAAAATGCAACTACATAACTTATTTTTTGCTAAAGACATTAATACATTATATGTAAGACTAAATGATGCGAAAAATTATTTTGAGAAAAACCTCAAAGAAATCTGTTTACATATTAAATCACAAATCGAAATACTTGCCAAACTAAAAAAAGTTAAAGCTTTTATAACCGAGTTAGAAGAATTAGAATCATTAATATTTCAAAAAATTCAACAAATAAATAAATCGTGTCATATTGTTGAAGCATATTTATTTAAAAAAGATTTAAGCAAAACAGATATTAAAAACTCTTTAAATATAGAATGGAGAGAATCAAAATTATTAAAAGTTGAAAAGTCTAAACCTGAAAAACCTAAAATCGAAAAACGTAAAGTTGTAAAAGGAGATAGTGTTTTAGAAACTTTTGAACTTTATAACAAAGGTTTTAATATAGAAGAAATTGCTGTAACGAGAGGACTGAAAAAGGTTACAATTTATAGTCATTTGAATGAGTTAATTTCAAGAGAATTAATAAAAATTGAAGATGTAATGGCAACAGATAGAATTCAACCTATCAAAGATTGTATAATAAAAAATGATCAAAAAACATTGACTGAGTTAAAGGCAATATTAGGAGTAGATTATAGCTTCGAAGAAATAAGATTAGTTAAAACGAGTCTTAAATAAAAAAGGAGCTTATGCTCCTTTTTTTATCTTATAGTAGAAATTTGTTTTATCTGGTTCAACATCTTCAATATTACTCTTTGTATATATTAATATTTGCTTTTCATTTTTTACCAGTATTCTTTCTGTTTTACCTCTTACGATTATTTCAATTGGCATCTCAAAATCTTTAATATCAGTATTCCAATTGTACTCTATAATTAAATTGCCATTTTCGACTCTATTGTTCCAAATTAATTCAGGTATCGAAGGGTATTTAAGATATTGATCAAATAGTTTATTTAAATTTTGTCCTGATTTATTATTCATAAAATTTAAAACATCCTCTGTATTTAAATTCTTGTGTTTGAAGGCTACTTGTAAATCATAAATAATAGACCACCATAATTCATCATTATTAATGACAGATCTCAGTGTATGTAGGAACTGTGCGCCTTTAGGGTACATGTCTCCACTACCTTCTTCGTTAACTCCGTAGGGGCCAATTATAGGCTCTTTGTTTTGAATACCACCCCTTATACCTTTTAAATATTTTAAAGCACTTTCTTTGCCATATAATTCTTCAAGATAAACAACTTCAGAATACTGTCCGAAGCCTTCATGAATCCACATGTCTGCAATGTCGTATGATGTTAATGAATTTCCCCACCACTCATGTGCTGTTTCATGAATGATAATGTAATCAAATTTTAACCCTTCACCAGAACCCGACATATCAAAACCCATATATCCGTTTTTATATGCATTACCATATGCTACACAACTTTGATGTTCCATTCCTAAATAAGGAGTTTCAACTAATTTATAACCGTCTTTATAAAATGGGTATGGAGAGAATCTTTTTTCAAAAGCATCTAACATTGGTTTTACTTGCTCAAATTGTTTACGTGCTTTTGACTCGTTATCTTTCAGAACATAATAGTCAAGTGTTAAAACTTCTGAATCTATTTTACTTGTGTAATTATCTGTCCAATGATAATAATCTGCAATATTTATACTTACATTATAATTATTAATCGGATGATTTACTTTCCAAATTCTTTTAGTGTATCCATCGTTTAAATCTATCTTTGAAACTAATCTTCCATTTGAAACTTCTTCTAAATCACTTGGTGATGTAACTCTTATTTCCATACTATCTGGTTCATCACTTTGATGGTCTTTATTTGGCCACCATAAACTTGCACCAGTACCTTGACAAGCTACTCCTACCCAAGGTTTGCCATTCTTATCTTTTTTAAATACTAAGCCACCATCCCATGGTGCACGTTTTGCAATAGTCGGATTGCCTTCATAATAGATTGTAATAAAGTGGCTACTACCTTTTTTTAAAGCTTCTGGGAAACTTACAAATACAGCATTAAATTCCCTGCTGAATTTTAGTTTTTTATTATTCCATTCAACTTTATTCACTTTCATGTTTTCGAAAAGATCGAACTGTAAAACCGGAAGATCATTTTTTACTTCAAAAGAAATTTGATTAGAACCTTTCAAGAATTTTTTTTCAATGTCAATTTTTATGTCGAGCAAATAATGTTTAACATCATAATTTATTCTCTCTGCCGATAAAGTGCCACGAAGCGTATCTTTTCTACTGAATGATTTTTTGCCATCCATTAATTGCGCATTTGCATTTAATATTAAATGAATGAACACAACAAATAATAGTGTAAGTTTTTTCATAATTAAATTTAAGAAGAGTTTCTTAGTAATTGAAATTTTAATAATGCTGCTACAGTCATAGCATCTGTTATTTCATCATTCATTACCATTTTTAATGCTTCATTAAAATGAATTTTTTTTAGCTCTAATTGTTCAGTTTCTTCTGGTTCTGCTTCAAATTGTTCTAAATCTTCTGCAACATATATTATTGCTAACTCATCAGATACTGAATTAGAAAGATGCATTTCCATTAGTTTGGTCCATTTATTTGCCTTTAAACCGGTCTCTTCTAAAAGTTCCCTTTTCGCAGAGTCTAATGGGTCAACACCTAACTTACCACCACCTTCAGGTATTTCCCAACTGTAGACATCCAACGGAAATCTATATTGGCCTATTAATATAATTTCATCATTCTTATTGATTGGTATTATTCCGATTGCAAGGTTTTTAAAATGCACTTTTCCATAAATGCCCTTACCGCCATTCGGATTTATTACTTGAAATTCGGTTAGATTTATCCATGGGTTGTCATACTTCTCTTCAGAAGAGATAATCGTCCAGG
>JACCDM011524038.1_pt1 | contig 23510 bp, 13 predicted proteins | sample 7445851 | NCBI WGS metagenome assembly JACCDM01 (sample SAMN15323438, study PRJNA562643) | freshwater metagenome | isolation source: river surface water | place: USA:Blue River Watershed | collected 2017-08-16
AAATGGGTTAGTTTCCCTGTATCAATCAAATTTCTCAACTGTGAGCCTTGTGGACGCTGAAATAGCGGAATTAGACCTGAGCATTTATCGGTCAGTACATAATCGAATCCGTCAAGGTTTTTAAGTTGCCGTTCTGAATTCTGTTCAATGGTTGAAACTCTTGAATAAAAAACCTTCATATCACTATCATTTAAGGGTATAACGGAAAAGAACCCTATTTCTGGTGTAAAAGGTGTGTTTTTACTGGATTTTTTTACTACACAATATCCTATACCCTAAAATAGTGCGGTTTAAGTAAGCTTCAAAAAAAAACAGGACTCGATTAGAGTCCTGTTTTTTTCGAATATTCATAAAGCCTATTGAAGTACAATTTTCTTAATGTCCATGGACTTTCCATTTTTGTCAGATATTTTGACATAATAAATCCCTTTACCAAGCCAATTTGACAAATTCAGGGAGATAGTTTTTTGAGTTACAGTTGAGTTGTAAACGCTTTGTCCTGCCTGGTTGTAGATTTCAATAGAATACCCAAGAATGTCGTTGTAGTTGTTAAAATCGATAGTTAGTGCGGTGTTCGTTGGGTTTGGATACATTTTGACTACGTTGGATTTAGCGCCATTTACAGAATTAAAAGTGACGTTAATATATAAGGTGTCAGTTACACTAATATGGGTAGTATCGTTGATATTGACTTTAATAGTATCGACCTGAGTTATAGTTTCCTTTTTCCATCCAAAGTAAATTGTATCCTCACAATTACCATCAGTTACAGAGACGTATTGGTATTTGCTTGGGTCAAAGCAAGAGGTTAAACCTGTATCACCTGTTGACCATTTATAGGTTGTGTATTTTTTACTTATTACTTTGCCGTACTTGTAAAAGTCATTATAATAACCCGTTCCCCCAAAACCACAATAAAGTGTATTGTTTAACATAAATCCGCAAATATAATTTCGATTTCCACCGAGGAAATTAGTGTTTGTCGTGTATGTATCTGTCTTTGGGTCATACACATAAAAGTCTTTTAATGTTCCCGATGGGCTTGTGGTTTCTCCTCCTAAAATATAAATTTTGGAACCATCTGTAGTTGCAAAAGCTGTATATCTCGGAGTTCCGGGGAATTTTGATTTCGAAGTCCAATTGTCAGTTGTTGGATTATACTCCCACATATCATTTTGACAAATGTTCGTTGAGCCATTGATACCAAGTGCCAAATATCCTTTTCCATTGATGGATACTGCAATAAATGAATTACGAGCAGTTCCTGGGAAATCAGATTTTCTACTCCAACTATTTGATGTTGGGTCGTATGCATATACTCGTTTGTCATAACTAACCATGTAGGCTATATTGTTAATTACGAATATGTTGCAATTCCAAGCGTTTTGACCGGAATACGACAATCCTTTTTTTCTTGACCATGAATTAGTGCTATTGTCATATGCAAATAAGGACGTGTCATAAAATGCATATCCGATATTATTGATTGTAAATGTGTTGAAGTAATTTGCAGAAATAGGGGCGTTTGACATCTTTTGCCAAGAGTCCTTAGCAATTATGTATTTCCATAGTTCGTTTGTTGTACCTGAAGCGGTCCCTCCACCCAAAATATAACCTTCATTGTTTATGACGAGTGGTTTTGGATATCTGCCAGAAGATGGAAAGTTCTTAAGTTTTGACCAATCAGTCTTACTTGAGTCTATGGTTGATTTTGGTTCAACACTCGCACATATTTTCCTGATTAAATCACAGTTTGTATTGATATTTGTATTTGAAATATCATTAATTTCCTTGGGCGTCAATGCTCTATTCCAAATACCAATATCATCTATTTTTCCTTTGAAAAATTGAGTGGGAGTAGTAGAGCTGTATCTTGCACCTACGGTTGAAATTGCATTGTTATTGATATTGTGTATGATTGATGTGTTATCAGTTCTCACCAATTTTCCATCAATGTAAGTTAACAACTTGTTACCGTCTCTGACTAAAACATAGTTGTGCCAATTATTCAACAGAGTACCATTTGAACAAGTAGTAAAATAATCAGTACTGGAGCTTGTTGACTGATTGATTTCTACACAAGGTGAGTTTTTCCATGGTATATTGATGAAATTTCCGTAACCAATGGCGTTTCTTTTTCCAAAAATCGCCCCTGCATTCGAAAAGCTCGTATCCAAAACCCAACAAGAAATACTGAAGTTGCTTTGGCCAAAATTTCCCAGGGTATTATTGAATTCAATAAAACTATTACTTCCATTGAAATAATACGATTGGTTATTATTGCCGAATCTATCACTTGTAAGTGTAGCATTTTTCACGGTACCATTAATTTTTGAATTACTCAAGTCGTTAGCATTTCCGCTGAATGGCCACCAACCAACTAATCCTGTTTTAGGAATGTTAGAAGGCACTGATTGGGCACTGACGGATAGTACATTTCCTAGTAGTACTATCAAAATAGTAAGTTTTAGTTTCATGTTAATTGTTTTATTAATATTCAAATATAGCAAAATACTCCATATATAGAGGTATCTTAAGTGTGGTAAGTAAATGCGGCGCCATTATATTCATTTGCACTCTAATGGGTGCAAAATGGATGAGAAAGATTTAGAGAAGGAATTTCTGAGGAAAATAGGTCAGCGACTGAAGTATTTTAGAAAACTCGCAGGGTATTCAAACTATGAGTATTTTGCCTATGAGAATAATTTCTCTCGTCCTCAATATGGAAAATATGAAGCGGGTTCAAATATTCAAATGAATACTCTCTACAGAATTCTAAAAGCACTGAATGTTACTCCTGAGGAATTTTTCAAAGGAATTAATTGAAATACTTACCAAGATTGAATTTTGGCGGTGAATTCTAAATGTCTTGAAACAAATAACAACGAGAAAATTTATATTTCAATTCCGAATTTCTTCAATTTCTTAATTGATTCAAATGCTTTGAATAAAGCTTGTTCTTTGATTTTTTCTTTCTTCAATATCGACTGCTGAACTGATTTAATATTCGATAATTCGAGCGCATCAAAAATTTTAGTTTGACTGGCAACATCGATAATCTGATTCCATTTCTCACGAGGAACGAGTAAAAATTTGTCATAGATAAATTTGATTTCAACAGTATCAACAGATTCAAGTTTTGATAGAGACTTAACTTCATCCACTATTAATGGTTGTGAATCGATATAATCTAATACTCTTTTACCATAACTAATCTCTTTGCTGGATAAGTTCGTGTGTTTCCTCATTTTACTTACAATGTCAAATGCTGTGGACCATTCAAATTGTTCTGATTTTGTTTTATCAATGTGCATTTTGAAACCATCCCAAAATTGTATCCCTAAACTCTGTATTTGACTTACAACAAAGACAGTATCTTCGATTTCGTTGACACTCGATTCTTTTTCTGTATCTCTGGCAGTTTTTTCCTCAACTGAAACTAGGTGTTTCTTCAAAACTGTAAGTAGCTTTTCACTGTATTCAGTGGTTTTTAATTTTTCCCAAGTAGATGGTTTTTTGGCATACTCTGAAACCATACCTCCGCCATTGGACTCCAAATGAGAATACACAAATATTAGGAGCTTTTTTAGGTGGACAATAATCTCATCATCGATTTTTTGTTCCTCGTAGACTCTGTATAAATCAAAACGACCTTCGGTTAAAAAATGGAAAAATGAGATTGTGTAAGCTACTGAAAATGACTTGATACTTGTGTTTGCTCCAATTGCATCGATTCCTTTACGACCAAAAAGCTTATCAGTAGTTTTGTAAATTATTGCGCTTGCAATCAGTTTTCTATAGAAGTTTTCGCCTGGTAACTTATTCTTATCTACTAGGTCTTTGATTTTTTTAATGTAATGTATGAAGTTCTTCTGGGAACCTAAGGCAACATAGTGTGGTTCCAAATCATAAAGATTGATAAATTTTGCAACATCAGATTTTACAAACTTCTTCTCTGTTGGATTTTGCTCTTTGAACTTCCTCTGTTGGGCTGGAGATTGTTTATTTAATGTTTCACGGTATTGACCATTGGCACGTTCAAAGAACCACAAAACGGATTGGTTTTTATTTTCCGGATTAACAACGTATTTCTTTCGAGATAGATTTTCAATTTGTATAAAGAATGGATTATTTGAAGAAAGGTCTAATTCAGAAACTTTGTTTTGACTATTGGCGAACCTAGAAATATTCGGGACTTCAATATTTTTTTGTTCTTTATCCTTGATTACAGTCAGTTTCATTTGGACAAAAATCCTACTCAAATCTGCATCTTTATACTTTTTTTGGGTGTGAAAGATTGATGCAGTAGTTTGACCGCCGTTAACAATTTGAAAATCAGTAATCTTTGTAATCAATAACTGATTGCTGATAATTTTTGTTTCAACTAATTCCGCTGTCGCTGTTATTCCATTGTTATAAGGCAGGAACATTTGTGGTTTCGTGCGAATTGTATCTCTAATTCCTTTGTTGAATTTTCCGGCTTGACCTAAGAATGCTCGAACATTACTTTCAAGTAATTCATTTGAATACTCTTTATATAGTTTGGCAAGAATTTCTCCGGGTACAATGGCTAAATAACAATCATATAATTCATCTATGCTTGGAACTTGAAGGCATTGTAGACCTTTTTCTCCTGACATGAATGATTCGAATTCAATTACAATTGGCTCGTGGATACTATTTGATTCATAAATTCTAAATAGTCTCTCAACATCCCACGTGTGCAGGTAAACATCAACGCCACTGATATCTATTTTCTCTTTTTCGTGATTGCAAAATCCATTAATTAAGAAGTATACATTTATCCTATCGAATTGCATTCCTTGTTTTCCGATAGTTTTTATTAGATGTAACAATTCCGAATTAGATGGGTCTATGTAGTCAATTTGACGCTTTAGAGATGCATTAATGAATCGTTTGATTTGATTAATGGATTTCGTGTATTCGTCTTTTGAAATACTGTAATCAAAGTCATTCCTGTAATAGGTAATAAACAAGTCAAGAGTCTCAAAATGTTCAGAATTTTCATCCTTAAATGAATCCTTAAGACAATAGCCATTTAGTTTCCAATCTATACCACCAGAACTATTTGGGTGGACATATGACAAACCTCGAGCTCCATCAGATTTACCTATAGATTCAAAAATTTCGATACAGTATTCAGTGAATTTATCTTCAAAACTCGCACCTTCACCTTCTGAATAAACAAGTGAAGAGACGTCTGATTTTAATTCCTCAATGTAGCTTTCTAATGCTCGTTGCATAAGTTGATTTTATCAATTAAAAATTGAGACTCGACTATGAAATTCTTAATGGCTGAGATTTCAATGGAGTACGATGTGTCGTAAATACCCATGGGTAATTGCGATTTAGTAATCTTAGGAAAATCATCACTTACATCAAGATTGTAAATGCTTTTAATGAGATATTGGGTATTGTAGTGTTCTTGGTCTTGTTCAAAATAACCGTTTAATTGCAACTTGGTATTGAACAGTAAAAGTTCCTGTTCAGTAGATATTTTTTGTCTTGTCTCTTCAATTAATGAATTTAGAGAAATTCCATTGTCTTTCACTGCCTCAGCTGAATACAATACCAAGAATAAATTGGTAAGACTATCAGAGTCTAATTGCTTCTCATTAGTGATTTTGATTTTAGGTTGTTTTGAAGTTGTGAATTTTATTTCAATTCCGATTGATTTTACGGTAAAATCCTTGGATTCAAAATCCCGTTCTGTACTTGTCCAATAACCAACGGCCTGTAGTGAGGTTTTTTCATTTTCAAGCAGTGTATTAAGAAAAAGTAACTCCCCAATCAATCCTTTCTGATTCTCAATTAGCAACCCATTAAAACTAATTTTATCAAATAGGCGCTTCCATTTTGAAATGGTGTTTAGTGCGGTTATGATACATTCTTTCTCGGTAGTTACATTACTGATATCGTCAATGATATTTTGTATTAACAATGCAAAAATATCTTTTAAGTCATTGTCTATTAGGTAAATGTAAATGTCATTGTGGGTCTTCTCAGGTAAAGCAAATAATTCAACTCCTTTGAAACGATATCCGATTAAATCGGGGATTTCTATTCTCTCATCTACGGAAATAATAAACAAGTGTTGTCCTGTAATGTGATTTGTTGCTGCAAAACAGGTAATGTGGTTAATATTATCAATCTTTGTTTTGATAATGATTTCACCATTTGATGTTTGGTTTTCCCAAATTTCTATAAGACTATGCATCATTTTCTGGATTGTCGTCATCTTCCATTCTTTCCAATTCAAAATCTCGATTTACTGAAGTTGTGTATGTGACTTTGGTCTCATCAATAATCTTCGGGAAATGTAAACTGTATCCAATTATTGGGATTTCATTATTTACATTTGGTGTTCCTCGTTCATCTAAAGAGTAAATAATCATCAATCCTTTTGATTCTGTATTTCTCTGAGTTTTGATATCAGAATATTTCATCTTAGCATAATTGAGGTTTGAGTTCAAGTCAATATACCGGTCGCTTGTTTGGTCAATTTGATTTTTAGATATCATATAAAATTCGCTACCTCGGCTTGTTGCTCTTTGATTTCGCACACTGCAACCCAACGTTATTATCTCACCATTATATTCCAAATTGTATGTTTTTACTTTGTCTTTTGCGATTCTGTCCTTAGAATTAGCATTTCCATCTTTGTCGATAAAGACCTCATTATCTGTGTTTCCAACAATACATATACTCCATTCAGATATCTTTTTTTCTTGTGATTGAGTTTTTATGTAGTCTGATAAAGTAGCATTGCAAATACTCGGTTGAACTATTTTGTAGCTATCAATAAATCCACAAATTGCCTCGATACTGGTATTTGGATAAAACAAGTGTCTTATTTTGCCTTTGTATTCAATTCGATTTGTTTGTGTTGGAAACCCAATATTATTGATGAGAGATTTTAAGGCATTGAAGTTATTTTCAATAGCATTTTTTGATTTTAATAAGCAATAGGTTTGTATATTTTCTCCCGAAAAAGAGATTTCAATCTCCTTTGAGAAATGTAGTTTATTAAGACTTGTGATAGTTAATAATCCGTGGTGATTTCTAACTTTAAGACGAAAATCTTTTGGTCGTAAATGTCTTGATGTCATTTCATCAAAATCATTTCTCATCTCCTCTGTCGCCATTGTGATGTGATTAAACCATTCAAAAATTTGATTTGTAGTAAAAATCCGGCATAAGTCGACATAACCAGGGCGATATCCAAACCAACGGCCCATTTGCATGAGTGAATCATACATCTTAGTGGTTCTCAAGTAATATGAAACTGATAAGCCTTCTAATGTGATACCCCGCGACAATCTGCTACCTCCAACAGCAATTACGGATAATCCATTTTCGTAACGGTCATAATCAATTTCTTCAATTTTGTGAAATTCTAAATTGGAAGTTGAACGAGTTCCATGCACAGAACGAACATCAATTTTCAATGCTGCTGCTTTCAATTCACTGCTAATTTCATCCCAATCATGTTCGCTAATTTTGTTATCACGGTAATCTAAATTCTCTAATACGTTTCTTGTCGTGGGTAGGAAGTCTGTTTGATAAATTTCCTTTAATTCATTCATCAAGTCAGAATCCTCACTTTGGATTGCGTCTTGAATCCTTTTAGTAGTTTCATTTACCAAATAGGCAACACGGTCTATCCAACGGACAAGTAATGCGACATGCACCAACATCGAGTTGTGTTTACTTGCTTGACCCCTGACCCTTCGGATAGCACAAGTTAAGACAAATGTTTTTATTGCATATTCCAAACTCTTTGGAAGATAATCGGGTAGATTTTCTTTATTTTCTTTATTTATGGTTTGAAAAAATGGAGGGTCAAAATCATCAATTGCCCTAAAAATATCTAAAGGTTCCTTTGACGTATCGGAGTGATAATTGCCGTAGCCAAATATTTTAGCGGCACCTACATAATTACTTGGTGCTTTAATATTGATAATAAAATCCTTTGGAAACAAATCTTCTCCAATCTTATACTGATTTTGTTTTATTTCTGTAGTGAGTTCATCATTGTGTTCTTGAGAAATAAATAAATTGGCATACGGGGTTGCTGTATATCCGATAAAGGTGTTTTGATTAAAAATATTAAGCAATGTTCTTATTAATCGATTTATTGTTTTGATGTCGTTAATGTTTCGTGAAGCATTAACTGATGCAGAATCAGCTTCGTCATCAATTACCAAGGCGGGAACATTAAAGAGTTTTGGGGTTCCATCAACGACATTTATATTTACATCCTTTGCGAACCAATCTATCAGATTTTCAAGAATACTTTTGTTCTTTTTAATTACGAACACAACGGGGTTTTTGCCAATAGGAATGTTCAATCGAGAAGCAATTTTCTGATTGAAATCCCCTTCATCTCCGTTATCGTAATAGGATGATGTAAGTGAATATATATCAGTATTTGAATTGTATTTCCCTACACCTATTAATCTATTTTGATGTTCTCTAATAAAAGCAGAGCTATTACGACCTATGTATCCTGAATCTATTCTTTCTTGAGTTTGTCTTCTTAAAGAACTAATGGTACCGGCGATGATAATTATTACTTTGTAACCGGCGTCTGTGGCTTTGTTGATGAGGCCAACATAATTTGATGTTTTACCAGATTGAACATGACCGACCACCATTCCACGTCTGTCCCATGAGCCTTCTTTTTTGGGGTTAACACATTTATCAAGTATTTTATCAGTAAAATCATCTAAATCACCAATTGGAAAGGAGGGGTCCTTTTCCTTCATATAGAGTTTATTTCTATTCCATAGGTCAAAGTTGATATTAGCCTTTTCGCTGTATAACCAAGGTTCAACATCCTCACTCAACATTGTTAATTCACCTCTACCAATACTGATGTCGGCTTTGAGAATTTCAAATAACTCTTGTTTATCAAAGGACTCTCCTTGAACAACATTGATAACACCAACTTTCTCAATTATTGTCCATAAAACTTCGTCAGTTATGGCTCCATAATGGTTTTGAATTAGAGCATGCGAAATTGCTCTTGCGGATTGTAACAAACTCATCTTAGATAGTCATTAATTAATGGATACAAATTGAATGGTACGGAATTCATGATTTGTTGTTTCGCCAAATCTTCGGGGATACCTTTTGATAAATTTATCTTGAATAGTTCAATTGCTAATTTTATCAAATCATCACTGGGAGCGGAATTTATCTTCTCTAATTCATGAAATGAAGGGTCCTCATTTTGATTCCCTAAAATCAATTCGATGGGAACATTTTCCTCAAGGAGATGAAGTGCTTTTGATGAGAGTTTTCCGTTTTCTTCTAGAAGAGATTTAATAATTGGGTGATTCCGATTGATTTTGTATTTTTTTATCCCATCTCTGGTTTTCTCATCTGTCCAAAGAGGTTGATAATCTGATTTTACGTGTTCAGAGTTTATCTTCTGAACCCCCCGCCAGTTATATATCTTGGCGGATTTTATAATCGCAATCTTGGATATTCGTTCTAATTCTTTTCGTATTTCAATTGGAGGTGTTGCTGTTGATTTCTTGATGTCTAAATGCCAATTAAAATCAAAAGCATTGGTGAATTTAACTTCGATTCGGGCTAATTTGGAATAGTCTCGTTTTTTTTGAATTCCCAGCCAATCTGCTGCAACAATCATCCTTTCTCCACGATATATGTAAAATCCTTGTTCTTGATACCAACCTAATGAGCCACCGGAATTTTCATAATCTTCCTTATTCAATTCCGACATATGTGGTAAAATGAAATAAGTGATTTCGACATTGTCAAAATACTCAGTTTGACCCATTTCGGGCTTTGGTTTTAAGTTGAGAAGAAATGGATTCCTCGGTTCAATGGCGGTATTTTGAAAATAAAGAATGATTTGTTTACTCTCGATGAACTTGTGAAAAACAAGACTCAAATGGTTTTTCACAGTAGTCATTTCTGAATAAAATGCATTTTTCACAGATTCATTGGTGTTTTCTGAATTTCCTACTATACGGTCCATTTTTTCCCATAATACCATTGTACCAGAAGTCTGATGGTCAATTATCTGAAAAAAGGACTCATCTGAGACAAAGTCCAGAAGTTGCCACTCGTTTTCCGAATTAATAAAATCAATGTCCCAGCACCTTTTCAGAGTATTCTGATTTTCAACTTTGGTAATACAAGTCAGACGTTTACACTGAGAAAAAGAAGCGGTTTTTAAGCCCATTCCAAAACGCCCAAGGTCTTTTTCACTTCTAATATCCTCGGGGTCTTTGCTACCTGGTGTCATGGCAATAACTAGGTCTTCTCTATTCATGCCTCTTCCGTTATCCGAAATCGCAATAAAAGAATCACGTCCATTCCATTTGTAATTTATTTTTATTTCAGTTGCATTGGCTGATATTGAGTTGTCAATAATATCAGAAATCGCCGTGGAGAGATTATAACCAAAACTTCTATAAGAATTGATGGTAGACTTTGGGTTGGGTTGGGCAATTTCAGCCTTATAAGAATCCATATCTTGCTATTGAATTAATCAAAGTAAGGTTTTAATTTTTTCAGCAATTTTTTTTGCCATCAATGGTGGAACTGCATTGCCGATTTGCTTAAAAGCTGCTGTTCGACTTCCTTCAAAAAAGTAATCATCAGGGAAGGATTGAATTCGGGCTGCCTCCCTTACACTGATTGAACGATTTTGCTCTTTGTCGGGGTGAATATAGTAGTGGCCATCCATTGCAATGTGCGCAACTACGGTGTGAGAAACACCAAGGCCATTAACTACTTGGAAACGATTCACAAATGAATCTGTATTTGAATGTTTAATCAACCTTTGGGGTAAGTCTGCGTAGTTTAATCTCTTTCCATTATCCCATTCATCAACTGCAATTCTATATATCTCTAAATCATTATCATTGTTTCTTCTTGATAGATGTTGAGTTACAAATCCAAAGTCATTTCTAATATTAGATATTCTTAAATACTCGGTTGGTTCTGTTGAATATTCCATTGCATTGAGAGTGCCTTGTCCATTTCTTAATGGCGACAAATCCGAAAATAGGTCTTTTAGAATTTGATATTTCGTTGGAGAAGTTTCAAACTCAGGATATTGAAGGTTTAATTCTTTTTTCCATCCAATGATTATCACTCGCTTCCTATCTTGTAACACATTAAAATCCTTAGCATTGAGATGGTTTTTGGGCGGAATTGCGACTTCATAGCCCGAATTCCTAACTGCCCTGAAGATTTTATTCAAATAATCACCATTTTTAGCTGAAAGTATCCCTGGGACATTTTCAAAAACAAACATATTTGGCTGATATTTCACTAAAAATTGCACATAATGTTTGTATAAGTGATTTCGGGGGTCACTTTCCATGTCTTTTCTTGCTCTTCCTGCCACAGAATATGCTTGACAAGGAGGGCCTCCAATGATTAAGTCAACTTTACCACCGTTCAGTTCAGAATCAATTTTATTGAAAATGTGTGGCAGTGTTTTTTTTGATATTTCGGTATTAATTACGGATTCAATAATGTTTGAGGGTATGTGGCTCCATAAGTCCTCTTTGTTCTTGTTTGGAGACAATAAATAATCACGATAGACATTAATTTGATTTTGAGATTTGAGCCAATGATAGGCAGCTCGCGTTTTTAAGGTGTCGCAGGCCTCTTTATTCATCTCTACGTGTGCTAGGGGTTTGAAACCTGCATTAATAAAACCTTCAGAAAGACCTCCCGCTCCTGCAAATAAATCGATAAAACTATATGTCATGTTTTCTGTATTCCTGAAATTCAATTTTCAATATTCTCCGAGTTTCACATTCTACTTTAGTCAAATATATCAGAAACTGTAAGTGATAAATTGTTATATATTAAATGACGAATATAATACGACTCCACAGTAAATCCTATGATTTAATTGAACTATAACTCTTCATTAGGACTTTACTAAACTGATAATCTTTCATAATAAATCGGAGGCTCTGAAACCCACTTTTCGTCAAATGAGGTTTTTTGATATTGGACCAACTTGCAATATTCACAGTGAACTGCTAGTTTTGGCTTGTGGTAACAATCGCAACTGACAGCCTCGTTGAAAATCCCGAAACCAAGAAAATTTATGGTCCAAGCGATGATTCAACCCTTAAATTGAGTATTTCACTGTTGGGTATACTTGAGCCTCTAATTGTATTCCAAGTTGGTGATTCCGACCAATATCAAATAATCTCAGGAAATAGAAGGTTATCTGTTGCGAAGGAATTGGGGCTCACCGAAGTTCCCGTTTCGGTTGTTGAGACCAAAGATATTGATGAGGTTTTATCAATTGGTCATAATGAGCAACGGAGAAAGTTACCAAGTCATTACATAAAAGAATACGTGGCGTACAATGCCCTTCATAAAACCTCTCAAGGTAAAAAGGATTTGGTCCACAAGAAAGCGATTGAAGTAAGAAACGAACTTTTCAAGGATGTTAAGAAATCTACAATGGACAGATACTTGACTATTGATAAACTTGCGCGAAAACTTTCTGATGGAGATGAATTAGAATATCAGAAAATGATGGATGAGTTGAATTCATCTAGTAATGCCGATGGTACAAGAAAAGCGTTTGTTAAACGATTACAGGAAAAGGAAAATGCCGAAAAAATTCCTACGGATTTTGAATATCATTCAGCTGATGCAATTATATACTTACAGTCATCTTCGGATATGAGTCAAATCAAAGATGGTGAAGTATCTGCCATCGTCACGAGTCCCCCATATTACGAGATGCGTGATTACAAGAGTGGTAAGAACCAATTGGGGCATGAAGAGTCTGAAGATGTCTTCGTTGAAAGATTGGTAAATCATTTTGATGATTGCAAAAGAGTGCTAACGGATAGGGGAACAATGTGGGTGAATCTAGGTGACTTCGTAATAAAACAATCTTACCGAATGATTCCTGAGAAATTCACCATTGGAATGTTAAATAGAGGTTGGATTTTACACGATAAAATAATTTGGCTGAAAAACAACCCTGTTTTTAATAATGCGGAACGAGCACTTGTTGCGCATGAATACATTTATGTCTTCAAAAAGAAGGAGCACGTAAATTACAGTTTCGATTGGTTACGGGAAAGAGATATCCGAGATAATCGATTCGTAATAGGAGTCAAAGGAGATAAGGTAAAACTCAGAAGTATCTTTGATTTCAGGGATGGGGTAATTACTACAAGTGTCGCGAATAACGCAAAGCTTCGCGAATATTGTGAAAAAGCTGGAATTCATCTAACCCACAATGCGACGTTCCCAATTTCAATTCCTACAATTGCTATTTTAACGTCTACAAAGGAATTAGAAATAGTTCTTGACCCTTTCAACGGCACTTCGGGGTCCGGCAGAAGTGCACTTTTGTTCAATCGAGTCTACAGGGGTTTCGATGTAAATCCTGAATATATCAAGCAAAGTGAAATTAGATTGAATATGCCAACAGAGGATGATTTAGAATTTGTGAATATTGAGGAAATTGAAAATTTGGTTCGAATTGAAAACAAAAAGATTTTTGACAATATGATGAATCCATTTGGTCTCCAAATCAAAAGCAAGAAGACGGATACGGCATCACAAGAACTCATTCTCAACAATCTAATAAAGGATGGGTTTACTGTGATTTCTTCATTTCCCTTGTAGTTTTACTCGCTGTTGTAATCGCAATTTCGATTAAAGTCTAGTGTTTTTATGCGATGAATTGAGGATTCATCTGGCGCGTGAAAAAAGTCAAAAAAACTTAGCATTTTTTCTCGTAAAGCCTTGCCCACGTTGGGATTTAGCGGTAAGTTTGTATTGTCGAGTCGAGGAAACCACTCCACACGGTACCGCACCTAAACCAATAATTTTCTTTAGCAGTTGATGTAATACTGGAAACCTAATCAGCGGTTTGAAAAACATCAAGACATAAATGTCGTGGACAAACTGTGTCCCAAAATTATGGGTTGTTTTTAACAAGAACAACCGAAACGATTGACTTAGTCTACAATAAATTGGTTCTCTCAGATTTCTAAATCTGTCGACCATGACTCTTAGGTTACATCTATGTAACCGGTCAATAGTACAACCCGATTGTCTGGGATTGTCATGGTCATTACAAGTCGATTCAAACAAAACATAATTCAAAACGGGGTGGATATCTGGTCCACCCCCACGACAAACACCAAAATCGGTGTGTTTTAACCCACCCAGTCAATTTTATCTAAAAATCCGAATTAGAATCTATGGTTCGGTGAATTCATCCCTCTGATGGGTTCCAAGACAAGGATTTTTTAATCCTGTTCAGCTCCACCCTCCTTTTCAAACCAAAGACCTTCATGAAACCTCCATCTCGAATCCAATTTGAGAGTCTCAAGTTCAGTAAGGAATCTGAGACTCGACTCCACCAGAGATTTGGGTTGTCAATCGAGAAGTTGAAGAAAGAAATCTCGAACTTCAAGATTGCCAACAACCAAACACGTCACCCTGAAATTCAGAAGAAACTCAGGAACCCCAACCACACAGGTATGAAGTACCTCTACCACGAGAAGTTGAACATGTTTTTCCCCGTATGTGTTCATTCTCACATCGTAACAACCGTGTTGTTGTTAGACGGTCGTTGGGGGTATGATTTCTACATGAACTAACTAACAACTACCCAACTTAGAGGGGATTATACCTAAGTTCTCGACCAGGAGAGTACTGGATGATTTTTTCACTCATAAAATTTAATCAAATGAAAACAAAATTGTGTATCCGATTTTGGGATTTGATTCATGAAGTGAAGGATGTCGATATCACATTGAACGGATTGAAGTCCTACAGGTTTACGTTGAGTTGTAACGGTGGGGTGAATTTCCCTTGTGGAATTCGGGTCATCCCACCATCTAATGAATTCCCAATCCAACGTATCAAGTATTTTCAAGGTGAATTCATGAAGTCTCAGTTTCTCGGATGGTGTATGAGAAGACTATCCAGAGAAGACCTACAGAACCTGATTTCTACACTTGAGAATTTGAAATCTAACGTTTAAGGAGTTGTGAGGCCCTCCTTAAAACCTCAATAAATAACATGAAATTATGAGACCAATTAATAAATTGGACCTCTCAGAAATGCTCTTTCATTATGTGATTACTCATAATGGGGGAGTGAGAATGAGAACAATGAAGGGTTGTATCTTTCATTTCACCCGAAATTCCCCAATGGGTGGGTCCTTCGTCAAGGGGATTGATGTTCACCGTGAATCTGGATATCTACAGAACAGGAAAATCCCATTTATGGGACCCTTCTTTAGACAAGAATTCGTTAAGTGGATTGTTTCTAATGTTTCGGTTGAAGAGATGTATAAGACTGTCAACCGTATTGATGGATTGATGTTCCCTGAGTAGGGGGACATCAACCTTCAGATTGCGGTCGATATTACTTTAGAACATTTACATTAAGTTCAGAATGATTCAATTGAAAAAAGAGAGGAAATGATTGAATGCGGCATCTCATTTGCTTTGATAGAACTAGAAGGGTAGAATTGGTTAAGACGGTCATCGTAAACATAAGTTCCCGATATTCGCAGTCCTACAGTATTATTTGTTCTATGATAACTCAGTCAATCTTTTAAGTGGGGATTCAATTAACCCACTTAATTGACCGGAGAAAAGTCAAATTCATTCAACAACAATCAAGATGTTTGTTTTTGCGCTCTAGCAGGTTAAGATTTCCCGTGAAAAAGTAAATAGTTTTTTTTTGAAGGAGTCGAGAAAGAAAAAATACTTTCATCACTTTTTCACACAGTAGTAACTCCCTTCATTTTCCAAACATTCAGTCGTTGAATTTACTCGGATTTTCATTTTCCCATCTGGGTCTGATAGTGACTCTCCTGTCACAATGGCTCGTGTAGGGGAAAGTATTACAATGTCCAAATTGAAATGGGTTGCAGTTCCATTTAGGATAATTCCGTAAGTGCCCAACGTGCCGGAATAACTAATTTTAACTTTTATCGTTTGGTCGGTACTATAAAAGGTTTTTCCATCAAGATAGGTCAGAACATCGGATTCATTTTGAAAGTTGGTCTGTCCAAAGCCTTTTATTGACAAAACTAGCAAACAACAAACCAGTAGGAATAATTTTTTCATTTGACGAATGTAGTTGATTTGGTATAAATTAACCGACTTTAGATAAATTACTCAATTTCAAGGGTTCCCTGTCACCGTCTTTCAAGAATTTTTTACTCCAATCTTGGTGGAATGGAGTTATTAAATGAGGTAATAGCTATTCAAACCATCAATGAGTATCTCATTTTTATCCATAATTTCCTCATTATCAAAGTCATTTAGGTAATTCTGAGTTACAGAAATTGAACTGTGTCCTAGGGACTTGGACAATAAAAACATATCAAATCCATTTCTCCTCGCATGATATGAAAATGTGTGACGGGCCTCGTGGAAACTAAATTCGTTTATTTCACAGTCTTTTGCCACCAACTTAAGTGATTTATTTATTATGGCGTTTGCTGACTCTTTCCTATTTTTTATTTTCCTATAGTCAGTTTCACCTTCTCTGAAATAGGGAAAAAGATGTCCATTTTTGAACTTGGAATATACCTTGATGAAATTAGAAACATAATTATCACGTGTTTTAATTATCAATTCAAACTCCGACTTTACTTGCACATTTTCTTCTTGATACACCACTTTATCTGTAAGATGGGAAAACAATTCATCCAAAAGTTCATCTTCTTTTGGAGTGTTTTCACTTCTGAATTTGATATATTCTTGTTCTGCATTTATTAAACCATAAATGTGGGGGAACCAAACAGATATCTCTTCTATGAGCTCAACATCATAGTTAAAAGGGTCTTTGTAAAAGTTATTTAACGGTGTAAAGTACTTGAGGATATTTTCCAATTTCGGATTCATACGAATACTCATATTCCGTTTATTTTTTTCCGTTTCAAACCTGAGAATATTATCATTCACATTTTCCCACAGCAAACCATATAGGTCGCCAAATCTGCAGCCGAAGGAATATATACTGAAGATAAACATACAAGCAGCGTTAAACTTGTCACCTTCTTTTCGTTCATTGAATAGAATGTAATTCTCAAGTTTAATAACTTGACTTCCCTTCAACGCAAATTTTGGTTTTGACTTTTTTACCGTTTTAAAGTTTTTATAAGGGTCACTCCATGTTTTGGATGAAATTTCATTTTCAACAAAATAAAGATTTAGAGTTGACCTGAGAACCCTATGATATGCCCCCATTGAGTTTTCTTGTAACCCTTCAACTTTATATAAAAACATGTGAAATTGCTTAATTTTTTCTAGATTGAATTCAATAAAATCTGTTTTGTGCAACCCACTTTTCGTTAAATGACGTAAAGAGGTTGTAAGCTTCTTTTCTAATGAAATCCTGTTCCTCCCACGTTCAAATTTTATTCGTTGTTTCATAATCTGTTCAAGTGTAACAAACAATAAACTTTCACTCTTACTTTGTTTAGTTACAATTTCTTCTGGTTCAACAACATAGAGTTTCTTCCAGTGTTTTTCAATGAGAGTATTGTATTTTTTATAATCGGGGTGGTTACTTTTTACCCTTTGTTTCCTGTTATCCCATTGATTATCAGTAACTGAAATACCAAGATTGATATATTGAACTTTTCTTCTAATGATAGTTCTGATTTTTATTGGTTTAGTTCCGTCCCTCTTTAACTGAGGAAACAGAATAACTTGTATGTTCTTTTTTATCATAATTTTCTTGAAAATCTTAAAACAATCTTAAAACAAATATAGACAAAAAGTGTTTATTTGATTCGTAAGTCATTGATATACAATATTAAAAAATTATTTCAGTGGTCCCCCCAATTCCACTTTTTAGACACTTAACCCATTGATTTTCAATGGGTTTGTTTTTTTCAACAACAATTTTTCACACAGAATTCCAACAAATCGGAGGTTCCCCAAATCCAGCGAATTGTTTTATTATTTACCGAGTCCGTATTTGTCCACCGCTGGTTGTCCCCAAATATTGTCTTTAACTCTGTAAATTGTTACACAGTCTGTCAATTGACTACAAATAGAATCAACTTTTCCCCAAGCAAAATTACAAGTCCCTACTTGTTTCCCGTCTTTGTCGTAAACCTCATTACTAGCGTCAAAAGCATTTTGTTCCGCACAATAAACAGTTTGACCATTCAATTTGCACTCGCTAATTTCTCCTTTTTTGTAGGTCTTGTAAAGTTTATTTAGAGTCTTTTTGTTTTCAAAGTTGTCTTTTTTGCAACTAAAAAATCCAATTGACAATATCAATGTCATTGTAAAGATTGTCAAAAATTTGATCTGTTGTTTCATCTTGTTGGTCTTTTTAAAACGCCCAATAATTCGTTTACAAACGAAACTAATTCATAAATACTCGAAAAGCAATAACTTTTTGAAAATCTGAAACTCATCTCTAGAAACACGTTTCAATAGCAGTAAATGATTTTATGGTTCCTATCAAATAAATCTTTATACATCAAAGTACTGATTCACGACTTGAATACTTCAACAAACTGAAGTACCCCACCACCTTTCGTAGTTTAAATCATCAGTAAAACACCATTGATAGTAAACGCGTTATCATACGCACCCCCTTGATTGAGTATTTCCTCATTTTCTACCCAAACCCAAACGGGAATTCCACCCAAAAACGGTATTTTTATATTTAATTGATTAAATTCGTACAACTTCGGTTATAGAAAATCTGTCTATCGCTCGTAACAAATTAAAAATGATGAGAGTCCTGAGCTACATATTGACCTTTTTCGCCATCATCGCGAATATCAATACGCTCAATGCTCAATCAGATTTTAGTGCCTCCAATCGCAAAGGTTGTGCACCCCTAACCGTTCAATTTTCCGATCTCTCCACAGGTTCTATCGTTTCCTGGTCCTGGGACCTAGGCAATGGAAACCTCAGTAATCTCAAAAACCCGTCTGCCAGTTATACTACACCGGGGAAATACACCGTGAAACTAACGGTCACCGACGCGTCCGGAAACAAATTCTCCGCCACCAAAACGCAATTTGTCGTCGCCTTCAAATCACCCACCGCCGATTTCTCCGGTAGTCCAAGAACCATTTGTCAAGGCGAATCAGTGAACTTCTCAGACAAATCCACCCCCGGTGATACCACCATCACCAAGTATACTTGGGACATGAACGATGGAACCGTAATTACCGGATCAGCCAACCCAACACACTCTTTTAAAAGTGCCGGCACGTTTCCCATTTCTTATTCTGTGCAAGACGCCAATGGTTGTGTTTCTAAAACCGTTAAACCCGCCTACATCCTTGTAAATCCGAAGCCCACAGCCGATTTCACCACTGATTTTGGTATCGATTGCAAAGCACCATCCATTATCACCTTTACCGATAGGAGCAAAGGCAAAGGCCTAACCGGCAAATGGTCGTTCGGCGATGGCAATGAAAAAACCCTTACGGCGGGCGCAAGCATCAGTCATCAATATAACTATCTGGGGAAATACAACGTAAAACTCGTTGTGAAAGACTCTAACGGATGCATGGATTCCGTCATCAGAAATGCAGCAGTAATACTAGAACCTTTCACGGCCAACTTTACTTCAGACAAACAAGCATTCTGCGGCAGCGGTACCGTAAACTTCACCAATACCAGCTCGCCACAAACCGGCGTTAACTCATCATGGGACTTTGGCGATGGCACAACATCTAATCGCGCATTCCCAACCAAAACCTACAACCAACCGGGCAAATACACCGTTACATTAACCATTCAATCGATGTTTCGAAATTGCTCGGCAACGATTACCAAAAAGCAACACATCACCATTCACCCATCGCCAAAAGGAAAAATACACTTGAGTGATTCCGCCCCATGTAAAGTGCCTTTTACCGTTTATGCCACCTACATCGATACGGCTGGCTATAAAAACATTACTTGGCGCGTATCCACCAACAACGGCAAAAACCGCATTCTAGGAAGTAATAACCCCATGCGAATCGATGGCAACAACTATGGGCGATACCTAATTTCTGCCGTGGTAGAAAATAAAGAAGGCTGCATAGACACCATTGAATTTCGATACCTAGAGCCAGTCCTCATCAATGTGAAAGTGGAAGGCCGACGATGGGGTTGCGCGCCTCTGAAAGCATCCGTAAAAGCAAACATCCATTCCAATCACACCATAAAATCCGTGGTATGGGAATTTCACGATGGCGATATTAGAACCGAGCTTGAAGTCGAAAAAATCTTTCCTGATACCGGTGTTTTTGATGCCAAAATAACCGTTTGTGCCACAAAAAATTGCTGTGTGGTCACGCCCTTTAAAGTCCATGTTGGTATGAAAGTAAACCCAGCCTTCTACACCAAACCAAATGGCGAAATCTGTAACAATACAGACAAAATACTATTCCTCAACGCAACACAACACCCCGGCTTTGTCATTGATAGCTTTATTTGGGATTTCGACGAAACAGACGGAATTCAAAAGACCTTATTTACTCCGCCTTGGTCGGTAAGTAAAAAACCCTACGAGAAAACAGACATTTGGCATCGGTACGATAGAGATACAGGTTGGGTGAGCCCAAGTTTATATGCTTATCACCATGGGTGTGAGTCCTTGATAACAAATCGTGACTCCATCAAAATCAAAGCCGCCTTCGCCAAAATTGGGTATTTTATCAATATGTGCGATTCCAATGCATTAATGCTGTTTAACAAATCCAATTTGTACACGCGTTTTGAGTGGATCATCGACAATATAAAGTACACAACAGATACGGTTACACTATCGGCCAAATCTACCCACAATGTAAAACTGAGAATTTGGGACGATTCTACCGGCTGCGCAGATACCACGGTGTGGATGTTTCTGCCCGATCTCTATACTCTCCCTAGCATCGAAGAATTGGGATCCGATCTATGCGAACCAGGATATGTTCGACTTCGTGTTCAAAACGGACCAAAAGACAATGAATGGGTGGTGAACGGTCAAGTGTTTGCAAAAAACCGAAACTATGTAGAAATTCCTTTCGATACAGCTGGGGTTTACATTATTGAATATCGCTCACCGTTCGGAAAATTCTGCGATGGCATACAACTGCGCAGATACGATGTGGGGGAAACTGGTTTGCGCGGGTCGCTTACGCGTTCGCCGGGTTGCTTACCCATTTCTCTAGAGCTTTACGATTCTTCTTACTCGCCCAGAAAGAAACATGTTTGGGTCTTAAGCACAGGAGATACCATTCCCATTACATCAGCTCTCACAAAATACATCGTTAAAAACGCCAACGCAGATACCGTCTGGGCAATCCTAAAATCGAGCGCTACCAAACAGTCTTGTATGCCAACCGCCCGGTTACCCATCGCGATCAGTGGACCAATTTTTTCTTACCGAGAATTGTGGGAACACAACTGCGATAAGAGTTTGTTCCAAGGTTTTGCAACCCCTTCCCAAACACTAAAATATAGAATCAACTGGGAAATGGGAGATGGCACCACTTATTCCACGCAGTTTGTTCGTCACGGTTTTAAAGATTCTGGCACTTACAAAGTAAAGGTTACAATTACAGATTCTTCGGGCTGTACCGCTGAAGAAGTTCGCAATGTTTACTTCCCAGGTAGCCGACTAAAATTGCGGGTAGCCTATAACATAATTGGTAGCAAATGTGCGCCCATGTTGGTTCAATTTAGAGACTCTAGCAGCACGTCTAACGTGAAAATCGTTAGCTGGAATTGGAATTTTGGCGATGGTACCTCCAGTATATTGAAAAACCCGCAGCACCAATATTTAAAGCCCGGCAAATATTCAATTACACTCACAATCAAAGATTCTTTGGGCTGCTCCGAATCACGAAAGTTCTTAGATCTAATTTTGGTTCCAGGGCCAGACGGACAGTTTACCTTTTCCCCCAAAATGGGTTGCCTTCCCCTTACAGTGGATTTCACCCACACAACATCGGGCTCCATTGCACAGAAAGAATGGGACATGGGCGACGGGGTAGTGAAAACCGGAAACGTATCCAAATACACCTACCAAAATCCAGGTAAGTATATCCCTTCACTGATTCTTAAAGACTCTTTCGGATGCACAAAGGCCATTCAATCGCCAGACACCATCGTGGTTTATGGATTGCCCAAAGTACAAATTCAGCAAAATGGTTTATGCTTGAAGGACTCAATAGAACTGCGTGCTGGAGCCATATTGAATTCCCCGAGCTTAGACAATGTAACCTGGTTGATTGAAGGAAAACAATACGCCGGGTTTGATGTGAAGGTAAAATTGGCCAAAAAGAATCCGCTCGTAAGGGTTTGGGCCCAAAGCAAAGAAGGTTGTGTAGATAGTTTTAATCGCAACCTGAAACTTTACGGTGGCAAAATAGCCATGCAACCCTATGATTCCATTGTGTGTTTGGGAAGCAATTGGAAAGGAGAAGCATCCTACATCTCCGACACAACCATAGTAAAACAAGGATGGTATTTGGATAATTCCTACCAAACCAATGCCTTGAAATTCCAGTTTGTCCCCCCCGGCTCCAACATTTATTTACTACAATTCAAAACCACTGATGCCATCGGTTGTCAAGATTCTTTGAATGCCCCCATCCGCGTTTTGGTTGGTGATACCGTTAGCCCAACAGCCCCAATATGGAGAAGGGTGAGCGTTACAGGCGACAAAAGTCACGAATTGGTATGGGGCAAAAACAACAGTTTTGATTTTAAGCGATACCGCGTTTGGGTTGATCGGGGAGCAGGTTTTCAATCACTCACAGACAAGTCATTACTAAACGATACCATCGCCAATGTGAACGATGCAAATAGTTTGGTTCGAAGCGATTGTTATAAAGTTTCAACAGAAAATTTATGTGGATTTACCCAAAATTTGGCCGATTTGAAACCCCATTGTACCATCGAATTGAAAGGCAAACCGCTGGTGAATGCTTCACAATTGAATTGGTCCCCCTACGTGGGTTGGCCCGTTGATTTTTATACCGTTTATCGACAAAAAAGCACTGCGGTTTGGGATTCCATTGGAAGAGTGAATGGATCTGAACTAACCTTCATTGACACCTCGATCATTTGCTATACTACACACGTTTATCGCGTAAAAGCCAAGGAAATCAATGGTTTGGGAGAATTTAGTTTCAGCGACACCTGTCATGTGAAGCCCATCTACATGAACACTGTGAATCCACCAACCATGCGAAGGGCCACGGTAATCAATGATGATTATGTACGAGTAGATTGGGAAAAACCCGCAACAAACCGGTTCCCATTGGTTAACTATGTAATAAAAGGAGAACAAATGAGTTCGCCGCTCGGAAATCCATCTTCAGCATCCATTTGGCGATTACCGGCTTCGGAAGACTCTTTGGTTTTGAAGCACCAACAAGTTGATGTTGACCGTTTGAGTTATCGCTACAAAGTGTTGGGCATCGATGCCTGTGGCGATAGTTCTGCTTGGACGGCAATCGCGCAATCCATGGT
>JACCDM011947845.1_pt1 | contig 23509 bp, 22 predicted proteins | sample 7445851 | NCBI WGS metagenome assembly JACCDM01 (sample SAMN15323438, study PRJNA562643) | freshwater metagenome | isolation source: river surface water | place: USA:Blue River Watershed | collected 2017-08-16
ATGGCGGATGGGGCGGGATTCGAACCCGCGTATGATGTTACTCATAACACGCTTTCCAAGCGTGCGCCTTCAGCCACTCGGCCACCCATCCTGACTATATACCCACTCGTTGGTCGAGTGGGTTGTTTATTTCTACTTAGTTTCGCTATTCAACTTTTTGCTAATAAACCACTGTTGCAAAATTGACAGCGTATTGCTCCAAGTCCAGTAAATCACAAGTCCGGCAGGAAATGCAGCAAGGACAAAAGTTAAAACGTAAGGCATCCATTTCAAGATTTTGGCTTGAGTTGGATCGGAACTGGTTGGGTTTAATTTTTGCTGCACAATCATGGTGATGCCCATCAAGATTGGCCAGACGCCGATGGTGAAATTGTTGGTAACTTCAAACGGCAGCAATCCAAACAAGTTGAAAATTGAAGTCGGATCTGGCGCGGAAAGGTCGCGAATCCAGCCATAAAAAGGCGCTTGGCGCATGTCGAGCGTAACGTATAAAACTTTGTAAAGGGCGAAGAAAACTGGAATTTGAATTAAAATCGGTAAACATCCCGAAGCTGGATTAACTTTTTCTCTTTTGTAGAGATCCATGATTTCGCGGTTTAGCGCCAGTTTATCATCTTTAAATTTAGCGCGAATGGCTTCGATTTTCGGCTGCAATTTTTTGATTTTTGTAATCGCCGTGAAAGATTTATTGGCCATTGGAAACAAGGCCAGCTTGATGATAACGGTCATTGCTAAAATTGCTAAACCGAAATTGCCCAAGAATTTTGACAAGAATTCAATGATAAAAAAGAACGGTTTGGTTAAGAAATAAAACCATCCAAAATCAACCGCGCGATCAAAAAGTTTGGCATCATATTGTTGAGAATATTGGTCTAAAAGCCTTACTTTCTTAGCTCCGGCGAAAAGATGATGCTCGAATTTTAATTCTTCGCCAGCGGCAATTTTAAATTCTTGGCCGACAAATTCTGAGTCGAAGAAATTATTTTGGTTGGAAGAATCATAGCTGAAAGTGGCGTTATATTTTAGATTGCGATCGGGCAAAATTGAGCTCAGCCAATATTTGTCAGTAATTCCAAGCCAGCCGCCACTTTCGGAAGAAAATTGCTGATGCTTTTCTTTAATTAAATCTTTGTAAGTAGCTTCGTGAAGAATGTCTGAGAATACGCCAATTGGGCCTTCGTGAAGAATGTAAACTGGTTTGTGAACTCCTGCCAAAACGCGATTAATTCTGCCGTAAGAAGCGATAGAAATTTCAGATTTTGAGTGGTTTTTGACAGTTTGTGTAACGTCAAACATATAGTCTTTATCGAGCGAAATCTTGATCGCAAACTCGACATTATTTTTGTTTTTCCAAGATAAAATTACGGGGGTTTCTGGTGTTAGTTTGGTGCTATTACTTTTCCACAAACTGTGTGGAGTTGGAAGTTCTAAGGCGCTCTCTGAACTTACCCAGCCGAAGTCGGCGAAATATCGGTCTTTACTTTCGCTTGGCGAAAAAAGTGAAACTTCATCTTTGTGATCAGATTTCTCGAAATATTTTGCTAAGGTTAAATCATCAAAGCGCGCGCCTTTAAGTGAGATTGATCCGTGTAGATTTTCACTTTCAATTTCAACGCGATCTTTTTGTGTTTCTGCCAAAATTTCTTTGCGGCTTTTAAGTGCTAAAACTGTTTCTGTTGGTTTTGCGGCAATTGGAGCAGCGCCTGTGGATTCTTTAATATCGGCCTTTTGGACGTTTTCGGTTGCGGCAACTTTAGGATGCTCAGCGGCATAAATTTTTCTTTGCGCTTCTTCTTTTTCGATTCTTGGTTTTTCAATTAACCAAGTCCAGCCCAGTAAAATTGCGACAGAAAGAATGGTGGCAAGTAAGACGTTTTTATTGTTTTGCATGAGGAAGTAAATCGAGATTAGTTTGTGAAGATCTTGTTTTCTAAATCGCGGTGGAAGTCGTAAACCCAGTGAGAGCTGTTTCCCGCTTTATATGTTTTTACTTTGGCTGATTTTTTGTGAATCAGAATAACGTTTCCGGTGATTGGATATAAATTGCCGGGTAATCTTGCTGTAGTGTCTTCTTCAAGGATACAAAATTCGGATTTTTCTAATCCATGTTGTTTTAGTTCCTGCTCAAAATCTTCTAGTTCGGTTTTACAAATAACTTTTAACTTTTTTATTTCTCCGTCAATTGCCCAGACTGGCGATATTCCTTTTTCTTCTAAGTCTCGCACCAACTCTCGAATAAGAACTTTATTACTTTCTCTCATTCCCTCTTCTGTTTTTTTCAGAATTTCTTCATTGCGCATAAATTTCTTTCCACAATTTTTCGTTAAGAATTATGAGTTGATCCTCATTTTTTGTGACTATCTCTATAAGCTCTGGACCGCTTGCCTCATAGACAGAAGCGGTATCAACAACTGATAAATAATCTTTCAAATTATCTAAGCCTCTTTGAAATCTACGATCAATTACTGGCGGTTCAATATTATGACCACCTTTGCTCACTCTATTTTGCACCCTTATTTTTGCAAGCTCTGCGCTTTGTAGCTTTAAAAAAATCAGATTCACTTTGTAGTCTCGCGCCTGAGCTTTTTTAATAAAGTTGAGATAAGTTTTTGCGGAGAGAGTGGTTTCAAGGGCGAAATCCATTTTGCTCTCAAGTAAAAAATCCATTTTTTTGAGCATTAATCTTCCAGCTTCAATTGCGGATTTTTCAGGATTTTCAGGCGAAAGAATTTTGGCGATTTCGTCAGCATTCACAAAAGTATTGCTGCTTAAAAAATCGGGCAGAAGTGTAACGCGAGCGTGAGAGCTTTTGCCGGCGCCATTTGGGCCGGCGATGATGTGAATTTGATTATTATTTCTTTGCGACATTTTTTTTGGTCGATTTTTTTGTAACCAAACATTCTGTTAAAGCTTGCGAAACGTAGGAAATTGGCTTGATTGTTAAGTTGTCCAAAACTTCTTTTGGCATTTCTGCTAAATCTTTGCGATTCGATTCTGGAATCAAAACGGTTTTAATTTTGCCGCGCAGAGCTGCTAAAAGCTTTTCCTTCAGGCCGCCAATTTCTAAAGTTTTACCGCTTAAAGTAATCTCGCCCGTCATGGCAATATCCTTTTTAATCGCAATGCCACTGACACAAGACATCAAGGCAACGCAAAGTGCAACGCCGGCAGAAGGCCCATCTTTTGGAGTTGCTCCTTCGGGAACGTGAATATGAAAATCGTATTTGTTAAATTTTTTGGCATCGATTTTAAAATCTTTGGCGATGGAGCGGGCATAACTTAAAGCCGCTTGCGCTGATTCTTTCATAACATCGCCAAGGCTTCCTGTGATTTGAATTTTGCCGCTGCCTTCAAATTTTAAAACTTCAATGTCGAGTAAATCGCCGCCAAAATCGGTGTAAGCTAAACCTGTGGCAACGCCGACCAAATCTTCTTCTTTGACAATTCCATAATGATGTTTTTCAACGCCAGCATATTTCTGAATATTTTTTTCATTGATGTGCAGAGATTTAGCTTTTTTAGTGACGATTTCTTTTGTAGCTTTGCGCGCTAAATTCGCCATTTCGCGGTTTAAATTTCGCACACCAGCTTCGAAAGTATATTTACGAATTAGTGTCAAAATCGCCTCATCAGAAATTGAAAATTCTTTTTCACTTAAGCCATTTTCCTGACGTTGTTTTTTGAGCAAATGTTGTTTGGCGATTTGTAATTTTTCACTTTCAGTATAGCCCGAAAGTCTGATTATTTCCATGCGATCGCGCAGTGGAATTGGAATGCCAGCGATGTTGTTGGCTGTAGCGATGAACATTACGCGAGAAAGATCGTAATCAACTTCCAAATAATGATCAGAAAAAACTGCATTTTGTTCTGGATCTAAAACTTCCAAAAGTGCGGCTGATGGATCGCCGCGGAAGTCGTTTGACATTTTGTCAATCTCATCCAAAAGCATTAACGGATTTATGGTTTTGGCTTTTCTCATTGATTGGATGATGCGACCGGGCATCGCGCCGATGTAAGTGCGCCGATGACCACGAATTTCAGATTCGTCACGTACGCCACCTAAAGAAACTTTAACATATTTGCGGTTCAAGCTTTCGGCGATTGATTTGGCGAGTGAAGTTTTGCCAACTCCGGGCGCGCCTACAAAACAAAGAATCGGGCCTTTTAAAGCCTTGGTTTTAATTTGTACCGCGATGAATTCTAAAATACGTTCTTTGATTTTAGTTAAAGCAAAATGATGTTCGTTTAAGATATCTTGAGCCTTGTCCAGACTCTTGATTGGCTTACTTTCTTCCTTCCAAGGTAAAGTCACAATCCAGTCTAAATAATTGCGAACAACGCCAGATTCAGAAGAATAAGGATTCATCTTTTCTAATTTCGTCAATTCATTTTTGCATTTCGCAGCTACAACTTCTGGTAATTTCAGCTTCGCAATTTTTTCTTTTAATTCGTCAACTTCATTCTCTTCGTCATGGCCCAATTCTTTTTTGATATTTTTGAGCTGTTCGTTGAGGTAAAATTCTTTGTGATTTTTGGCAATTTTTTCTTGAATCGATTTATTGATGCGCACTTCAGCCTGAAGGATTTCCATCTCGGTTTTTAAAACTTCTAAAACTTTGTAGAGTTTTTTTACTAAGTCATTTTCAGCTAAAATTTCCTGTTTATCTCTCAGCGAACCGCCAATGTTAGTGGCGATTAAATAAGCGATTTCATGAGGTGAGCGTAGTTTGACAATGGAGTTCAAAATTTCGGGCGTAACTTTTTTACTGACTTCGGAATATTTGCTGAAATTCTGAATGCAGCTTTTGATCAGTCCTAGAGCATCTTTGTTGTCGAGAGAAAATCTTTGATTGATGAGAATTTCAACTTCGCAGGTAAAAATTTCTTCGGAAGTTATAATGTTGGTAATGCGCGCTCTGGTCAGGCCTTGCAGAATTACCTTTAGAGTTCCATCTGGCGTACGAATTGATTCAACAATGCTGCACAATACCCCAACAGGGTACACGCTTTTTTCATCGAATCCGTCATTATCGGCGTTAATTTGGGTGATGGCAAAAATTGGCAAACCAAGACGTTTCGCTTCTTCAACGCCTTTGATAGATTTCTCGCGACCAACTAAAATTGTTGTGGTCATATGCGGAAAAATTACGACATCGCGTAATGGCAAAGTGCAGAAAATTTGCGATTGAATTTGTTGCTCGATCATGATTGAAATGGATGAGATTAAAAGTGGAAGAGAATCCGAGATTTAGTAACGAAAAAAGAAAATACAATGACGATAGCGTTAGTTTTTACAATATTGTGCGGCTTTGGTGCAAGCGCATTTTTTTATTTTTTAGCCAAGGTTAAAACTGAAAATATTCAAGCAAAAAATGAGATTAATTCTTTGCGCGAACAGAAAGAAAAATACGAAGAAAAAATTAATTTTTTGCAGGAAAAAAATCTTGAATTTGAGAAGCAAAATGAAGTTCTAAAAATTTCAGCGCAGCAAATTAAAACCGAAAAAGAAGAATGGCACAAAGACAAAGAAGTTGCGCTTTTCAAGCTTTCGGAAGAATTGATGAAAAGAAATTCGCAGCAGCAAAATCAGCTTAGTTTAGATCAGCAGGAAAATATCAAAAAAATTACGCAAAATTTGTTCAAAGATTTTGAAAATGTGACGGCAAAAATTACCGCTTTGAATGATGAGGTAAAAAAATCGGTTGATGAAAATAGTTTGTTAAAAAATGCGTTACTTAGTCCGGGATCTTCTGGCAGAGCCGCTGAAATCACTTTGGAAAATATTCTAAAAAATTCAGGTTTAAAAGAAAAAGCTGATTTGAATTCGGTTGGTGATTACATTTTGCAATCGCATTTTGGTGGAATTAGCGAAGGCGGCGAACAAGAGGCGAAGCGTCCGGATGTGATTTTATTTTTACCAAATGATCAAATTACGGTGATTGATAGCAAATCATCGCCACATTTTTTAGAGCTTGAGCGCGTAAGAAAAGCAGGTGATGTTGAAGGCGAAAAAATTGTTTTAGGAAAAATAAAAGACAGTTTTAGAAGACATCTCGAAAGCTTAAAAAAGAAAGATTATACTAAATTTTTATTCGAAGAATTGCGCAGTAAAAATAAGTCAGATTTTAAGATTTTTATCGTGATGTTTTTGCAAACCGAAAAGATGTTGGAAATAATTTCGCAGAATGACGAAAACTTTGCCACCAAGGCTTTGGAAAGTGGCGTGATGATTTTAACTCCCGTCGGTTTAATCAATTTTTTATCGCAAGCGCGTTTTGTAATTGATCGAATAAAACAGGAAAAAAATGTCGAAGATTTGAAGATTCAAGTACGCAAATTACTCGATAATATTGCGATTGTTTTTAAGGAATCGAAAGAGGTTGGGAGGTCTTTAAATAAAGCGGTGGGAGCTTATTCTAAATTGACAAAAAATTTAAATCGCGGAGTTTATTCGGCGGTAAAAAATATTTCAGAACTTGGGATTGACGGCAAGAAAACCGCGGATTTGACGATGTTAGAAGAATATGAAAGTGGTGAAGAGGTGATTTAAATTTTTAGATCCAAATTTTTATTCACATCTACATTTAACACCAATCCAAACCCAATCAGCATTGAAGCGGTAATTGTGCCGCCATAAGAAATTAGTGGAAGCGGTGCGCCAACGACGGGAATTAATCCCATTCCCATTCCCATATTGATGAACATATGGACGAAAAAAATATTGATCACACCCATTACCAACAGGCGTCCGTACTGATGTTTCGTATGTGTCGCAATTGAAATTCCAATCGCAATAATCGCGCAATAAATTGCGATGGTGAAAGAACTTCCTATGAATCCAAGTTCTTCGGAAAGCATCGTAAAAATAAAGTCGGTTTGTTTTTCTGGTAAGAAATTTAATTGGCCTTGCGTACCTTTTAAATAACCCTTTCCAAACAAGCCACCAGAGCCGATGGCGATTTTAGATTGGATGATATTATAACCACTTCCAAGCGGATCGTTTGATGGATCGGCAAAAGTTAGAATGCGTTGTTTTTGATAATCATAGAGCACAAAAATCCATAAAAATGGAATGGCGATAAGTCCTGCAGCGCCAACGATGATGAACTTCCACATCTTTACACCAGCTAAAAATAAAATCGAAATTCCAACAAGAATCAAGATCATCGCAGTTCCTAAATCGGGCTGATAAAAAATGAAAAATGCTGGAATTGCGATCAGTAAAATTGGGATGATGATGTATTTTATTTTTCCGATATTGTCGGCTTCAATATTGTAAAAATAACGTGCCAGAGCAAACACTGTACAAACTTTCATAATTTCAGAAGGCTGAATTGTTAGCCAACCAATACGAAACCATCTAGTTGCGCCCATGGCATTATGACCCATGATATCAACGACTATAACCATTGCCAGCGCGGCTGCGTAGAATATATAGGAAAGTTTAAACCAAATTCTGATGTCGGTAATTGCGATAAAAATCATCACAACGAAGAAGAAAGAGAAGAATCCTAATTGTTTAATCAACCACGGATAAAAACTTCCTCCGCCAGCAGAATACAACATTAAAAAACCCATCGAGGCGAGAACGATAATTAGTGAAATTAATATCCAATTCAATTGTTCTAATTTATGTGAAAGAGGAATTTTTTCTCGATCAATGAGTGTCATATTTTTGATTTTTTATCGGAAGTAATAACTGCGAGAAGGCTTGATAGAAGCCGAAGGACGGGCGATTAAAACAGCTTGATATTATTATTCAAGATAATTACTTTGCGACGAAATCCATTTCACAATTGCTTTCAAAGAAAATTGCAATTCCTGTTTAGCCCTTATTTTTCAGCATGTCAGAAACAGAAAAAGCGAGCAAAAAAAATAAATTAAAAATCAAAAGTTGGTACTCGAATCGCTACCAGATTGTTGTGGTTCAGCGTAATATCCTTTTGCTTTTCACTTTAATCTCGATGCTTTCTGTTGCAGTTGCGGTGTTGTTTGTGAAAAATATCATGTCATCAAAATCGCTTGAACCTTACGTAATTGAGGTTGAAAGCAAGACTGGTATCGCAACCATTGTTAACCAAATGACGGCGCAAAATTTCACTGGCGATCAAATCATTCGCAGATATTTTTTAAATCAATTTGTCCAAGCTGCTAGTGGTTACGAACCGAAAACTTACAAAATGGATGTTGATAAAATTCGATTATTTTCAACGCCAGATGTTTATAACGATTTCAGAAATCGTATTAATGCCAGAGAACTCGGAACCGATTCAAAAATTGAAGTGCGGATAAAATCCGTGCAATTTACCGACGGGAATACTGCTCAAATTCGTATCTTAAGATTGATTTCAAGTAATGAAAAAATTACCACCAAAGACGAGGTCATAACGATGAATTTCTTCTTTACCGATTTAAATTTAACCATGGAAGAAAGATTGATAAATCCTCTTGGCTTCCAAGTTAGTAAATACGCGATTGCGGACGAGGTTTTCAGTTACTAGTGCCAAACTTAACCTCTTATCCATCAAGCAACAATTTAGGATTTAAACCTTCGCTAAAAATGAAACCAACTGAGCTTCTAAGGGCCCATCTAAAATCTCTACCTGCGTTGGCAAAGGTTTTGATGCTATCTTTCTGTTTTATTTTTGTCGCGAATCAGGCATCTTTTGCGCAGACCAATCCAATCACAACTGACTCCAGAATCAGAACCTTAGTTTACAATCCAAACGAAGTTTACGAATTAAAATTTTACTACGGCTATCAATCATTTATCGAATTTGCTGAAGATGAAGAAATTGAAATGATCTCAATTGGCGAAGCTTTCGCTTGGCGCTTAACTCCAGCTGGTAAGAGATTGTTCATCCGACCTTTGGAAATTGCTGGTCACACCAACATGACTATTATCAGCAATAAAAGAACTTATCATTTTGACATCAGGTCTGGCGAATATGATGGAAAAGCTGACGAAGAATTAGTTTATACAATCCGATTCTTCTATCCGCAAATCGGACAACCTTTGCCAATCCCGCCAGCATTAACCATTCCTAATCCAGCTCCGCCTCCAAGAGGTTTAGATAGAACGATTATTAAAACTCCATTTCCGGGGGCTAATACCGCGGAAAATCTCTCGAATTTAATCGCTAGAAATCCTGAAGCTGGCGAATTGAATTTTGATTTTAGTTTGGCTGGAAAGTCTGATAATATTATGCCGCTAAAAGTTTATGACGATGGAAAAGATACTTTCTTTCAGTTTCCTAGTGAAAACCTAATCATTCCAACGGTCAGCTTGGTTGATAATCGTGGCAATGAACAGTCTTTGACTTATATCATTCGTGACGGCTTCGTTGTAGTGCCGACAACTGGTAAGCAATTTACCTTAAGATTAGCCGATGGCTTGCTTTGTGTTTACAATAATAAATTGCTGAAGCGTTAGACGGGCGGTGTCTAGCAGATTTTCTTCAGGGCCCTTAAATCGTCAGAATTAATTTATCCTGATAGACTTCGTATTTTTTCAGCCGCTTTAAAAAACTCATTCCCAATAAAGAAGTCCCCATATTAGAGCCATTTACCGAAGCGCTGATATTGGTAAATTTTGTATTAGAAATTTCCAATTCTTCCAAAGTTACTCCAGCTCCTAAGGCCACACCATTAGCCGTTTGATATGGTTTGTTAAATATCAAACTTTTAGTGCTTAACCCAATTCTTGCCGCATCAGCCAAGTTAATTGCAATGTCGCTGGCGCCAGTATCAACCATAAAATGAATATTGACGCTATTAATTCTGGCTTCGACGTAAAAATGCCCGTCTTGCGAAGCATTAATTATAATTTGTCCAGATTTAGTAAGTTGCGCTGCGGAAGGATTGATTTCTGCGGCGAGGCGATTTTTAAAATCAGAAAATTCATAACGATAACTATAAAGCGCAATCAGAACCAGAGAGACTGCGAACCACATCGTTAAATATTTTATAGTTTTGCTAATCGTTAATTCTTTGCGAGCCATTAAGTTAGTGGTCAGAACTATCAAAAGTAGGGCGCAGTAGCTGAAACGTTGCCAATCAGCGGAACTTAAATTGTTAAAATCCATTAATTTAATTTTTTTAAAATTTCTAAAACGCGAAGATTTTCTTCTTCGGTGCCGACGGTCATACGCAAACAATTAGCTAGGCCATAGGCTTGCATCTCGCGCAGAATTATTCCTTCCGACAAAAGAAGATCGTTGGATTTTCTACATAAGTCAGCGTTGCCAAAATCAAGCAAAATAAAATTAGCAATCGATGGATGGGCTTTAATTTGATTGATGCTGGCAAATTCTTTGAATAAAATTTCTAACCATTTTTTATTATGGTTTTTGGATTTTTCAAAAAATTCTTCATCAGTCAAAGCTGCAACTGCCGCAACTTGAGCTGGTCCGCCGACATTAAATGGTCCGCGTATTTTATTTAAAATATCAGCAATTTCTAGAGAGCTGTAACACCAACCGATGCGCAAACTGGCAAGCCCATAAATTTTTGAAAATGTTCTGGTGACCACAACATTTTCATGCTGGTTCACTAATTCGATGGCGTTTGGATAATCGGCAACGTCAACAAACTCTTCGTAAGCATGATCAAGAACAATCAGGATATTTTTTGGTAGGCCATTAATCAATTTTTCAATTTCTGATTTGTTCAAATATGACCCTGTGGGATTATTTGGGTTGGCTATGAATACAATTTTGGTTTTACTAGTGACTGTCGTCAAAATTTGCTCGATATCAGTTTTTAGATCTTTTTCTTTAACTTTCCGAGCCCTTGCTCCAACTCGCTTGGCAGAGATTGGATACATTAAAAAGCCATGTTCGCTATAAATAATTTCATCGTCGATTCCAGCAAAAGCCGAAGTTAGAAATGCTAAAATTTCATCAGATCCAGCACCGCAGACGATCTGTTTAGAATTAATTTTATATTTTGTGGCCAGCGCTTCTCGTAAAATTGAACAAGATCCATCGGCATAGCGCATAACTTCTGAGTCGTGATTTCTAAAAGCTTCGATTGCTTTTGGACTAGAGCCCAAAGCATTTTCGTTGGAAGAAAGTTTGATTATTTTATTATTATTATCGCCGATTTGGGTTTTGCCAGGTTTGTAATTTTCAATTTCAGATAAATAAGGATGGGCTTGGAGTTTCATTTTATTTAATAGATTCAGAGTTTTTTAATTTAGTTATAAGTTGTGCAACATTGTCGACGTCTGAAAATTTAATCACAATTTTTCCATTATTCTTAAATGAGTTATAAGAAATTTGTGTTTCCATACCCAAGATTTCAGCAAGCGTTTTTTCTAGCTCTACTAGATAATCACTATTGATAAATTTTATTTTCGATTCAGTGCGTAGTAAAATAGGAGTATTTTTTATTTTTTCGACTTTCTCATCGCGAACTAAATCCTCGACATCTCTTACACTTAAAGAATCGTTGACAATTTTAGTGGCCAATTTTTCTGGACTATTTGAGTTGATAATGGCGCGAGCATGACCCATAGAAATTAATCTTTGGTCAAGAAAATCGCGGACCATTTGTGGCAAAGTTAAAAGACGCAAAAGATTCGTGACATGACTTCTGCTTTTACCAACTCTTTTAGCGATTTGATCCTGAGTATAAGAAAATTCTTGGATTAATTGTTTATAACCTTCGGCTTCTTCAATTAAAGATAAGTCAGATCTTTGAACGTTCTCAACAATAGCTAATTCAAGTGCTTCATGATTGTTAATTTTTTTTACAATGGCTGAAATATTTTTTAAACCAGCAATTTGAGCGGCGCGGAATCTTCTTTCGCCAGCTATTATTTCGTAATCTTCGTCTTCTCCAGCTTTGCGCAGAATAATTGGTTGAATCAAGCCGCTTTCTTTGATTGATTCAGCTAATTCATTTAAATCGTTTTGATCAAAATTCTTTCTGGGTTGATAAATTCCAGCTCTGATTCTGTCGATTGGAACTAGTTTTATTAAATCGAGAGAATCCCTAAATTCACTGGCTAAATCTTCGGGTTTTTTTGATTTACTTTCGCCAAGCAAAGCTGACAAACCCTTTCCCAGCCTTTTTTCCTGAATAGCTTCTTTCATATTTTCTCCTTTTCTAGTTTCACGTGAAACTGATTATTAATTTTTTTCTCTGTCCAGAATTTCTTTTGCCAATTTAATATAAGCAATTGAACCAGGACATTTTGAATCGTAAATTATAGCAGGAAGTCCGTGAGAAGGAGCTTCCGACAATTTAACATTTCTTGGAATTGTATTTTTAAAAACTTTATCTTTTAAAAAACTTCTTACATCTACCTCAACTTGTTCAGTCAATTTATTTCTGCGATCATGCATGGTTAAAATGATGCCGCTGATTTTTAGATTGTGATTCAGATTATCTTTTACCAAATCCAAACTGGTTAATAAATGGCTCAATCCTTCGAGAGAAAAGAACTCGCATTGCATCGGAATTAGAATTGAGTCGGAAGCTGTCAAAGCGTTGACAGTGAGCATCCCTAAAGATGGAGGGCAGTCTATTAATATATAGTCAAAATCACCAATTACTTCTTTTAAGATTTTGCGTAAAATAAATTCTCTTTTTTCGGCAGAAGCTAATTCAATTTCGCAAGCTGATAAATCAACGGTAGAAGTTATAATGCTGAGATTTGGGATTCTGGTAGGCATCACGGCATTTTTGATAGAGCATTCTCCAATCAAAACTTCATAAATTGTTTTTTGTCTTTGTGATTGCATGATCCCGAATCCAGTACTGGAATTTCCCTGAGGATCTAAATCAACTAGTAAAACCTTTCTTTTTGCAGCCGCAAAAGCTGTGGCTAGATTGACGGTTGTTGTTGTTTTTCCAACTCCGCCTTTTTGGTTTACGATAGAAAATACTTTAGCTCTTTGGTGAGAATCGGTCATGGATTATGTTTTTTATTAGAATTTGTCGCAGAAATTTTGAACTAAAGACAAGCTAAAAATCTTTTTTCTGCTGTCAACAGTTTCACGTGAAACCTATCTTTTTGATCTAAAGAATTTTACCAAAAGCTCTTTCGCTGCTTCTTCGCAAATTCCAGAATAGATTTCTGGTTTGTGATGACATGAAGAGCTGGAAAAAATCTTGGCACCATTTTCTACGGCTCCGAATTTTTGATCGGAAGCGGCATAATAAACCCGACGAATTCTCGCTAAAGCAATTGCGGAAGCGCACATTGAGCAAGGTTCTAAAGTTACATAAAGATCACAATCATCAAGTCGCGCCGAATCCAAAAATTCAGCAGCCTGACGCAAAGCTAAAATCTCGGCGTGAGCAGTTGGATCCTTTAAGTGTAAATTATAATTGTGACGGGCGGCGATAATTTTTCCATTTTCAACAATTACAGCGCCAACAGGAACTTCATCTTCTTCAAAAGCCAATTTGGCTTGAGCGAGAGCCTCTTCCATGAAATTTTTTTTCATAATTTTTGAGCTCTTTTGAAAATCTTAAAGAAATTTTCTGTAGTTTGATTTGTAACCTCTTCAACGCTTAAACCTTTCAATTGGGCAATAAACTCGACAACGTGTTTTGTAAAAGCTGGTTGATTAGTTTTTCCACGAAATGGGATTGGAGCCAAATAAGGCGAATCGGTTTCAACTAATAAAGATTCGATTGGTAAATATTTTACGATTTCTTGTAATTCGATCGCATTTTTAAAAGTAACGATTCCAGAAATTGAAATATAGATTCCTAAATCCAAAGCCTTTTTTGCCAGAGATTTTGAGCTAGAAAAACAATGTAAAAGTGCAGGAAAATTTTTGTTTTTTTGTTCAGATTCTAAAATTTCCATCATGTCAACATCAGACGATCGACTATGAATTATTAAAGGCAAGCCAGTTTCTGCGGAAGCTTGTATGTGCTCGATAAAACTAAATTTTTGTAAATCGACGAACGAAGTATCGTGAAAATAATCTAAACCCGTTTCACCAATTCCAATAATTTTAGGATTTGCCGCGCAGATTTTTATAATTTCTGCCGCCACGGTTTTTGGCTGTTCGTTAACATTGCACGGATGAATTCCTACCGAACTATAAATAAAGCTATGTTTTTTGGTATATTCCAAAAGCTTATCAATTTCGGTAATTTTAGTGCAAATTGTCTGCAAAATTTTCACGTTATTTTGCAGCGAATTCTGAATCGCTTCATCAAAAAAAACCCCCTGCTTCTCGACAAGATCAAGATGGCAATGAGTATCAACAATATAATTTAGCATTTTTTCTAATTTCGGTTGATGAAATGTTTAAGTTTTTGGTGGGAAAAATTTTAAATTTTGGAAGCGATTTATTTTCAGCGACTAACTTTTTATAAATCTGAAAAGCTTTAGTTTTAGAAATTTTAGGCAAAAAATTCTCACGACTAAAAATCGCCAAAGGCAGCATTTTTATCAATTCTCTAAAATTGTCCCATTCGTGCAATCGTTCTAAATTATCGGCGCCGGCGATCCAAAAAAATTGATGGTTGCGATATTTTTTTTGCAGCATTTTTACTAACTTTTCGGTACGAATTTCATCGAATTTTTTGATGTGAATTTTGGGATGTTTTTCACTGATTTTTTTACATTTCTTGCAGCGAATTTCATAACTTTCATAAATCCCTTTTTCTTTAAAAGGATTGTGGGCGGTGGGAATCCACCAAATTTGATTTAGTCCAAGTTTTTGAATCGCAAGTTGGCTAATATGAAGATGTCCTTGATGCGGAGGATTGAAGCTGCCGCCAAATAATCCAACTTTCATCATCCTAAAAAAATTGCGATTAAAATTAGACTTCCGATCCAAAAATTTTCTTTAAAAACTCTGAGACATTTTTGGGCATTTGTGAAGTCGCAAGTAATAATTTTTTGGGCGGAAAAAAAGAATGCAGCGCCACTAATTAAAAAGAAATGCCAATTGAGAGATTCTAAAAATCCGACAAAAAATAATGCTGCAAACATTAATAAATTCATGGCCGATAAAATATTTTGTGGATTTTTACCAAACTTTATGGCGCTAGATTTGACGCCGATTTTTAGATCGTCCTCAATATCTTGATAAGCGTAAACTGTGTCGTAAATTAATGTCCAAATAATTGCCGAAAAATAGAGAGCGACAAAGCTAAAATTGATGCGACCAAGAATGGCTAAATTGGCCATTAAGATTCCAAAATTAAAAGCTAGTCCCAAAAAAATTTGCGGATAATAAGTGATGCGTTTCATCAGTGGATAAATTGCAGCTAAAGTTAAAGCAAAAAATCCAGAAATAATGGTGGCGAGATTGAATTGCAGTAAAATCAGAAGTCCAATCACGAGCAAAAAAAATAGTAAAATTAAAGCTTCGGGCTGACTAATTTTTTTGCAAGCAAGTGGGCGATTTTTGGTGCGTTCGACTTGGCGATCAAATTTTTGATCAAAAATATCATTCACAATACAGCCCGCAGAGCGCATGATTGCTGAGCCTAATCCGAATAATAGAATCATCCAAAAAATTTGTGAAAAATCTAAATGCGATTTTTTTTCGGCTAGAAAAATTCCAAAAAGACATGGCAAAAATAATAGGCCAATTCCGATTGGGCGATTAATTCGTGTAAGATTTATGTAATTGATTAAGCTCTGGCCCATGTGTCTTAAAGAGATTTTGGATGAATCTTGGAAGATTAATAGTTTGATTTTTTTATCTTCAAATTTAGCATGCGCTCACTTTTCAAAATACCCTTCAGCAACAAGCTCGAGTAGGTTTTAAAGACAGTCTCTAGCAAATCAATTTCTTTTCCAAATGTTTAAATCGCATAAATTATTGATCGCCAATCGTGGCGAGATTGCTTGTCGTATTATTAAAACATGTCGCAAACTTGGCATCAAAACTGTTGCGGTTTATTCTGATGCAGACGCTAATTCGCTTTTTGTGCAAATGGCTGACGAGGCTGTAAACATTGGTCATTCGCCATCTTCGCAAAGTTATTTAAACGTTGATAAAATTTTAGCCGCCATCAAAAAAACTGGTGCAACTTTGGTGCATCCCGGATATGGGTTTTTGTCTGAAAATCGTAATTTTGCCAATGCTTTAGAAAAAGCTGGCGTGATTTTTGTCGGACCCTCGGTTCATTCAATTGAAATGATGGGCGATAAAATTGAATCTAAAAAAATCGCAATTGCCGCAGGAGTTAGCACGGTTCCTGGACATATGGGTGTCGTAAAAAATGACGTGGAAGCTGCAGAAATTGCAGAAAAAATTGGCTTTCCAGTTATGGTAAAAGCTTCTGCTGGCGGTGGCGGAAAAGGGATGAGAATTGTTTGGAAGCAAGATGAAATGGTTGAGGCATTTTTGTCAGCCTCAAACGAAGCCCGCAACAGCTTCTCTGATGATCGTATTTTTATTGAAAAGTTTATTGAAAATCCGCGTCACATCGAAATTCAGGTTATAGCTGACAGGCAAGGAAATACTATATGCTTGGGCGAAAGAGAATGCTCAATTCAGCGCAATAACCAAAAAGTGATCGAAGAGGCTCCAAGCTCTTTTGTCGATGAAGTGACTCGTCAAAAAATGTATGAGCAATCAAAAGCTTTGGCGCAAAAAGTTGGTTATTTTTCAGCTGGTACGATCGAATATATCATGGATAAAAATAGAAATTTCTATTTCCTTGAAATGAACACTCGTTTGCAAGTTGAGCATCCGGTAACCGAGCTTGTTACTGGCCTTGATATTGTTGAATTGATGATTCGCATCGCGCTTGGCGAAAAACTTCCCTTCAAGCAAGAAGACGTTAAATTGAAAGGTTGGGCGATGGAATCTCGAGTTTATGCCGAAGATCCTTCGCGTGGTTTTTTACCTTCATCTGGCCGCATCAATCTTTATATTGAGCCCGAAGAAAACGAAAATGTTCGCGTCGATTCTGGTGTTTACGAAGGCGGTGAAGTTAGCATGTTTTATGATGCGATGATTGCCAAACTTTGTTCTTACGGAAAAAATCGCGAAGAAGCGATCGGCCATATGCGTCATGCTTTGGGCGGCTTCGCAATTGGTGGCGTTTCTCATAACATCAGCTTCCTTGAAACTATTATGCGTAACGAAAAATTCGTTAGCGGCGATATTTCGACCAGCTTTATTAAAAATGAATTTCCCAAAGGTTTCTCGGGAAATGAATTAGATTCGGCCTCTGAGGAAGTTTTAATCATTACAGCACTTCATATTTTTCTACGTAACTATGAGCGTAACGGTAAAATTTCTGGTCAACTCAATCATCGTGAAAAACAAATTTCTGATCGCTGGGTCGTAATGTTGGATGACAAATCTTATTTGGTGAATATTTCCAATCGAAATGACGGTTACCTTAAAGTTGAGTGCGACAAAAAAGATCTGACGCTTGAAACCTCGTGGAATAACGGTGAGAAGCTTTTCCGTGGAGTTGTTAACGGCAGAGCTGTCGGCGTAAAAATTAGAGAAAACAATATTACAGGAAGCTATTTGCTGCAATATTCTGGTTCAGATGTTTTTGTGAATGTGTTCTCGCCAAGAAATGCTGAATTGCATAAATTCATGCCAAGAATCCAGAAAAATGCTAAACCAATAAATCTAACTTCACCAATTACTGGGAAAATTATTCGCTTTAAAGTGCAAGAAGGTGACGAAGTGAAGGCTGGCCAAGAGCTTGTAATTATTGAAGCGATGAAGATGGAAAATTCAATTCGTACCGATCACGATGTAAAAATTGGTAAGATTAAATTTAAAGAAAATGAACCAGTTGGAATTGGTCAGGTGGTGATTGAGTTTGTAAATGAGGTTGTGGCAGCGGCGAAATAATGAACTCATCCGCCTCAAATAAGCGGATGAGAATGATTTTATTCTGCGGCAATTTTTACAATCTTTGCTGTCGCGAAAACTGAAATCGATCCAATTACAATAATCAGACCAGATAGAATCTTAAAACTGGCAGAAGCATCTGCGTCAAGACTTCCAACTGCAATCAGTAAAATTGGAATAATTAGAGGAAATGCAATTACGCCAATCATCGGAGCGGAATTTCCTAAGATCGACAGGCTTCCGCAAAAAGTACAAATAAAATTTATGGTCAGAGTTGCCAGAAAAGCAGCGATTACAAGATTGTTCGTCAAAGCTTGATCTAAGCCGATTCCAAGACTTAGCGGCAAAATAGAAATCAAAATTGGCAAAGAGCAAATCAACCAATTTGCTGACATTTTTGCGAAAATATAAATCTCAAAATTATCGACAGATCTTAGACTCTGTTCGATTGTGCCGTCATCAAAATCTTTTTTTAAAAATTCTGTCGCAGAAAAAATTAGGCAAGAAAGCAGCGAAAACCAAATAATTGTGATTGAATAAAAAGTTGTAGAAGCTTGATTTTCTTGGTTTTGCGCGATTAGAAAAAAAATTGCAACCGAGATCAGAAAGAACAAAAAATTAGCAAAAATTTTTGCCAAATGACGCGAAGAGAGCAAAATTTCATGACAAAAAACAATCCAAAAAACTTGCATTAATTATCTTCCGTAAATGTCGCTGAACCTGATAATATCATCTTCGCCAAGATAACTTCCGGTTTGAACTTCGATAATTTCTAAAGGAATTTGACCTTTATTTTCGAGTCGATGCTTTTTGCCAACTGGAATATAAGTTGACTCATCTTCAGTCATAACAAATTCTTTGCTGCCGCAAGTGATATGAGCCGTGCCTTTGACAATCACCCAATGTTCAGCGCGGTGATTATGCATTTGCAAAGATAGAGAGGATTTTGGTTTTACGGTGATTCTTTTAACTTTGAAACGATCGGAGACGTCAATGGTTTCAAAGCTTCCCCATGGTCGCAAAACTTTAGTGTGAGAGTCGCATTCTGCTCTTTTGTGTTTTTTTAAAATCTCAAATAATTCCTTCACATCTTGTGCGTTATCTTTATTGGCAATCAGTGTGGCATCTTTCAGTGCAATAATGATCAGATTTTTTACGCCAATTGCAGTAATTAAATTGTTCTTGGAATTGATGTAGCAATCTTTGGTTTTAAGCGCCACGACATCGCCAATAAGATTATTTCCGTCTTTATCTTTTGGCGTGATTTCAGACAAAGCTTGCCAATTTCCAACATCTGACCAGCCAACGCTAATCGGCACCACAGCTACTTTTTTGGCCTTTTCCATTACGGCGTAATCAACTGAAATATTTTGGCATTTTTCAAAATCTTCAGCAAAAAGACGGACGAAATCCAAGTCTTTAATCGCTTTATTGTAGGCGCCGCAGCAATGGATAAAAATGTTATTTTCTAGCTGACGCAAAACCTCTAAATAAGTTGAAGCTTTGAACATAAAAATTCCGCTATTCCAGAAATATCCGCCATCTTTTACGAAGGTTTCGGCAACGTCTTTTTTCGGTTTTTCAATAAATTTTTCGACAGCAAAAATATTGTCAAAATTTTCTAATTTTGCGCTGCGTTTAATATAGCCGTAACCAGTTTCCGGATTATTAGGAACGATGCCAAAAGTAATCAAATAGCCATCTTGCGCGGCCTTCAAGGAAGACTGCACGCTATGAATAAAGGCTTTTTCATCTTGAATTATATGGTCGGAAGGCATGACTAAAATCAAATCATCGTTGTCATTTTCAACAGCATTTAAGGCGGCAACGGTAATTGCTGGCGCAGTATTACGACCCATTGGTTCCAAAATAATTAATTTCGGAGTGATGTTAATTTTTTGCAATTCTTCAGCCGCAATGAAGCGATGTTCGTTATTACAAACTACGACCGGATCGTGAAAAAGATCTTCATTTTTAGTGCGTAAAGCGGTCTTTTGAAAAAGAGAAAAATCGTCGACTAAATTTAAAAATTGTTTGGGATTTAAGCTGCGAGAAAGTGGCCACAGTCTGGTTCCAGATCCGCCAGAAAGAATAATCGGTGTAATTTTCATAGATTTTTTGAGAATAGACTTATGGCAGCGAAACCCGATAGGCCGAGTTTTCTAACTGACAAAAGATTTGCTGAACTAATTCCACCCAATGCATAAAGATTTACTTCATGGTAAGAATTGCTTTTAGTTTTCAAAGAAATTTCTGCTAAATTTCTAATGCCAATATTTTTTGCATGCAAATGACTTGTGGTAGAAAAAATCGGTGAAATAAAAATCATGTCAGACTTGATTTTTTGGGCTTTTAAAACTGACTTAAAATTGTGACAAGAAAAACTAAAAATAAATTTTTTGTAAAAGCTTTTCTTTTGTAAAAATTGCAAAGGTAATTTGTCAGAGTCGGAAAAATGTACGCCATCAGCTTTGATTTTCTTTGCTAAAGCAATATCTTTTCCGATCAATATTTTCAAGCCTCGAACTCTTGCGATTTTAGAAATTTCTAAAGCAAAAATTTCACGATTTTTTTTATCCAAGTCATATTCGCGAATTATAATTGCAGAGTTTTTTGGTAAAAATTTTATGGTATTTTTTATATCGGAAATTTTTTTGCGATCGGTAAATAAAACGCTGACAGGCAAAGCTTTGACGCGATTTCTTTTTTTATTTTTTTCTTCGAATTTTTTTATCTCAAGCAAAATTTTTTGATTCATGACGGACAATATCGCGCGTAATTTATTTTTGATCCATGACAAGCTTAAGAAGGCTTGTCGAATTTACAGAAAAGACAAATCAAAGGTCAATCTTATTGCGGTTTCAAAGACACAAAATGTTGAAAAAATTTGTGAAGCAATTGCTGCGGGCTGTAAAATTTTCGGAGAAAATTACATCAAAGAAGCGCAAGAAAAATGGCCAGAAATACGTAAAAAAAATCCCGAAATTAAATTACATTTTATTGGGCATTTACAAAGCAATAAAGCGTCGGAAGCGCTTGATTTATTTGATGTAATCCAAACTTTGGATAGCGAAAAATTGGCGCGAATTTTTCAAAAAGAAATTGCAAAAATTCAAAAAAATCCAGAATTTTTTATCCAAGTAAATATCGGCGATGAGCAGCAAAAAAGCGGAATTGCGCCGATTGATGTTAAAGATTTTATAAAATTTTCTCGCGATGAATGCGGTTTAGATGTAACTGGATTAATGTGCATTCCGCCAAGCAATGAAGCCGCTTCGCCATATTTTGCGCTTTTGCAAAAAATGGCAAAAGAAAATAATTTAAAAAATATTTCCATGGGAATGAGTGTTGATTTTGAAGATGCAATCGCGCTGGGCGCAACTCATATTCGCGTGGGAACGGCAATTTTTGGTGAGCGAAAATAATTTCAATCTTATGGTTTGAAATTCAGTACGGCTTTTATACCAAAACATAAATCTGCTGATCTCATTAACTTCGCCTTTTTGGTAAAAATTCTTCGTTACTGAGATCAGCAGATTTATGTTTTGGTATAGGCAAATTTTAATTGCTTTTCTTTTGGACCGCTTTTACAAAGCGCCCCTCTTTTAAAAAACCACCTCCCAAAACCTCCTTTTGTGCCCTTAGCTCAGCTGGATAGAGCAACAGCCTTCTAAGCTGTAGGTCAGACGTTCGAATCGTCTAGGGCACACCACTTTCTTCTGCAGAAATTCACGATTCAGGTTGTAATATTTGGTAAAAAAATTTTTTAAAAAACTCCTATACATTTGTGGGGAGAAAAATTAAAAAATTACTCCCGTCTCAAAATAAAAGACCGGCAAAATTCACGCCGATTTCCTACTCCTCAAATTTCATTCTTGTAACTAAAATGTCTAAGGCATCTGGCGTTTCCGCTATTTTTGAAATGGTCAAAAATAACGATATTAAGTTCATTGATTTTCGCTTTTCCGATTATAATGGAAAATGGCTTCATATCAGTCACTGTGCTGATGCAGTTGGCGAAGAAGAGTTGGTAAAAGGTGTGGCGTTTGATGGATCTTCAGTGCCAGCTTGGAAGGAAATTAACGAATCAGATATGTTAATGATTCCGCAACTTGATACAGTTTTTATCGACCCATTTGCAACTCATCCAACCATTGTAATTACTTGTGACGTTATTGAGCCAGCTACTGGAAAAGGCTACGATCGCGATCCAAGATATACTGCTAAAAAAGCTGAAGAATATTTGCAAAAAAGTGGCATTGGTGATGTGGCTTATTTTGGTCCAGAGCCAGAATTTTTTGTATTTGATGATGTGCGTTACCAAAACGGAACTCACGGAAATTCTTATTCTATCGATTCTGAAGAAGCTCCGCACAATTCAGGTAAAAAAATTGAAGGCGGAAATTTAGGTCGTAGATCGCCAATTAAAGGCGCTTATTTCGACCCAGCTCCAGTTGATACTGGTCAAGATCTGCGTGGCGAAATGTGCGAAACTATGCGCCAAGTTGGATTGGTCCCGCTTCTGCATCATCACGAAGTTGCTAATTCACAATTTGAAATCGGTTTCAAATATAGCACGCTTACAGGAACTGCAGATAATATCCAAAAATTCAAATATGTAATTCACAATGTTTGCCAAGCTTACGGCAAAACTGCAACTTTTATGCCTAAACCAATCTTTGCTGATAACGGCTCTGGTATGCATGTTCATCAATCAATTTGGAAAAATGGTGAAAATCTTTTTGCTGGAAAAGAACATGCAAATCTTTCGGAATTAGCTTTATATTATATTGGCGGAATCATTAAACATGCCAAAGCAATTAATGCATTTTCAAACGCAACAACCAATAGCTATAAGCGTTTGGTTCCGGGTTATGAAGCCCCAGTTCTTTTGGCTTATTCTGCGAAAAATCGCTCTGCCTCAATTCGTATTCCGCATGTGACCAATGAAAAAGCGCGCAGAATTGAAACTCGTTTTCCAGATCCAGCTTCAAATCCTTATCTGACCTGCGCAGCTTTGTTGATGGCTGGTCTTGATGGAATTAAAAATAAAATCCATCCCGGAGAGCCAAAAAATCAAGATCTTTACCATTTGTCAGAAAAAGAATTGAAAAAAATTCCTACAGTTTCACGCTCACTTCGCGACGCTTTATCGGCTTTGGATAAAGATAGAGCATTCTTGCTTGAAGGTGGAGTTTTCACTAACGATCAAATCGATGCTTATATCGCTCTTAAAACTCAAGAAGTTGATAGATATGAACAAATTCCTCACCCAGTTGAATTTGAAATGTATTACAATTCTTAGGTCACAAAAACGTCATCTTCGGTGCTTTACATCAAGGGTGACGTGTTTATCTTTTAACAAAGATTTCTGTTTGCTTTTTATTTCTTGGTTAATAGTTTGCGCGACCTCTTCAGAGGGAATTATCTCGAAAAAAACAATCAAAAAATTTGATTTAAAAACGTGGCGAAGCACTAAAATGCTGCTTTCAAAACAGTTCTTTATTAACTTGAAAAAAGTCTAAATATCATGTCCAAACAAGTCTTCCAACGCACCAAACCCCATGTAAATATCGGCACAATTGGCCACGTAGATCATGGTAAAACAACATTAACCGCTGCTATCACTACATACTTGTCTAAAACAGGTTTAGCTGAGAAGCGTGGTTATGATCAGATCGATGCTGCTCCAGAAGAAAAAG